>Ga0181520_10009010_pt1 | contig 13952 bp, 13 predicted proteins | sample PEATcosm2014_Bin_29_FD_132451 | JGI IMG/M metagenome (GOLD analysis project Ga0181520, IMG submission 132451) | Peatland microbial communities from MTU Mesocosm Facility, Houghton, MI, USA - PEATcosm2014_Bin02_30_metaG | ecosystem: Environmental > Terrestrial > Soil > Wetlands > Peat | place... | reverse complement strand
TGAGTCGAGCATGATGGTGATAGTCCATTTGGTCTCCTGAGATTGCTTTTGTTTCGCAACTTCAGCATCCCAGTTCTCGACCGAATGGACAACAACCTATTGAAACTTCACAGCTAAAGCCCACGGTGTTTTTGCAGCCTTTGTGGCGCTCTTCGACTTCGCTCAGGGCAGGCTTAAAATCCGTGCCCTTTCAAAACGTCGACTTAATCAGAGCTTCCCTAACTGTCTAGGCGGGCGCGCCGTGGGCGCGCCCGCCTCAATTTTTGCCGCCGTCAGGCTCTTGGCCACCCGCCTGATTCTCCCTTCAGGAAGCGGATTTCCTCCTCCTCATCTTCAAATTATGTGATGTACGTCACAGACCAGCATCTCGGATGATCTCTACGGTTCACTCACTATGCGCTGACGGAGCGTTTCGACAAAGGAATGCTCGGGCTGGGTTTGTATGTTCGTGATCAGGACGGGAGGCCGCGCCTGTTGACCAGCAGTGACAACGTGCTCAGAGTTTTCAGACTGGGAGTTGCGGCAGGGAGTGCGGATTATGTGCGCTGACCATGCTCCCCAACCCGATGCGTCTCGCCGCCGCGCGATTGAACTCTTCCTTGGCGGCGGTATCCTTGCCTCTCTTGCTTCTTTTATCTATCCCGTTCTTCGCTTTCTTGTCCCTCCGGCGGTGATTGATCTTGGAGGGGACGAGGTCGTCGCTTGCAAGCTCGGTGAGATGAAGCCAAATTCCGGCAAGATTTTCCGTTTCGGCAGCCGGCCAGGTCTGTTGATCCTGAACAACGACGGTACTTATCGCGCTCTATCCGCCACCTGTACCCACCTGGGCTGCACGGTGCAATATCGCCCCGATCTGCGCGAGATCTGGTGCGCCTGCCACAACGGCACCTACGATCTGAATGGCCGCAACGTCTCAGGCCCTCCCCCAAGACCACTTACAGTGTTTGATGTTCACCAGCGCGGCGACGAGATAGTCGTCAGCCGGAAACGGGAGGCGTGACCGTGTTCGCCCCTCTCATTCGCTGGCTTGATGAACGGATTCATCTGGACGATCTGATCGCCCCGTTCAAACATAAGACCGTGCCCAGGCATCGCCTGTCTTATTGGTATTTTTTCGGCGGCATCACGCTTTTTCTCTTCATCATCCAGGTGCTGACCGGCATCCTGCTGCTGCTGTATTACCGTCCGGGCGCCAACGAGGCCTTCGAAAGCGTGCAGTACATCATGACGCGGGTGCAGTTTGGCTGGTTGATCCGCTCCATCCACGCATGGTCGGCCAACCTGATGATTTTCACGGCCTTTGTGCACATGTTCAGCGTGCTGTTTCTGAAGGCCTATCGCAAACCGAGGGAGCTAACCTGGGTTACCGGCGTGATTCTGCTGGTTCTTGTCATGGGATTCGGCTTCAGCGGTTATCTGCTGCCATGGAACACGCTGGCTTTCTTCGCCACCAAGGTGGGCACAGAGATTGCCGGTCAGGTTCCCATCATCGGCAGGCCGATGATGATCTTTCTTCGCGGCGGGGAAGAGGTTACCGGGGCCACGCTCAGCAGATTTTTTGGATTCCATGTCGCCGTTCTGCCTGGATTGGTGGTCGTACTGATCGCGATCCACTTGTTTCTTGTGCAGCGACAGGGCATGAGCGTTCCTCCCAAAGTGGAAGCTGAATGGACCGCGAATCCCTCTGCGCGCCGGGAGATGAAGTTCTTTCCCAACTTCATGCTGCGCGAAATGATGGCCTGGTACGTGGCCATGGGCGTGCTGGGCGCGTTGGCCGCCATTTTCCCCTGGAACCTCGGTGTCAAGGCGGATCCCTTTGTCTCTGCACCGGCGGGAATCAAACCGGAGTGGTACTTCCTGTTCATGTTTCAGACCCTCAAGATGATCCCATCTAAAGTCTGGATCGTCGATGGCGAGGTTTTGGGTGTGTTGGGTTGCAGCCTGGCCGGCTTGTTGTGGCTGCTGCTGCCGTTTTTTGAAAGTGACAAAGCCTCCCGCGCCAAAGTGTGGATCACCGGGCTTTCGATCTTTGCTCTTGTTTACGTGATAGGTATGAGTGTCTATGGCTACGTTGCGAAATAAGTTCCGGCCGTTGCCCGCAGCCAGCTTTGCGGGGTTGGCCGGGTTCATCCTGCTCGCGTCGTGCCTGGGGTATGGACAGGCGGTGAACTCCTGCCTCGATTGTCACTCCGCCCAGCCTGGCCGCCTTGAAGTAACCCCGGAGAAGTTCAGCCAGGACATTCATGCGCAAAAAGGCTTGACCTGCGTCAGTTGCCACGGAGGCGACGCAACGAGCTACGATCCGGACCAGGCGATGAGCCGAAAGGCCGGATGGAAAGGCAAGATCGATCGTCGGCAGATTCCGCAGTTGTGCGGAAGTTGCCACTCGAATCCGGCCTATATCCGGCAGTTCAACCCCAGTCTGCGCACCGACCAGTTGGACCAGTACCACACCAGTGTGCATGGCAAGCGCCTTGCGGCTGGAGACGCTAAAGTTGCAGTCTGCATCGACTGCCACAGTGTCCACGATATCCGGCCGCCCAGCGATCCCCGTTCCACGGTGAACCCCGTTAATGTGGCCAAGACTTGCTCGCGCTGCCACTCTGACGCGGCGTACATGAAACAGTATGGGATTCCCACCGACCAGTTTGCCAAGTACAACAGCAGCGTCCACTACGACGCAATGGTAGTGCGCGGCGATCTGAGCGCGCCCACCTGCACCACCTGTCACGGAAACCATGGTGCGGCGCCGCCCGGGGTCGATAAGGTTCAGAACGTTTGTGCGAACTGCCATGCCTTCCAGGCCCAGATGTACGAAAAGAGCACGCATTACAAAGCTTTTCAGGAGCGTTCGCTTCCGGGATGCGTCGTCTGCCATAGCAATCACGGCATCCACCTTCCATCCGACGCGATGCTGGGCACGGGACCCGGCGGCGTCTGCATGAGGTGCCATGCCCCGGGCGACAAGTGCGATCGGGCAAGAGTAACAATCCTGAGCAACCTGACTCAACTGGACGGGGCCATCAAAGACGCCGACCAGGCACTGCATCTCGCCGAGTCTTCCGGCATGGAGGTCAGCGAGGCTCGCCTGACGCAGGATCAAGCGCGCGATTCGCTGACCAAAGCGCGCGTCACGATTCATACTTTCCAGCCGGCCCTGGTGGATCAGGATGTTCAAGCTGGCATGAAAATCGCCACCGCCAATGTGAAGGCCGGCAAAGACGCCATGGTTGAGCGCAACTATCGGCGAATCGGGCTCGGCGTATGTTTCATCGCCATCGCCTTGATGCTGATTGGACTTTGGCTGTATATCAAAAAGTTGGAGAGCTAGAGCCACATCGGCGCTTGGCAAGTGGCTTTCGGTCGATGGGCTGCAAGGAAGCCGACAATGGCTCAACCTTGGCTGACCGGAAACCGTCCATCGCTCTACAATCAATTCTTGCTTCCGGAAACCCAACGCGAATGCTTCGACGTGGTGCTGGTGAGGCCGCGCAACCCGCTGAATATTGGCGCGGCGGCGCGGGCTATGGCCAACTTCGGTTTTTCACGGCTCTCGGTGATCGCGCCCTTTGCGCCCACGTGGCGTGAGGCGCGCTCGGCTGTGGACTCTCAGGACGTGCTGGTAAACGCAGCGGAATCAGCGACTCTTGGCGAGGCTGTAGCGGGTGCGACGCTGGTGGCGGGCACGGGAAGCCTCAACTATCGCAAGCCGGAACAGAGGGTGGTGCGGTTGCCGGAGCTGGCTCCTCTGGTTAGTCAAGAATTGGCTCGCGGAGGACGCGTGGCGCTGGTCTTCGGACCGGAAAAGCATGGGCTTACGCGGGATGACTTGTCATGGTGCCACGTGCTGGTGGAGATTCCGACAGATCCTCGGCAGCCCTCGATGAATCTGGGACAGGCTGTGGCGGTTTGTCTTTATGAGTTGGCGGCGCGATGCCCTGTTGCGGATTCGACTGGCAATCCAGAAGAAATGGGCTGGGATTCGAGCGAGTTTCCCGCAGGGGCTAAAGCCCTCACAAATATTGCGGCATCTACGGCACGACTAAAGCCCCACCCCATCGACGAAGACCTGTCGATGGGGACCCCGGTGAAGTCGTGCCCTGACACAGAGCTTGCCGCTGCGACCTCGGGCCGGCTGGAGCTGCTGGCGGGGGTGGTGGAAGAGGCGATGGTGGAGGCAGGCTACTCGCCTCGCGCGATGCGGCCGGCAAACAGGCGCGATCTGCGTCTTCTGCTGCGGCGGCTGGCGCTCACGGCCGCAGACACGCGGCGTATTCTGGGCATCTTCCGGCGGATTCTCTGGCGGCTGCGGCGCGGGCAAGACGCCCAGCGATGAATGTGCTGGAGCGGGTGCGGCAGCAGGTCAGTTTTAATAGACTTCCCCTCAGGGGCTAAAGCCCAGTTGATTTTGCTTGATTTATGTACGGGCTGAAGCCCGTACCCTTCAGACTGAACTGCTTTCCGAAATGCGGGTTGCCACGCGGGTGCAAAGGGCGGTTTCCTGGTAGAGTCAAGCGCAAGGACTAATGAGATGCAGGTTGATTTGATGCGCTGTCATTTTGGCTTTTTGCGGGTTTTGGTTCGGCTGGGCTGCTCGGCGGTATTGACGCTGGGGCTGGCTTTTCCTGCTCATGGGCAACAGGCGGCGGTTGCGGAACAGGCACCAGCGGCACAAGCCGCCGTTGCGGAAAAGACCCCATCAGCGCCGGCGTCCGCTGACGCCAAACCTGAGGCCGGCGGCATTACAGAAGAAGAACTTAAACAGTTATTGGTGGGCAAGGCGCTGTATCTGCGCGGCGGCTATCTGGACAACACCCTCAGCTTCGACGAACACGGACGGCTGATTGGGCACGCGGCGCAGGGGTCGTTCACGCTGTGCGCCATGGAGATAGACAAGGTGCGGCTGACGCGGCACAAGGTGGAGCTGGAAGGCGCGCGATATGGGTTGCACTTTCTTGGCCAGTTAGCCATAGAGGATCAATCGAGCGCATTCGACCGGGTGAAGATTACTCCCAAGAAGAAGATGGTGAAAATCACCATTGACCGGGAGATGGTGGTGAAGGCGAAGAAGGAAAAAGCGGCCCGCAAGGATAAGGGTAAGAAGTCCGAGTCTGCGACGCCGGAGCCGGCTGAGTTGAGCGAGGCTGAGCAGCTTAAGGCTTCAATCGCCGCCATGCCCGCGGCCGAGCGTCCGGCGGACCCGAAGAGCGTGACGACGACTACTTCGCCGGAGCACGCGAGCCGTTTGTTGAAGGACGCGATTGATACCATCTTTGCGCAGGGGTTGGACGAGCGCATGATAGCCGCGATGCCGGATTTCTGGAGGCTCTATTACCAGGCCGTTGCCGACAAGGCCGATTACCGGCCCAAAGACGCGGCCATTTTGCGCCAGAGCGGGGTGGATCAGAAGGCGGCGCTGCTGACGAAGTTCGAGCCGGAGTCGAATGAATTCGCGCAAACGAAGAGTGTGGCGGGCATGGCGCTTTATCACACCGTGGTAGGCGCTGACGGGAAGGCAGGCGAGATTGCCGTGGGGCGGCCGATCGGCTTCGGGCTGGATGAAAACGCTGTGGCAGCCATCAGAAAGGCCAGTTTCCAGCCAGCGGTGAAAGACGGGAAGCCGGTTCCTGTGCTGCTGGACCTGGTGGTGCAGTTCAGGATTTTTGACAAGCGCACCGATGTCGCCACTCCGCCTGAGGCAATGGGAAAGCCAGCTGAGCCGGTGCTCCCGGGGCCTTATAGCCTGCCTCCGCAGCAATAGGCGGACTGGCAGGAAACGTGCCGCTTTTGCAGGCTCGCTATTCTTCCTGACGGATGATCTCGTCGAGGGTGGGTTTGTGCTTGGCAGCGCGGCCGGTGCGGGGCTCAGTGTCGATTACTCGCGCTGGTTTCGGCTGACCCACGCGCTCGCGTGCGTTGGCTTTGACGGCCTTGGCGGCCGAGAATTTCCCTGGCTTGCGTTTCGTCATGGCAAGGCTAGTATGGAATATGAGGCGGCGGAACGGAAACGCCTCCGTTTCCCGGCGACGGGTTTTCGCCGGGATGGAGAGCTGGGAGACCATGGAAGAGCGCGATTTTTTCAATGAAACAACGGAGCAGCGGACTCATACGTTGACCTGTCCCAAGTGCGGACAGGAAGGCGAGTACAAGGTGACATGGGTTGTGCGGCGGAAGCGTGCGCAACTGCCGCGCGGGGCCGACGAGCGGGACCGGGCCAAATTCGCCAAGGCGCAATCTTACATGGTAAGACGCGACGAAAAGCTGGCCTGCGCCAATATTCGCTGCCGCAAAGCTTTCGAGATCAGCTCGCTTCAATCGGTGGCGTTCATCGCTGATTGAGGAGCAAAGGATGGCGCACCCGGCGAAGATGAGGTACTTGGAAGGAAATGGAAAATGCAGGTCCTTCGACTCTCCCTTCTCTTCGCTCAGAGTCCGCTCAGGATGACAGATTTGTGCTGGCATCCCACCCTTGCCGCAAGAACAAAGGCGCGGCAAGGATGGGGCACCCGATCATATTGGACCCGATCATCGTGAATGACATCGCACGGAGCGATCGTGCTGAAGAGACGCGGCAAACTGAATATACTGCTGAATGTTTTTTGCTCTTTGGCTGTCGGTGTTCCCGTTGCTTTGTGCGCAGGAGTTGAGGCGCAGGAGGCTGCCGGCACGCCGGGCTACGCGGAACAGGCGGCACATGGCGCGGCGACACTGAAGCAATGGTATGGGCAGAGCACTGGGCTTTATGCAGCGCCATCCGGCTGGTGGAACTCTGCGAACGCAATTACAGTATTGGTAAATTACTCCCGAGTTACAGGCAGCAAAGAATATATCGCGTCGATTGCAAATACATTCGCAAATGCCAATGCGGCCAACCATACTGCCAACTTCATCAACAGCTACAACGACGACGAGGGCTGGTGGGCGCTGGCATGGATTGACGCCTACGATCTGACCGGCAATCGGGCCTATCTGACGATGGCCGAGAGTATCTTCGCGGACATTGAGTCTGAATGGGATACAACCACATGCGGCGGGGGCGTGTGGTGGAGCAAGAGCGGAGGGGGCACTTACAAGAACACAATTGCGAATGAGCTTTTTCTCGCGGTGGCTGCGTCGCTGGCTAACAGGGTTGGCGATCCCGCACGGAAGGCGCATTACCTGGGGTGGGCCAAGAGAGAGTGGCGATGGTTCAAGGACTCAGGGATGATGAACGCGCAGAACCTGATTAACGACGGGCTGACATCGACAAATCCGAAGGCCTGCACAAACAACGGCGCAACGGAATGGAGTTACAACCAGGGGGTCATCCTGGGAGGGCTGGTGGAACTTTATAGGGCTGACGATGACCCGACTCTGCTGCCAACGGCCGAGGCTATTGCCGATGCGACCATTGCCAACCTGACACGGAACGGCATTCTGCAGGAGAGAACCGTTTCCGGAAATGACACGCCGCAGTTTAAAGGCATTTTCGTTCGCAATCTAGCGCTTCTGTACAAGGCTGCTCCTAAGGCGGAATACAAAAGATTCGTCGATGCGAATGCCGACAGTATCTGGACTAACGATCAGGGCCCTGATTACAAGTTTGGTGGAGTTTGGCAGGGGCCATTTGATTCGGGCGATGCAACGCGGCAAACGTCCGCGCTGGATGTGCTGGTTGCCGCCGCGGAGATGCAATGATAAAGACGATTTCGACTCAGGATGACGGCATTGGGGTGGTACATTTATTCGAGTTGGTACCAGGGCCTTCCATGAGCGGACCCTGGTAGCAACGGAATCGGCGCAACTCTTCCCCAGTTCCGCACACCTTCGGAGGCAGGCGTGCATAGTCCGAAGTCTGTGAGGAAAAACCATGCACTCTCCCACAATTTTTGGCCGCCGTTGGCAAGCCGCGTTGCTGGGCCTGATCGCCTTGCTTTGGGTTGCTCCCGCCGGCCGCGCGCAGGAACTCAAGCCTATCCAATTGCCGCAACCGCAAATGAGCGCAGGGATGCCGCTGATGCAGGCACTGGCTGAGCGCAAGACCACGCGCTCTTTTGAGGACAAGCCGCTGCCGCTACAGACTCTCTCGAACCTTTTGTGGGCGGCTTTTGGAGTGAACCGGCCGCGCAAAGTGATGCGGGGACTGGGCCGCACGGCGCCCTCGGCGATGAACAAACAGGAGATTGAGATTGATGTGGTTTTGTCCCAGGGCGTCTACGTTTATGACGCGGAGGCAAATCTGCTGCGGCCGGTTGCGGGCGGCGACGTTCGCGCGAAGATGGGCGCGCCTCCTGCCGGACAGGCGGCCGTGACACTGGTCTATGTGACCGACGGAAATTCGGACTATGCGCAGGTGGACACGGGATTCATCGGCCAGAATGTTTACCTGCTCGCGGCGTCGGAGGGGTTGAACGCGTGGTTCTATGCCCTGCATGGGCAGCAGGACGCGACAGAGGTGGCGACAGTTCTGAAATTGCCTGCCGGAAAACGTGCGCTTTATGCGCAGTCGGTCGGGTATCCGCCGAAGTGATGCGGCGGGATGTTGGTCGAGTCTCGGCTGGCTTGATCAACCTGCGAGTAAGGACGGAATGGGTGGACGCATCTTTGTGCGCCGGGGCTGTCTTCGCCTTTTGGAGCTGAAGCTCGAATTCAATGCGAAGCACACTCTCGATAACTGAAGGGATCAGTGTAAACTAGCTCGCTATGAGCAATATTCGCTTTCATTCGATGTTGTTAGCGATTGCCGTCAGCGCGCTTTTGCCGGTAAGTTCTGCAGGTCAGCAGCCGCCGCGTGCCTGGGAATCTGTAGCATCGGATCCGGGGCAGCCGGATAATCTGCCGCAGCCAGAATGGGTGAAACTCTATAGCCGCGAACAGGGTATCACCGAACCGACCCTGATTCAGCCCGACTATTCTCTCCAAAGCGCGTGCAAGGGTGACAAAGTTGGCGGCAGCGTCAAGTTCGCGTTCGTGGTAGATTCCAACGGCCTACCGCGAAATGTAATTTTCGAGCGGGCTCTTGCCAACGGAGTTGACCTCGTCGCTCTCAGGTTAATGCTGGACAGCAAATTCCAGCCTGCGATGTTGAATGGCTCGCCTGTTGCGGTCGGCCGCAAAGTTGAAATGCGCCTTCAAATTTGCACTGAGCAGAAGAAGGCTCCATCAGGCAGAGTCGATACCGTTTTCAGGCTGCGCTTGCCGCCGGAGGAGAGGTTTGCAGAGTGGCCAGATTCCCCGGTCCAGGCTAATCTGGCTCCGATTTCAATGCCGCCAGGCACGCGACCAGGACGCGGGAACACCAGCAGCCATTTCACATCTCCGAAGTCATTGATTCTTCCAAGGTCCTCCCCGGACATCAAGGGCCATGCAGAATCGTTCTTGGTCTCATTGACCGTGGATGAACACGGAATTCCGCATGACCTGAAGGCTCTGCAGTTCACAAACCGAACGTTGCTCCCTCAAATCTTAGAGTGCATTCGCAATACGCGGTATCAACCTGCGCTCAATGACGGTATGCCAGTTCCTGCTCTCGCCACCATCGGGATAGATATTCAGCCGCTGTAGTGAACTTCGCAGGCGCTCTTCCGCGGTCAGGCCATGTGGTTGAATGAGGGGAGAACCGGTAACTGACAAGTAGCCTGTTCTTTGCAGAGTTTGATTCTTGCCGGTGCAGCCTTCTTTTGCATGAGGAGGGCACCGCTGACGGCGAGATGGATCGACGACCCACGGCTCTGGCGTGGAGGCCGCAACCTGTGATTGAATCGAGGGTAAGAGCGGGCGTGCCGGGAGATCAGAAGAATTTGGCGCGGCTCGAAAGGGCGAGGTCTGCCCGAAAGAAAACTGGAGAGACGAGAATGGCAAATTCCCTACTTCCCCCCGAAGAGCGGCATCTGACTCCCGACCAAGTGGAGGCGCTGGATAAGCGTCGCGATCTGGGCCACACATTGCTGGTGATCGCTGGACAGTTTGCGGTGATCGCCACCATTCTGCTGTTGTGGGTGGGCCAGGACTTGGAATGGTCGCCGGGCTGGGCGCATCCCATGGCTTACTACTTTGCCATCGCGCTGGTGATTATCGCCGTCTGCGGAGTGGTGGGTTTTTTGTTGCGCCGGGGCACGCCAAGGATCGACTGAGGGCAAGGTCGGTTCATTCGGCCTTCGAGGTGGTTGTGATTCCCACCCATTCCGCAAAAAGCGCGGAATGGATGGGGCACCCGCTTGACCCACGACGTAGATTCCCTCAGGGGCTAAAGCCCGCGATTGTTTTGTTGCGTTTACGGCACGACTGAAGTCGTGCCCTTTCAAAACATCGACGCCGGGCAGCCTAGGAGTCACAGATGACTGCTGTTTCCCAAATCGTTTTGAACGCAGTGACTCCCAGCCCGCGGCTGACCGATGGCCTGGGTCGAGTCATCCACGATCTGCGCGTCTCGATCACGGATCGGTGCAACTACAAATGCGTTTACTGCCGGACGGGCGAGATGGGCGCGCAGTTTCCGGAGCTGGGCATCGACGAGTACCTGCGGCTGATTGGGATTTTCGTGTCTCTCGGAATTTCGAAGGTGCGATTGACGGGCGGCGAACCGCTGCTGCGCCGCGGGATTGTAGAGCTGGTTCAGGAGTTGGGGCGCCTGCGCACTCCAAACGGTGAGACGCTGGACCTGGCGCTGACGACAAACGGTCACTTGCTGGACGGGCTGGCCGCGCCGCTCAAGAATGCCGGATTGCGGCGCGTCACGGTGAGCATGGACGCGGTGGACGCAGAAACTTTCGAGCGGATCACACGGGTTTCGGGCAGCTTTTCGGCAGTGCTGGCGGGGATTCGCGCGGCGCGGGCGGCAGGACTGGAACCGCTGAAGATCAATTGCGTTCTGCTGCGCGGCTTCAACGACGATCAGATCGAGGGCTTTGCGCACTTCGCGCGGCGAGAAGGCGTGGTGGTGCGGTTCATCGAGTTTATGCCGCTGGAGGAAGGCCGGCTGTGGACGCCGGAAATCGTCGTGCCTCTCAAGGAAATTGTGGAGCGCATCGGGCGGGTGCTGCCGCTGGTCGCAATGGAGCCGCGCGAGGCGAGCGAGACGGCGCGGCGCTACGGCTTTGAGGACGGAATCGGAGAGATCGGCATTATCGCGCCGGTGAGCCAGGCATTCTGCGGGGCGTGCAGCCGGGTGCGGCTTACCTCGGACGGCAAGATTCGCACTTGCCTGTTTTCGCAGGTGGAACACGACCTGTATGGACGCCTGCGCGCGGGCGCGAGCGATGAGGAACTGGCAGGCTACATTACTCGTACAGTACAGGGCAAGGAGCCGCGTCATCATATTGGCGAGCCGGGATTCCTAAAGCCTTCCCGTTCAATGGTGCATATTGGCGGTTGACTGAAGCTACCCGGACGGCACACAATCTTAGCAACCTTCCCCTACAATGCAAGGCAGACGCGCCAGTTTCCGGCTCGGCCTATCGAATCATGATGTTATGGAGTTGCGGCTAGACTCCTAGCGCAAACAAGCTGACTTTTTGAAAGCCGAAATGGGTACCGGATGACAAAAAAGACGGAAAGCCGCATCCCGCTCGACGACCTTCTCGTCTTCCACCAGATAACGCGCTCGCTGACCTCGAGCTTCGACCTGGATACGATTCTGCGCACCATTATTGAGCACATGGAGCGGTTCATTGAGGCGGAGCTGTGGACGCTTCTGATGGTGGATGAATCCGGCAAGGAACTCTATTATGCAATAGCCGCGGGCAGAGGAGATGTGCCGTTGCAAGGGCTGCGCATGAAAGTGGGCGAGGGCGTGGCCGGATGGGTGGTGGAGCACGGCGAGACGCTGCTGGTTCCCGAGGCCGGTCTCGATCCGCGGGTCGCGGAGGAACACGGCGCGCAGCCGAGCAAGGTGCGTTCGGTGATTGCCCTGCCGCTGCGCGGGCGCAAGGGAACGCACGGCGCGATCGAGATATTCAATCCGCGGGCCGACCAGCTCACCGACTACACCATCGCCTTTCTTCATATCCTGGCCGACCACGCGGCTATTGCGATTGAGAATGCGCGCGATGTGGCATGCATTCAGAAGTTGACCATCACGGACGACTGCACCACTCTCTACAACGCGCGCTATCTCTACGAGGTGCTGAGCCGGGAGTTGGAACGGTGCGCGAAGGCTGGGTTGCCGGTGAGCATGGCGTTCCTTGACCTGGATCACTTCAAGATGGTGAACGACGCGCACGGCCATCTGGTGGGCAGCGAGTTGCTGGGCCGCGTGGGGCTGCGGCTGCTGGAGCTGACCCGCAAGCAGGATTGGTGCTTCCGCTACGGCGGCGACGAGTTTGTGGTTCTGATGCCGGAGACCGGCGAGGATGAGGCGCTGGAGCTAAGCAACAAGATGCTGCGCGCGCTGATGGAAACCGAATTCACTATGAAGGACAAGCTGAAACTGTGGGTGAGCGCCAGCGTGGGCGTGGCGACCGCGCCCGTTGACGGAACAACCGTTCACTCAGTGATCGGGGTTTCCGATATGCGCATGTATGCGGTGAAAGCGCGCGGGCGGGGAGCGGTAAGAGGCGCGTAGGGGGCTGCTGAGCTTTTTTGCGCCTCTGCCGTATGAGATGGCATTTGTGATCTAACGAAGCGCGGATTATGTCTATTCTGTCAAACCAGCATTCCCTCAGGGGCTGAAGCCCTCATTGATTTTGCAACCTTTGCGGCACGGATAAATCCGTGCCCTTTCAAAACGTCGACTAAATCAGAGCATCCCTAAAGACGAGGCCGAGGGCCCCTATCCTATTTGTCTTCATCCGCTGGCTTCTCGGTGATCTGCTCTGTGGCTAACCGCTCCAACTGGTTGCGCCAATCGAGGGATTCGACAAAGCTCTTTGACTCTCGCCATCCGGGTTCGACGATGACGTGCAGCTCTAAATAGACGCGTGTTCCGATGAGGGACTCGATTTGACGGCGGGCGGCGGTGCCGATTTCCTTGAGCTTGGAGCCGCCTTTGCCGATCAGGATGGCCTTTTGGCCGTCGCGCTCACAATAGATGGCAGCAGCGATGCGAGTTAGCGGCAAGCGGGCCGGAGCCTGACCTTTCTTGCGCGGCGGAGCCGGCGGCTCGGCCTCTTCGTAGCGCTCGATGACAACAGCGGAAGCGTAGGGGACCTCTTCGCCGGTCGCGACCAGAATGCTCTCGCGGATCAACTCTGCGACCATGAAGCGTTGGGGCTGATCGGTGTACTGGTCCTTGGGGTAGTAGCGCTCGCCGGTGGGCAGGGCCTCTACTATCTTGCGGACGAGAATATCCATGCCGTCGCGCTTGCGTGCGCTGATGGGGATGACCTGGGCAAAGCCGAAGTGGCGCGTGAGAGTGTCGATCAGCGGCAGGAGCTGGTCTTTGGCGACGAGATCAATTTTGGTGAGCACGAGGAAGACCGGGCAGTCGAGCTTGCGGATGAGGCCGAAGAGGAACTCGTCTTCGCTGGCCCAGTTGGTGCGGGTGTGTTTGGGCTTTAGCAAGGCTTGATTCTCGGCTGCCTGAAAATGCAGGTCCTTCGACTCCGCTGCGCTCCGCTCAGGATGACAGTCTTGGTGGGATGGGGAATCCTGATCTGCGGCGGATTCTGTTACCGGCTCGGCGGCGGCTTCCAGTTGCACGCGGCGGGTAGCGTCCATGAGAACGAGGACGAGGTCGCGGGTTTCGAGAGCTTCGTAGACCTCCTGCAACATGCGGCGGTCAAGGTGCGAGCCGGGTTTGTGAACGCCGGGAGTATCGACAAAGACAATTTGCGCCGCGGGGTGCACGCCCTTCTGCGCTGGCACCTCGACCACTCCCGCGATGCGGTTGCGGGTGGTTTGCGGCTTGGCGGAGACGATGGCAACCTTTTCGCCGGTTAGAGCGTTGAGGAGGGTGCTTTTGCCGGCGTTGGGCCGGCCGAGAATGGCGACAAATCCTGATTTCAAAAGGGGGAATGCTCCTGACTGAGTTTACG
>Ga0181520_10009009_pt1 | contig 13952 bp, 16 predicted proteins | sample PEATcosm2014_Bin_29_FD_132451 | JGI IMG/M metagenome (GOLD analysis project Ga0181520, IMG submission 132451) | Peatland microbial communities from MTU Mesocosm Facility, Houghton, MI, USA - PEATcosm2014_Bin02_30_metaG | ecosystem: Environmental > Terrestrial > Soil > Wetlands > Peat | place... | reverse complement strand
GAAAACACGTCCCGTCAAAGAAAGTGACGTGTTGTCCCGCGCGTCCTCGCAATAAGTGGGCGCAAAAGAGGAACATACTCTCGATGGAGCGCATAAGTGCAGGAGCCATCAGGAGGAAGGAAACAGTTACCGGTCCTGATATATTCTTCCAAGGATATGATTCATTTACTGAGCTAGAATGCACACGCGCCTCCATGTTCCACTGCCGCTTCATGGGAGCGGTCAAGCCAGACTATCTGCCGGCTGCCGCCGGCGGCGACAGGTGCGGTTGGCTGCGCGGCACCCACGCAAGGTCTCCGCTGAGAACGTAAATGGAGATTGCGCCAAACATAAGGAGCGCACCCACCCAGAAACGCCAGTCACGGTGCATGCGCGCCCAGTAAGGACCTGCATCAGGCTCTCCGCTGTCGCTGCTATGTCCTTCAAAGTTATGCTTGTTCCCTGTCATCAGTTCTCCCTTGTTGCAAGGCATTGGTTGAGGCGCGCAAGTCCTGTGCTTCCATTCGTAGCGTCACGCATTATGGTTGACGAGCGGCCGCCACGGGCACTTGGGCCGGTGGCGCGAGAGTTGTTAGCGAGGAATTAGTTGCCGGGTGCAGTTGTTCAGGTGGTGCATCGACTCCTGGCGGGAAGATGAGAATCTGAATCGAACCCCAGTCAGCATCCGGGTTCACGTCCGGCTGCTTGCCCAAGCCCAACGTTTTCAGCTGGCTGTCGTCAAACCCAAAGTTCTCGACCATGTATTCGCGTATCACCATGGCCCTGGCCTGGGTGAGCGCCAGATCCTTCTGGGTGTCACCTTCCATCCCGGCAGACACTACGACCACCGCAATGCCGAATTGATTCTGCGCTAGAAAAGTGCCCGCTGCGTCAAGCGCCTTCTGGCTTGTGAGCCTGGTTGAATCGCGGCTGTTGAAGAGCTGCTTAACAGTGAAGGTAAATGCCTTCAGCGGTTCTCCCTGCGGAAGAGACGCAATTCCATTTGCGGTAATCTCCGCTGAATCTTCGTAGCCGCGCTTTTTGAAGTACCCGCTCAATAAGAAATTGTGTTTCAATGCCTCCATATTCTCCTGAAAGTCAGTAACGCCGGTCTGCGCCTGGAGCATAGTCGTATGCAGGGTGGTAGTGGTCTGTTCAAGATTGCTATAGAGCTGTTTGTCGTTTACCAGCGCCCCTACTGTACCCTGGCCGGAATCGATCTTGGCGGCTACCGAACTCAGATGGGCCGTCGTCACGGTTGCATTGTTGATAGCCAACTGGCTGGCGTCGAGAATGCCGCTCGTCTTCTTGAAAAGGTCCGACATCTGGAGCGGAGGTTCGCTCTGTATGATCTGGCCGTCCTTTACTTCGGCTTGCCCGGACGACCCGAATGAGATTGCCACGAACTGGTTACCCAGCACTCCCTCGGTTTCGATGGAAGCTATGGAGTCCGCCTTGATAATTTCGTGCGTGGATTTATCAAGGCACATGAGTACCGTGACTTTTTCGCCGGGGTTATGCGGCAAGGTGATGCTTTGCACGGTTCCGCTGTGAACTCCTCCGACCTGCACGTCGGCTCCTGAAGAGAGGCCAGCGACATTGTCAAACTGCGCTTTCAGTTGGTATGTGGAGCTGAACAGATACTTCTGGCTTCCGATGATAAAGACGCCGGCGGCAAGAACTGCCAATGTTACAACGATGAATGCCCCTAACCGCGCCAATCTCGACATAGTTCCTCCTACGACTGCTTCAAGAATTCGTTAACGAATCCGATATCGCTTTGTTGAAGATCCTCGAACTTACCCTCAATCACCACATTGCCCTGATCGAGCAGAGCCAGGCGATCGGCAATCGTTCTCGCACTGTGCATATCGTGAGTTACAACAATGGATGCCATTTGGTGTTCCCGCTGGAGTTTGAGTACCAGGTCATCTATTTCTCCCGAACTGATAGGATCGAGACCGGCTGTCGGTTCATCGAGAAGCAGTATCTCAGGCTCAAGCGCGAGAGCGCGCGCCAGACCCACGCGCTTCTGCATTCCGCCTGAAATATCGGATGGCAGTTTTTCGAAGTCGCCTTTCATACCTACTTCGTCAAGCAACTGCATCACCCGGTCGCCGCGCTCTGAGCGGGACATTTCTCTTCGGTGATGTTCGAGCGGGAAGGCCACATTTTCTGCGATAGTGAGCGAATCGTAGAGCGCGGCATGTTGAAAGAGGAAGCCGATCTTCTTCCTGATTTTGCCCATTTGGTCAAGGGCAAGACCGGCGATGTTTTGGCCATGGATGGAAACCGACCCCGAATCGGGTGTTTCGATGCCTATGATCAGCCGCAACAGAACACTTTTTCCCGTGCCGCTGCGTCCAAGCACGGCCAGGGTTTCTCCTCGGTTCACGCTCAAATTGATTCCGTCTAAAACCTTTAGAGTTCCGAACGTTTTACATAAATTCTCGACGGCGACGACAGGCACACTGCCGTCTTGCTCAGTTCGCTCTTGCATCTTCGCAATGTCAAAGGCTGTGGCCATTCTTATCTCATGAACGTTGCATCAACGGTTAAAGGTTAAGGAAAGACAACAAGGATGAACTTCACCAGCACTACGTCAGTCAGAATAAGAAAGAGTGAGCCGAGCACAACCGAATTTGTTGCTGCACGGCCCACGCCCTCAGCTCCGCCGCGTGTGCGCATTCCCTGAAAGCACGCAATAAGCCCGATGACCAAACCATACGCAGCAGTCTTGAACGTCTGCGGCAAGAATGCACTGAAGGTAGCGCCTTTGAAGCCGGCCTGAATGAACTGGTGAAACGAGAGCGGCTCAACCAGTGTTTGCGCAAACCAACCCGTCAGCATGGCGCATGCGTCGGTTGCGAGGGTTAACAAGGGTAGCATGAGGATGCAGGCCAGGATGCGTGTGGCCGCCAGCAGCCTGTATGGGTTGATAGCGCAGGCTTCGATGGCGTCAATCTGCTCTGTCACTTTCATCGACGCCAGTTCAGCGCCCATGCCTGCGCCCACGCGCCCGCATACGACCAGGCCGGTGATGATTGGGCCCATTATCTGGATGACAGAGAAGACAAGAGTCGCAGGGAACATCGATTTGGCGCCAAATCGACTTAGACTGTAGCGTGCCTCCATGGAGATGATTACTCCAATGGCTGCGCCGGCCATGGCCACCAATGGGAGAGATTTCGATCCAACTTCATCGAGTTGCCGAATCAGCTCGCGCCACTCGTAAGGCGGCGTTACCGCGGCTTTAAGAACGTTCCAGGCAAAGATGCCGAGGCTGCCAAACCACTCAAAAAAATCTTCCGCCAGGCTCATGACGGGGGCGGCAAAGGAGGGCAAGGGAATGTTCAACCGGCCCGGCAGCGTGGGGTTAATGGGAGGGACGGCAATGAATTCGCTGTTGCTCAATGATTTGGACCTGGGTCTGGCGCACCGTGCGCATTGTTAAGATGCATGCGTGAAAGCAGGGAGTGGGGTCCGCTATAGAAGAACTCCAGCGCAACATTTTCGCCCGCGAATGCCAGCAGACTGTAGTTGCCCGCGCGGAACGCATCCTTTGCGCCGTAGCGATTGGGGAACCAACCGTAAGTGGCAGTCATGGTGCCCGCATACGGCCCGACGAGCGCGGGAATGGAAAAGACACGGGCGCCGTCTTCGCCTCGACGCGCCGTCAAGGTGGAGACCAGGGCATGTCGCATTCGCGGGAATATCCCTCTGCACTCGCACCGGTAATACATTGCGTCTTCCCTGAAGGCTTCCGACAACCCATAGCGCGTCGATGTGGCCACCACTGCAATGCCGTAGTCGGAGCCGAATCGCCTGGCGTAACCCGCCGCGCCTTGATTCCACTCTGGAGGAGCATTACTGAACTGGTTGATGCCCGCACCGAACGCGGCGCCGACAATTGGGTATGGGCCGAATGTGTCGAAAACGTAGTTGATGATCTTGGTTTTTTCGGTTGGGCGCACGTATGTTAGATCAGTATTGCCTGACGTAGTGTTTGTAGAAGTGAAGGGATCGACTTCATAGAAGGGCAGCGATTGCGAATTTGCCAGTATCGGAAAAGTTAGAAGAGCGGCAGCTAGCGACAACTGGAGCAGCGTCCGGCTTATCCTTTTACCGCGAGCCTTCGAGGCTGGCAAGCTGCCTTGGCTATTCGACGGATCTCCGTGGCAAATGTGCCTGGATTCCGAATTCTGCTTCTTGAAGAATGAATTCAAAAGCTCTCCTCCGACAGGTTCGCCTCTCGCCGAGCAACTTAGCATCGTCAAAGAAACATGCTGAGTTTGGCTAGGTCTATTGCGATAGTGTCAGAGTTGAAAGCTCAATGAATGGTCATATTTGCTCCCCATCATCAGCAGGTGTCTTATGCTTCGTTTGCATCATACGGCGGAGGCGAAGTCCACTTCACTCGCACCTTTCGACTCAACGGCATGTCCAATACAGACCAGACACGTGCCAGAGCCAAATATCATCATGGAAAGTGCTTGAGTGTGACCGCCGTCAAGCGCGGGGCGATCTGCCGCGATGTGACGCCGAATCTCCCTGAAGCTGCTCGGGACTGCGTTGCCGATGCCAGGATGCGAAGTGAGCTCAGATATTGCTGCCTCAAGCTCCTCTTCTGAGGTCCTTGATGGATTCGCCATAATCACGAATCATTTCCACGCGAGAATGGTCTTTTCCTGGACATTCAACCACCACACCGGGCTAACCGCTAAGAACGAGAGCAGATTTTGATGAGCAAAGACGCCCAAAATACATTCGATTGCGCCGAGTTTCTTGCAAACGCAGGGCTGGGACGGAGGATTGTTGAGCTGGAGCCCAAAGAGACCTTTTTCTCCCAGGGAGAACTGGCCGACACGGTCTTCTATCTTCAAAGCGGCCGGGCGAAACTCACAGTGGTTTCGCCGGCGGGTAAGGAGGCCACAATTACGCTGCTTTCTGTGGGCGATTTTGTTGGAGAGGAATCGCTGGCGTCCATTCCAGCACTGCGTTTGGCGACTGCCTCTGCTGTGAACTCGTGCGTGGCGCTCAAGATTACGAAAGATGAGATGGCTCGCGTTATGCATGACGAGCCGGCGTTCGCGGACTTTTTTCTGAGATTCATGCTGACCCGCAGCATGCGAACTCAGGCGGATCTTGTCGATCAGCTTTTCAATTCAAGTGAAAAGCGTTTGGCGAGGATTCTCCTGATCATGGCGGAATTCGGCAAGCCCGGCGAACGAGACACGTTCATCCCTCCCATCTCGCAGGAAACCCTGGCGGAGATGATCGGGACCACCCGGTCTCGCGTCAGTTTCTTCATGAATCGTTTTCGTACGCTCGGCTATATCAATTACAACGGCCGCATTCAAGTGAATAGGGCCTTACTCAATGTAGTTCTTCTCGACCAGTTTCCAGGGCATAACGCTCAGAGGCCACTCATTCCCAGAATCGAAGCTGGCCTGAAACCGGCAGTTGTGAAACTTCAAACTGTCCTGCAGCCAGCCATTCCGATAGTCAAGACGATTATCGAGCCCGCCACACCCATTGATGTAGCTGTCAAGCGCAATCTTTTGCCTGAAGCGGAAAATTGAAAAGCATTGACCTGATCTGATGGACACACTGCGGCGTTCTCTGGATTGTGAACGAGGCGGTCAATCGATAGAAAATGAACCGAATATCCAGCCGTTATTGCCTTTGGGCGTGAACAACATATCGTTCTGGTGCTGCGCCGATATAGTGAAATGGATAGCAGGTTACGAGCGTCAGGCCGGAGTCGGCTGAGGGAGCCAGGATGCCGCCGTCGGCGGGATCGGTAATCCGGATCCAGTCTACCTCGTACCTGGAAGTCCCCGCCGGTGTCTCAAGAAGGATCTCGTCATTTCTTTGAATGTCCTTAAGGCCGCGGAAGTATGTATCGCGATGCCCGGCGATTCCGATGCTGCCGGTCGTTCCTGGAAAAGCAGTGCCGTCTATATGCCCAACTCCGAGTCGCAATGTATGCGGTGTTGTGCCCTCAAGAATTGCCACCCGTATCTTAAGCCGTGGAACCTCTATCCGGCCTAAAACATCGCCTTCTTTGGCCACGGACGGAGACGAGCCAGCTTTGTGCTGTTCCTCCGCATATATCTGCTTGTCCAGAGCATTGCCCGCAGCTTCCTGATAGTGCTTTGCGTAAAGAAGAGTTAGAGCAACATAAGAAAGCGAAAGCGCGCCGATGATGAATAAGCAGCTCCCCATCCAGCGGGCGAAGCGACCAGTTCGCATTGTGAATCTCTGCGGCTTAGTTGTGGGTATCATGGTCAAGCGCCTTTGCTGCCGCTGCCGGCAATGTCAGTGGCACAGAGTAACCGGTCCGGGTGCGAACCGACAAGCGTCCGCGACCGTGCGTGCTTGCTTTCACTTCAATGGTCCGATATCTCCCATCCTTCGATGCAATTGTCGGGATATAGGTGAGCGTGTACTGAGTGCGGATATCGCGCGCTATCCCCTCACAAATTGAGGTGATATCTTTCGGTGATTCCGGGAAAAACGCCTCGCCGCCGGTCTCCTTTGCGAATCGCCTCAGCACGCCTGGATTTTGATCACCGTCCTGTTCGTCGAAGATGCCTATCGCGTAAATGATTGCGGCGGAATGCTTCGCCATGTCGATGACCTGGGCCAAGGTGTGCTTGCTTGCGTTGTCGCCGCCGTCGCTGATCAGGATAAGCACTTTCTTATCGCGGTTGCCTAGCTTGAGATGTTCGAGGGCGGCAGCAAGCCCGTCATAAAGTGAAGTTTGTCCGATCGTCGCGATTCCGGAGAGCGCCACTTGCAGTTGATCCTGCTGATCTGTGAAGGGCGTGACCGCCGGGAGGCCGAAAGATACATGGTCATTGAAATTGACCACGAACATCTGGTCCTGCGGATTGCTGGAGCGCGCAAATGCCATCGCTGCAGCGATCACATCGGCGCGCTTCGGACCCATGCTTCCACTGTTGTCAACAAGAATGCCGGCTGTAACCGGAATATCTTCATGACTGAAGTTCTTGATTTGTTGAAGTACTCCGTCCTCGTAAATCTGGAAATCGTCCTTGTTAAGTCCGGAAACGAGAGCATTGTGCCGGTCAAGAACGGTTGCGCTCAGAATGACCATGTTGGCATTCAACTGGAGGGTATACTCGCCGCCGGAGTCGCCAGGCGATGGTTGGGGAACCTGCGCGAAGGAAACAAATGGCATAACAAACAAGGCAATGAGGCAACGACGCATCGCCGTGTTGTTCTTTAAGATGCGCATGCGCGCGCCGGGGCGCTCGGAAGCTTGCTTGTTCGCTTCGCTTCGCATAAGTCCAACGGATTCGCCTATCTTATTCATCTTCCCGGTCATCTAACACATTTTGCGACGGCCAACCTTGTATCCAACGTAGCTAACAAAATGTGCAGAAGGAGGCAATGCTCGCGTACCGCCTCATTCTGCACACAGGTCCCAAATAACAAGAGGAGCAGGGAGACCTGCTCCACCGTAGATTTACGCGTTCCAATTCCTGAAGCCCAAGAAGGCGCCCAAGAGGGCAAGGCCGCCGAACAACGAGAGCATGCCAACCAGCCCAATCAAGGGAAGATAACTGGCAGTCTTAGGCAGAGACGCAACAAGCTCGGGCGCCGGTGTATCAGCAGGCGCTTGAGCCGCTGCAACCACTACGGCAGGAGGAGCATCTACAACCGTGGCTGTTTCGACAGTTTCTCCGTTCGGATTGACCGCCTCGACCGGCGCTGTTTTTAACGCTTCGGCGGTCGATGATGCCATCACAATTGGAGTCGACAGCATAGCCTCATTGGTATCCTTCGCGATCTGAAGTGCTCTGGACCTTTCATAGACAAATTCGTCGCCCCATTCACGGCTTGGGTAGAACCACGCTTTTAGAGCCTCAGGCTCTCCGGCCGGCCGTTCACGAAAAGTGATAACCGTCTTGCCGGTAGACTTCAACCGGTAATTTGGGATGGCAAGAATGGTGGTCAACACCTGGGTTTCATCCTGGTTGAAGATCTGGACAATGTGACGGTCCGAAGATGAATCCAGAAGCTTGAAAACATAGGTGCCGGCCGGCAGGAGATGCTGGCCCACGCCTGGAACTTCGACGGGAGCGCTGAAGGTAACAATGGTTTTCTGGTTCCACTCGTCCGCCTTGGCTTTAGGGGCGGCGAGAAGACAGAGGACGGTAACGCACAGCCCTGTTCCTAATCCTTGGAGCAGCTTCATTTGTGTCCCTTATTCTCTCCGACTCACTCGCACGGCGGTTTTGTGCAACCTCTTTATGTTGTCGGAATCAATAGAGGTTGCACGCCGGAAAATCCGGCAGGCTGGGGTCCGTGGTGTGCCATACAAGAGCCAGTGTTACGCATTGACTTTGCAATGTATGGCTAATATTGACCTCCTTCCAAGGTGAAACACGGACATCACATTTCTTTTGCGATCCGCCAGAGGGTGTGCCAGAGCGCGTCAGGATAAATCAGCATCCCACCCACGAGACAGAAAAACGTCAAAGCGTCCTGCGAGGAGACGCGGACGGAAAACGCAGGCTCACCAGTTCAGAGAGGCGGACTCATAAACGACTGGTCGCAGATTCGGGCCCTGCCTGAGAAGGCAAGTATATTAGTGCCTTTATAAACAATTGAATCTAAAGCTACTCTGGATGGTCGGGGGTCATGACGCAGATGTCGGGCAGGTTGCGGTAGCGCTCCGCGTAGTCCATTCCGTAGCCGATGACGAAGAGGTTGGGAATGGAAAAGCCTACATAGTCCGGCTCGATTTTTTCAAGGCGGCGGGAGGGCTTGTCGAGCAGCGTGGCGATGCGCAGCGATTTGGGATGTTGCTGGAGGAAGAGCTTGCGCAGGTAAGAGAGCGTGAGACCCGTGTCGAGGATGTCCTCGACCACGAGGACGTTCTTGCCCTCGATGGGGTCATCGAGGTCCTTGATGAGCTTGACCGCGCCGGAAGAGCGCTGGCCCTGGCCATAGCTGGAGGTGGCCACGAAGTCGAATGTGGCATCAGCTTGTATGGCGCGCGAGAGGTCGGCCAGAAAGGGAGCCGCGCCCTTGAGTACGCCCACCATTACGAGCTTTTCGCCGTTGAGGTCACGGGTAATCTGGGCGCCCATTTCGGCGACGCGCTCGGCAATCTGTTGGCGGGTGAAAAGGATTTCAAGACCAGAGCTGGTGTTTGCGGCCATGCAGACAGTATCTCCTGAAGCAGGCGTTACAAGGCAAGTGTGCCTGTGTAAATCAGGACCGGAAGGGTTGGGACGGCAGGCGGGCGCGGTCCTGGAACTCCATCCGTCTATACTTGAGAAGAGATGATTCCTTATTTGCACATTTGGCATTACCCGGTCCCGACCTTTGGACTAATGCTCTGGCTGGCTGCTGTGGCAGCGGCATTTGTGATGGACCGCGGCTTCAACCGCGCGCGCATTTCAGTTGACGCGGTGGGCATGGTGGCCGTGACGGTGGTGGCCGGCATTGTGGGCGCCAAGCTGTGGCACGTGATCGATACGCCCATGGAGTTTCGCGAAGTGGGCTGGCGCGTGCTGTGGGATTCGGCCGGCTTTGCGTGGTTCGGCGGGCTGGTGTTCGGCATTGGCGCGCTGGTTTTTCAGGGGTGGTGGGCGAAGATTGGCGGGTTGCGGACGCTGGATTTGGCTGCGCCGGCTGCCGCCATCGGTCAGGGCATCGGCCGCATCGGCTGCTTTCTCTCCGGCGACGGCTGCTACGGCATCGCGATCAAGCCGGTTCATTTTCTGTTCTTTACTTTTCGGCCATGGGGGATGAGCTTCCCGAACGGCATTGAGCCGACACTGGTGCCCGTTTATCCGACGCCGCTTTATGAGTTCGCTGCAGGGCTGCTGATTGGCGGTTGGCTTTGGTGGAGGGCAGGCAAGCGACCGCGCACGGGCGTAATTGTTGGCCAATACCTGGTGTTGAGCGGGATAGCTCGCTTTTTGGTTGAATTTATACGCCGCAACCCCAAGGTGCTGTGGGGTTTATCGAATGCCCAACTGGCCGCAGCCGGTTCCGCAGTTGTCGGCGCGCTGTTGATTACCTGGGTCGCCACGCGACAGGTTGCAGGGCCTGAAAAGGCTGCGGGTACGGCTGCGAAGGCTGCGGTGAAAACGGCGTAAACTAACGCGCCAGACTGGACCGGCGGCTTTTGTATCGTTTCGCTACAGTCGCTTGATGAACGCCTGTGCTTCCTTCAATTGCGGGAAGAGCTTCTCTTCGGCTTTGAAATCGCGCGAGTGGACGCAGCGGCGCAGGCCTCGCATCCTGACCGGGTGCTTCAGATGCAGCATCTCGTGATAGAGCAGGTATTCGAGGGCGTACCTCGGACTCGAGGGCCGATCAAAGACGCGGCTGACCACGATGGTGTTGTGGGCGGCGTCGTAATGGCCGAGGGAGCGCTTGGCCATGCCTTCGCTCCAGGTCAACTCGGGCCGGCCGAGCAGACCGCCGAAGAAGCGCAGGTTCAACGAATCGAAGACCTCTTCCAGATTGAAAAAGTGGCCTTGGGGGCCGAAGAAGCGCTTGCTGCCGCGAGCGCCGCGAATCAGCTCGGTTTGGCGTGTGACAGCGGCGCTGGAGGAGAACCGCTTGTAGCGCAGGTTGTGCGCGGCGTCGATGGGCTTTTTGTATAGCTTGGCGAGCAAAATGTGAGCGATCGAGCGGATTACTGACTCCTGCGCACCCTCCAGAAGATCGGAGAGGCTGACCAGAATCTGCCCGTCGCGCAGGCGAATGCGGGTATTGAGCGAGGTGAACCGCCGGAAACGGACCACCATGAGCGGCATCGGCGCTCTGGGGCGCAACGCCCGGTACTCCTCCTGAAAGATGGGAACTAAATCAGCGGTCACTTTCCACAGTTTACAGTGGTCAGTGGTCGGCGGTCAGTGTCCACTATTTCTTCTCGAGCACGAGCAGGCGTTGGCGCGCCTGCCACTCCTGGTCCGGAAATTTTCCTGCAGATGCTGCGAGGAAGTGATGGTAGTAGGTTGCAGCATTGGCCCTTTGGTGAAGCGCATCGTAAGCCGTTGCCCACAGGAAGTAGGTGGAGGGAAGTTCCGGAAGGGACTTTGCGCGCATGGTGAGCGCCTGGATCGTGATCGAGGGCTGATTGGTTTTGGAAGCGGCAAAGGCGAGTCCGCTCCATCCGTCGGTGTTGGAAGGGTCAAGCCGCGTGGCCTTGTCGAATGTCGCGAAGGCCTCCGCGTACTTGAGCTGCCGAATCAGGTTCTGCCCATGAGCTACAAGCAGCAGGGGGTCCTGGGGGCTGGCTGCGAGCAATGCGACATACAAGTGGTCGGAGCCTACAGCGTCACCGGCTTCGGCTGACACCTCGGCCAACATGCGCGTGATGGCGGCGTCTTTGGGATGAGCATCGTGCAGCTTTTGGAGCAGCGGCAGTGCCTCTGCCTTGTCCTGAGCGGCAAGGACGGTGGCCAGTTGCGCGGTGAGCGCAGGGTCATCGGGTGTCTGTGCGAGCGCCGCGCGGAGGAAGGTTTCCGCTTCAGGATATTGTTTGCGGGCAATCAAAAGATGAGCCAGTCCGGCGTTGGCCGGCGCAGATTTGGGATCGCTCACGAGAATGCGTCGATAGGCGCTCTCTGCGGCGTCGTATTGGCCAGTCTGCTCGGCCAGGCCGGCCGCTAACAGAGTGTCGGCTTGGGTTTCGGGCGTCAGCTTCAACGCCTCCAATAGGTCCTCCGAGGCCTTTGCTGGATCGATTGTGCGGTCAATCTCCGCCATGGCACGCCACGCCCGCGCTTTGGCTGCGGCTCCGGCATCGCCGGGATCGAGCTGAGTAGCTTCGGCCAACTCCGGCCGCGCGTCAGATAATTTATTTTGGCGCGCCAGCAACAGACCCAACTCCGCGTGTGCCTCGAACGACTGCGGATTTGCCTCGACTGCGCGGCGGTAGAGTGCGGCCGCATCGTCGAGGAGATTCTGCGCATCGGCCACGTAGCCGGCGTCAAAGAGAGCGCGCGCATCGGTGGGATGGGCAGCCAGCCACGGGCCGAGCTTTGCTTCAGCGGCCTTCCAGTCGGATTTGATGATGGCCGCTTCGGCATCCGCCACTTCAGGGGAGACAGGCTGAGATGCGGCGGCAGCGGGCCCGGAGGCCGGCGCCTGCTCTTCAGGATTCTGCGAGGAGCTCTGGCCGAAGATGGCGGTCGAAGCGAAGAGCAATACAAAAAAGAAAAAACGAAGCACGGATTACCTCTTTTAACAGTTTAACGGGGAGCACCTTTGACGGGACGGCTGATACTTCGACGCGAGGGAATAGGGGAGGGAATCAGGTAGAGAGCAGAAATGACCAGAATAGCTCGGATGAAGCGTTCATCCTGAAAACAGGAGATCAAAGATACCTCAGCAACGTGAGCGAATTGTTTGCAGAAATTTCGATAAAGGAGGGCACTTGAAGAATCGCTTTATTTTCTTTTACATGCGCATTGCAGAATTCGGAGAAATGCCGGGCAAAGGCGCAAAATAAAACAACTCAAAGTAATTGGAGCGCATCAGTCTAAATAGGGTAAAGTATAAGGCTGAGCGATGCTACGAACGGAATGCAAAAAAATGATGATCGGAGGTCGATCCATGAGCTACGCTTCGATGCAACACATGCCTCTCAATTCAGCATATCTGTGCCAGGACTGCAGCTCGGTGGGCAACTGCTCAAAGCAATGCCCGGCGTGCGCATCTTCTGTTCTTATTGGTCTGGCCACAGTGCTTGACCGCGAAGAAGAAGACAGCAAGGTGCTGGCTTTTGAATATCGCGAGGCTCTGGCTGCCTAAGCCTTTTTGGATTTTCTGAGACCCTGTTCGAATGATTGTCCTGTTTTCACCAATCTGAGAGAAGAGGCCAATGGGAAGCGGCCGAATTGCAGTGGTGGTACCGGTTATTTTTTCCCGGTTGTCTGAACGAGCTTTGCCGGCGATGAATTCCGGGCCGAACGTGCCGGGATTTTACGCATGACACTCCTGGCGTAACTTGCAGCGTTTTGGCAACTGCTCATTCCCTGCTCCGACAGAAAGCAGTTTTATTGAATCACCTCTAAGAAGGAATGTGCCTCGGAGAGGAAGAACCTATCCGAGGCACGAGAGAAAAACGCAGCAATCAGAATTCCTAGAAGTGGAAGACAACGCCGGCGGAATAGCGAAATCCATTGGTGCTGAGTTTGACACCGCTTTCCGGGATTGCCTCGTATGGGGTGATGGCTCTCGCACCAGGCCGGGCGGCTGGTTCAGCGAAATCGAACAATGAGATCTGCTGAGTGAAGTACTCCATTTGCGCCGGCCGAATCCAGATATGTTTCTTCAGCTTTATATCGATGCCGCCTCCGGTGACCATGGTGAAAGCGTTTGTCGTGATAGAACATATCCCGATGCACCCCTCATCAGAGTCAGGCTTGATAGAAAAGTGAGTAGCCCCAAAGAGTTGGTCGACGGAGATGCTCACCCGCTGAAATCGTCCGTTCCCGAGGCCAAACCGCCAGGATGGACCAGCCAGGTAACCCTGCGTATGGACGGTTACGGACTCGACGTTGTCGGTGTCGCCGGCAAACTCAACGGTCGCACCAAGGTGCCTGGTGAAATAGTAGCTTCCTGAGGCTTGTCCACCGTTCAGGCTCAATGGGAAGGGGGATTCACTGATTCCGACGTAGGCTCGCGAATAGGAGTAGCCGCCGAAGACATCCCACTTGTCCAAAGCCGCCGGTTTCGGTTGTTGAGCTGATGAAAGAATCGAGCAGCATGTTAAAGCAAGAAATAACACAATAGCTTTACGCATGAAATTTCCTTCTCTGCTTGTCGAGAGCAGTTGTAGTGGACCTCCACTTGGCTGGCCGTCACAAGGGATTGCCGTTATTGGAATTGAGCGATTGATGAGAGAGTAACATAACTCGTCAGCGAGCGGACCGATTAACTGCGTTAGATATCGCGCTGGGCTCCTTATCTTG
>Ga0181520_10009007_pt1 | contig 13954 bp, 9 predicted proteins | sample PEATcosm2014_Bin_29_FD_132451 | JGI IMG/M metagenome (GOLD analysis project Ga0181520, IMG submission 132451) | Peatland microbial communities from MTU Mesocosm Facility, Houghton, MI, USA - PEATcosm2014_Bin02_30_metaG | ecosystem: Environmental > Terrestrial > Soil > Wetlands > Peat | place... | reverse complement strand
CTCCGATACCGACAATCAGATTGAGATTGCAGGCCGATATGAAGGTCGTCTGCTTTCTTTTCAAAAGACAAAGCTGCCGATTTATGGTCAGTGCCTGGTTTTCGCAAATGAGCAAAGCACGAGTTGCTTACTTGACCACGCGAGTGGAAAGACGGCCTTCTGTTCGTTCACATCGCAAAATGGTGCAGTCTTGCGGATCGGTTACGATTTATGCGCCGAGATCCGTAGCTTACTCAACGAAGGACAGCCTGTTGAGTATGCGGAAATTCCGACCCTTGAGGTACACATTGCGCTCTTGCGGGACCTGATCGTCTCCAAGGGAGTAGCGCTGGTAGAAATTCCACCGGTTCCCGACGGTTTTCGATTCATCGTATGCCTGACGCATGACGTTGATCATGCATCAATCCGAAAGCACATATGTGATCGTACGATGATGGGCTTCCTGTACCGGGCGATCCTGGGCTCCGTGATAAGCTTCCTTCGCGGTTCAATCCCGCTGAGGGATCTTTGGACAAACTGGGCTACTGTGCTCCGATTGCCACTTGTTTACCTGGGCCTCGCAAAGGACTTTTGGCAAGATTTTGTCGCGCGCTACCAGAGCCTCGAACAAGGGTTTCCTTCCACCTACTTTGTCATCCCCTTCGCGAACCGCCCAGGGCGCGACGCGCACGGTTCCGCACCAGCGTATCGCGCGGTCCGATATGGAGCTGAAGATATTGCGGGCTTGATCGCTGATGCAATGGCCAACGGCTGTGAAGTCGGATTGCATGGCATCGATGCGTGGGCTGATTGCGCCAGAGGAAGGGAAGAGCTCGAGAAGATTCGACAAATTTCGGGCTGTGCTGAGATCGGGTCACGGATGCACTGGCTCTACTTTGATGAGAGCGCGCCGGTGACCCTGGAAAGAGCTGGAATCGACTACGATTCGACCATCGGTTACAGGGAAGCCGTAGGATTTCGCGCTGGCACAACCCAGGCTTACAAACCGCTCCGGGCAAAGCGGCTCCTCGAACTGCCGCTGCATGCCATGGATACGGCACTTTTTTACCCTTCGTACCTTGGGCTGACCTCCGACAACGCAACAAAGGTCCTTAGTCGGCTCACGGACCAGGTGGAACGTTTTGGAGGTTGTCTGGTCATCAACTGGCATGATCGCAGTCTGGCCCCAGAACGTCTGTGGTATGCGTGCTACGGCAGGCTCTTGAATGAATTGAAGGCTCGCGGGGCGTGGTTTGCGACCGCCGGTCAAGCAGTCGCCTGGTTCCGCCAGCGGCGATCGGCCGTTTTTGGACCCACGGGTACGGTGCAGGAACTCTCTGCAACCAAAAGGATCGGTGGCGGTAATGGCAATCGATTGCCAGGCCTCTGCCTGCGAACCCACGAGCGGCAAATGCAGCCGGATCTTTCGAGTACCCGGAGTTTCGTTGATGCGCCATTGAGCCCCGCCAGCGGCGTGCAAATGGCGTATGCAAGTGGCGAGTAAATCGCAAGAATTCATCAATCAGGAATAAGAGGAGAGCATGCGAGAAACTGACCAACTGTATGGAAGATTTTTGGATGAGTACGTCTCCGAGCAGGCGGTACGGAAATACACCACACAAACGGCCGGCTTTGGCATCAGTTATCTGCTCCGCCACGACTACGCGGACATTTATCTGGAAGCTGTGAGAACTTACCTGAGTGGCTCTCATGCGCGCCCCCTTAGGATTCTCGAATTTGGCTGCGGTGGTGGAATGAACCTTACTCGACTGGTCTCGGTTCTCGAAGAGGGACGCAATGCGGTCGAATGTGCCTACGGTACCGACTTCTCTCCTCGACTCGTAGAAGCTGCAAAGGAAGAAGCGCAGAGGTATCTTCCCGCAGGGCTTTCAGGAAAGGTGAACTTCTTCGTTGCGCGCAACGAAGAGCTGGAGGCAGACCTACTTTCAGCGCTTGGGACCGACAGAGATGGACTTGGAAGTTTCGACCTGATTCTCGGGGTCAATACGTTTCGGTATTGCCATCGCTTAGGCAAACAACTCGACTGCGCCAAAGATATCTATCGGCTCTTGCGGCCGGGAGGAGTCTGCGTCAACATCGATATGAACAATCGCTTCCCGGTGTTTCGCAGTCGCTTTAGCGGTCCGAAGCAAGATCCGGAAGAAACGTATTTGCCAACCTTGGCGCAGTATGCTGAACCATTCGAATCGGCGGGATTTGAAATCAAAGAAAGAAGAAACTTTTGCTGGGTCCCTCATTCCGCAGGACGGGCGCTTACAACCGCGGCCTGCCTGGCAGCCCCATTTTTGAATCTGGTAGCCCGCAAAAGGGCGATGCGATCGTTAGTGGTAGCGAGGAGACCCTCCTGACTATCTCACTCTTTACCAGCCTGACTGGAAACATTTGTGGCTAGAGCGGCCGTTGTGCTGTATGAAGAGGCACCGGAAAAGGAGCAGTTCCTGCTCGCACGCACGCTTGATTTCTTTGGCGTGCCCTGGAAGATGCTCGCGCTATCCGCATTCCCCAAGGCTGACAGTGTTGCGCAGGACAGCGTCGTTTTCGGGTCGGCTGCCGCCGTCGCAACCGCGCTGGAACAAACGGCGACGGTCGAGCGGTGCCTTGAGCGCCGTACTGTATTTTATGCATACTCCAGCCATGACCGTTCCGCGACCGAGCGGGGAATCCGGTCCTTGCTTGGAGATTCCGGTGTCACAGTGGGAGATGCGCCTGATAGCATCGTTGCGGTTCAGGTCACATCATGTCCCGGCGATGAAGTAGGACCGATGGCCGGGATTGCAGCGCACGTCCGCATGAGAAAAGAAGATGCGATACTGGCAGGAATCGAAAGACTAGGAACGCGGGTTTCTACGATTCTCTCTGCAGACGGCGCCCCAATCTATTTGCGAATGGAACACAGGAGCATTCCGATCTACTTGTGTGCAAGTCGATATGTCACCGATATCGATCAGGAAATCGAAGCTGGCTATTACGATGTCAAAGAGCACTTCTGCTCAACCGTTCCGCTCGTAGCCTTCATACGTCTTCTGTTTCAGGAAGTGGCGTGGCATCCGCAGGAACTTGGAGCTTGCCTGATTATCGACGACCCGCTCTTAAGAAGGCGCTATGGCTGTTGTGATTTCAAGAGAATGCAAGGACTGATGCGGGAATATGGCTTCACGACCAATATAGCCTTCATCCCCTGGAACTGGCAGCGCACTTCTCCTGCCGCCGCAGATCTATTTGGAAATGGATCTGGGCCTTTCTCCGTCTCAGTTCACGGTTGTGATCATATCCAGGCGGAATTCGGCGACTCATCGCCTGCCATTTTGTATGACCGCGCCAGACTCGCGTTGCTGAGAATGCGGAAGCACGAGGAAAGAACCGGTATCCATCACGATCCGATCATGGTGTTTCCCCAGGGAGTGTTTTCGTCCGGGTGTCCAGGAATCTTGAAGCGAACCGGTTTTTGGGCGGCGATCAACACGGAAGTCTCTCCTGTGGATAGGAGTGGCGGTCGGACGCGTATCCGCGATGTGTGGGACATCGCTACGATGAAATATGGCGACTTCGCGGTTTTTACTCGTCGCTATGCGCATCATGGGATCGAGAACTTTGCGTTCGATCTCTTATTGGGCAAGCCATGTTTGATTGTTGCGCATCACGACTTCTTCAAGGATGAATGTGCGGCATTACTCCGGCTCCTTAAGGAACTGCAGGCCCGGAATTGCTCTCTGCTTTGGCAACCATTGGGAGCGGTCGTTCGCAAAGCGTGTCGCCGGCGAAGCACTGGAGGGGGAACGGAAGAAGTCCAGATGTACGGCGCCGACCTTTCTCTCCATAATGCAAGTGAGCAGCCGGTGCAGGTTAATATCCAAAAACAGGAGGCCGACGCGGAGACAATTTCGGAGATCCAATGCGACGGCGCGCAGATCCCATGGCGCGGTGTGGAGGACCGTTGCTCTTTTGCAGCGACCATTCCGGCTAAGAGCGAAAGCCTCTTTCGAATTTCGTATCGAGGGCCGGACCAGATGAGCACCCATATTCGATCCGCCTCCTTCCGATCTTCAGTGGCCGCTCGCCGCATTCTCTCGGAGTTCAGGGATGCCTCCCGAGGGAAGTTTGCGTCGATTCGTCTCGCTGCGGCAACGCTAAGAGGCGCTAGAAAGTGAGACAATCACTGGACAACCGTCTGAACCCTGGGAGAGTGTGGTCGACCTTTTGGCCCCCAACCCGGGGTTGCGAAGCCGATATCTAACAAACAATGCAGCCGACCTTAGCTCTCCTTTTGTGGCTCGTCCTCCTGATCGCCCTCCTGCGTTTTGACCCCGCACGCGAAAGCAGAACATCTTCTGCGCTTTGGGTGCCGCTCATTTGGCTAGCCATCCTCGGATCCCGACTTCCCTCTCAATGGCAGAGTACGGGAGTTGGAATGATGTCCATTCAAGCTATGGGAGAAGGAAACCCGCTGGATCGAACAATCTTTCTGCTCCTCATTGTTCTTGCTATAGGAATTCTGTTTTCGCGAAGGTTCAGCGTTATTCAGTTTGCAACCAAGAATATCCTATTGATTTCTTTTCTTTTCTTTGCCCTCCTCAGTGTTTTTTGGTCCGATTTTCCTTTTGTGGCTTTCAAACGCTGGTTCCGCGATTTCGGTACATATCTGGTCATTTTGGTTGTCCTGACCGACCGCTCCCCAGTTGAAGCGATGCGCACTGTATTGCGTCGCCTAGCTTACATACTGATTCCGCTTTCCATCGTCCTCGACAAATACTTCAATCAACTCAGTCGGCAGTATAACGCGTGGACTGGCGTCTTTACTTACGTGGGCGTTACGACAAGCAAGAACATGCTTGGACTTCTGTGCCTAGTGTCGGGGCTTTATTTTCTGTGGGACATATTTGCACGCTGGCCTCACCGGCGGCAGCGCCGGACGAAACTGATTCTTGCCGTGGACGTGGCGTTCCTTGCGATGTCAATCTTGCTGTTGCAAGCTGCGCAGAGCACGACCGCCAAATTATGTCTGGCCCTCGGAGGATTAGTAATTCTGGCTGCTAAGAGCAAATTCATCCGCAGGCGGCCGGCAATACTAAAAGCGGCGATCCCGGGTGCTTTCTGCCTCTACTTGATTCTAGTTTTTGTTTTCGAAATGAACGGCGCAATGGCCCAAGCCGTTGGCAAGGATCCGACGCTTACGGATAGAACGGGAATCTGGGCATTCCTTTTGGGCATGCACACAAATCCGCTCATCGGTACGGGCTACCAGAGTTTTTGGCTGGGCCCGCGACTCGATTATTTCTGGCACGCTTCAGGCTTCGGCCACATCAATGAAGCCCACAACGGATTTATTGAGCTCTATCTCGAACTTGGAATTATCGGAGTTGTTCTGTTCATCGGGTTCCTGATTGCCAGTTACCGAATCATTTACAAGCGGTTTGTCTCTTCCCCGGGCACTGGTATTTTGGGGTTGGCTGTTTGGCTGGTTCTGGTCTTTTACAACATGTCCGAAGCGGCCTTTGAGTGGGGTCTGATGTATGCGCTTTTCCTGATGACCGCGATGTCGGTCCCGGAGAGGAGTGCACTTCGTGTAAGTGCTAGTCATGCAAATAAAAAGCATGGCGCGATCCCTGTAGGCCAGGAGATGGTTTCCCACGGAACGGCAGGGCTGTCCACAGGACCCAAAAAGGCGCTTCCGGCTTTTTAGTAGGTGAATCGGGAACAGAACGTCGGAAGTGAGCATACTGCCAGCCGTAGCAGCAGTGGAACTTGCTTTGGAAAAGCGGGAAACGTCTTTTTTTGTCTTTTCCATAGCCGCTTCGGTTCTTTCGCCACCTACCCCACCACAACCATTCCGCCTCAGCTGAGCCTATTTACCCACTACAAAGCCTGAGTTCCCCCGAAATGGTGGAGATGAACTATGAATACAGCAATTGACCCGAAGATGTCTGCGCTCGAAACTCGTGCAGGTACGAAAAAAGAGCTGGACGAGACCGTGAGCAACGCTGAGATTCGCGTCAAAGGACAGAGTGTTCGCGTCCCGGCCGTCTGTATCGAAGGGAGAACGGTCATCACCTTCGGTAAATGGTTGAAGCGGGCGCAAGTGATGCATGAGGAACTGCTGGAGGGGGCGACGGTTACCGATCCGGAAAGCTTCGTGATGAAGCTCAAGAAGAGCGGCCTGAAGGCGGATTGTTTCACCTTTGGGCAGCGTATCCCCGATGGCGCCGCTAAGCATAACTACAAGCTTGAATGGGAGAACGCAGCGGCAATTGCTGTCACCACTTACGATAAGTGGTGGAAGGAAGACGCAGAATACAGCATCCGAAAGGCAGTGAATCGCGCGAAGAAGATGGGCGTGGCGGTAAAGCAGGTGGAGTACTGCGAGGACTTTGTACGCGCCACAATGCCTATCTACAACGAGACGCCGGTCAGGCAAGGAAGGACGTTCTGGCACTTCGGAAAGGAATACGAAGAGATCCGGTGCGCGTTAGCGACTTATCTTGATAGGAGCATCTTCCTTGGAGCTTACTTCGAGAATGAGCTGATTGGGTTCATGAAGATAAGCTGGGTGGGAACTACGGGAACCATCACGCAAATCCTCAGCATGAAAAAGCATTTTGACAAGAGGCCGAACAACGCAATGATTGCCAAGGCAATCGAGGTCTGTGCGGCGGATGGTAAGTCGCACTTTATCTATGGAAGTTATGTCTATTATGACTCGAACAGCAGCCTGACGGAATTTAAGCGAAGAAATGGGTTTCTGGCCGTCCCGCTTCCCCGATATTTTATACCGCTCACTCTGAGAGGGAGGATTGGGCTGTGGTTGGGCCTGCACAGGCCGGTCGTAGCGAACTTGCCCAAGCCGCTTTATCGAATGCTATTTAAGCTCCGCAAGACGTGGGTGGAGGGAAGATCGAAACTCTCCGCAGGATCTGACTAACCATCCTTGCGCTGAGAATGCGAGAATAGAGCCTGTTATTCACTTTGGCGCACGTGCCAAAGTTAATAAAGAGGCTCCAGGGATGCGGTTAGATGGGAAGCCGCGTCGGCGGGCTGAGCCGGTGTAGCTCAACAGCAGAGCAGCCGAATCGTAATCGGCAGATGGGGTGTTCAAATCCTCCCGCCGGCTCCAGATCCCATACAAATGCTGTGGGCGAGGAATGGAAAGTGTCTCCGCTTTTTCTCGCGAGGCCGAATTCAAAGGAATCAGGACGTGACAGGAATCGTTGGACTCATCACAGCTTTACCGCAAGAAGAAGCTACGTGCCGGCTTGCGAGAATGGTTGCAAGTATACGGCACAAGGCGTTCTATTCATCTGGGACATTGTGTGACAAGTCGGTAGGGCTATATGTTAGCTGGGGCGTGGAGGAAGGGGGAGAGAGTTCCGAAACGCCTCTCCAGAACGAACGGGGTGACGTGGTCCTAGTGTTCGTGGGAGAGGAATATTCGGCTTCCGAGGCGAGGACGATTCTCCGAGATAGGGGGCACGAATTCCCAGCGCAAGGCCCCGGTTACTTGGTTCATCTTTATGAAGAGGATCGTACGTTCCTTGCCCCCTTGAATGGGAGATTTCACGGGGTCCTGGTGGATCGCAACTCGAAGACGACGACTTTGTTCAACGACAGATTTGGCATGCACCGGCTGCACTATTACGAATCCCCGGACGCCTTCTACTTCGCCTCGGAAGCGAAAGCGATTCTGGCCGTCCGCCCCGAGTTGCGCAGGATTGACGATCGCAGTCTCGGCGAGTTTGTCTCCTGTGGCGCGGTCCTTGAAAACCGGACGCTGTTTCGCGGTATCTATGCTCTGCCCCCGGCCTCGTCATGGACCTTTCGCGACGGGCGGCTTGTGCAAAAGAGCAGCTACTTCCACCCGAAGGAATGGGAGGAGCAGGAACCTCTCGACGCGGAGGCCTTCTATCAGGAGCTGAGGTCCAGTTTCGTTCGCAATCTTCCGCGCTACTTTTCAGGAGATCAACGGATCGGAATGTCACTGACCGGCGGTCTCGACACGCGCATGATCCTAGCTAACTGGAAACCGGAACCCAGTTCTTTGCCCTGCTATACCTTCGGCAGCACTTTCCACGAAAACCAGGACGTCAGGGTGGCGCGGAGAGTTGCCGAGGCGTGCGGCCAGCATTTTCAGGTTCTCGCCGCAGGCCCGGCTTTCCTGTCCGAATTTCCAAGCTACGCTGAGCGCACTGTCTATCTCACGGATGGGTGCGCGGATGTGAGCCGCGCGCCGGACCTTTATCTTAACGAGAAAGCGCGCGAGATTGCCCCCGTGAGAATGACAGGCTTGTATGGTGGCGAAATCCTGCGCGGCGTTCGCACCTTCAAGCCTGTTGAGCCCACCGCGGGGTTGTTTGCTCCCGGTTTTTCCACCTGTATCGATCAGGCAGTAAGCACTTATAAGGAAATTTCTCGCTGCCATCCCGTTTCCTTCGCCGCCTTTCGGCAAGGCCCCTGGCACCTACGTAGTTCGCTGGCGTTGGAGCAAACACAGCTCACCATGCGAACACCCTACCTCGACAACGATTTTGTTCGGACCATCTTTCGTGCGCCGGCATCGGTACTTGCAAGCAGCGAGGTTTCATGGCGGCTGATCGCTGATGGCAATCTTGCGCTGTTCGACATTCCAACCGACCGCGGCGTGGGCGGGAAGCGCAATCGGTTTTCCGCATCTGCGACCCACGCGGCTCTCGAGTTCCTCTTCAAGGCGGAATACGCGTACGACAGCGGTATGCCGCAGTGGCTGGCGCGCATCGATCACGCATTTGCGCCGTTGCATTTGGAGCGTATTTTTCTGGGCCGTCACAAGCCCTTCCATTTCCGGATCTGGTACCGGGATGCGTTGGCCGGGTACCTGCAGGAAGTGTTGCTCGACGAGAGATCTCTCTCCCGGCCCTACATCGAACGCCAGGGACTCGAGCGGCTCGTGCGAAACCATGTGAAAGGGATACGGAATCATACCGACAAACTCCACAAGATTCTGACTTTGGAGTTGGTACATCGTCTTTTCATTGACGAACCAGCAAGTGGAGCGCATGAGGCCTTTCGGGCTTCCGAGATCTGCCTGACCGGTCCCGGCCGCACGTAAGGCTCTCCGCTATGGCGGTAGGCCAGATGCTGAATTGCCGGCGCATCGAAAGCGCAATTGCAGGCACAAGTCTTTTATCCCATTGAATTTAATGAGGATGGAAGATGCAAATCCATCTTGTAGCTGCTGTGAAACCGCTGCCAGCGCCGTGATATTATCTGGATCCTTACTAAAGAGTACGGTACTTCGGTGACCACAAATGATTACCATCACCGAGATCGAACTGCATTTAGTCGATAATAGTAGCCATAAGGCTCGAGATACTCGCAGGAGAAAATTTTCCTCACCATGACCGTTAAGCGTATTTCTTTTGTATTTCTGGTTCTCCTCACTGGCGCTCTCTACCAGGCAGGAGCCCAGACCATTACTGCGGCAAGCTGTAACGCTTCCGACGTGCAAACAGCGTTCAACGCTGTGGTTAATACCACCACTACGGTCATCATTCCTGCGGGAACCTGTGCATGGACCACCGCCGTGTCCCTTACCGTCCCGTCTGGCAGTTCGACCATCACCATTCAGGGAGCGACCACTGTCGCAGGAAGCGGTGACCCGGCTTCGAATAACCTGAGTGTCACGGACAACACGATCATCGTTGACAACAATGCGAGCAACAATTCGCTTCTCACGATCAATGCAAACACTTCACCGAGTCTAATTCGTTTAACCGGGATGACTTTTGAGGGTGGTTCAGGAGCAGACAAGTACCACGGCATCATAGTTGTCAACGGCAGTACGACAAACTTCCGTTTTGACCATTCGCACATCAACACCAGCACCTATAGTCCTAGCAATTCTTCTGATGGAATCGGCATTTCCGGGTGCATATACGGAGTGGTGGATCACACGCTATTCGATAATATCGCAGGTGCGGTGAACAACATGCTGCCGGAAACGAACGCCGGAAGCTGTTTTGGTGATCCTTTGGGTGATGGCGATCAATCGTGGCACAACGCCACGTCGCTTGGCAGTTCCAGTTTTATGTATGCCGAGCAGAACGTGTTCAATTCGGGAGCGGCAAACGACTGCACCCAGGGCGGCAGGTTCGTGTTTCGCTTCAACACTTTTAATGCGACCTCTCCTGAACCGACCGTTCAAACCCATCCCACAGGAGGCGCAGGCAGACACCGGGGATGCAGGGCATGGGAGATTTACGGCAACGCCTTCAACGCCGATGCTTCCAACTACATCAACGCGGGTTTCTGGGTATCGTCGGGCACGGGTGTTGTGTGGGGAAATAAAATCCCAGCCTCTTCGGCTGGCGGTGGAACCGGATATAAGAACTTCATCCAGATGCAGTCGATGCGCCAGAATAATGGCACCTACAGCCAGACCGTCCCACCCGGAGGGTGGGGCTATTGCGGGACGGATTTCAATGGTACGGGATCAAACTGGGACCAGAATTCGAACGCCGCATCGGGCTATCACTGCCTCGATCAGCCCGGGATGGGCGTCGGCGATTTACTCACGGGCGGGTTCTCCTCGGATGGGTCCGGCTCGAACAACGTCTGCGACATTACCCAGAATCCGTCAGGATGCTCAAGCTATACAGGCCAGTGGGTGAATGAGGCGGTTGAGCCAATCTACGAGTGGATGGATGCCTTCTCGCCAGTACCGAGTAACCCGAGCGCACTGCTAGGTGTCAACTCAACTTTTGGCAACACGCCAAACTTTGTAGCCAACACGGACTATTATCTCTGGTGCAATGCTTCTAGCCAAACCGGTTGCACGAGCTTCACTGGGGCAACAGGCGTTGGCAACGGGGCGCTGGCTTCAGCGCCCTCGACGTGCACGCAGGGCGTGGGCTATTTCGCAACGGACCAGGGTTCGTGGAATCAGAGCGGTAACGGCTTCGGTAACGGGGTACTTTACAGGTGCGGCCCATCGAGCAGCTTCGCGTCGTTCTATACGCCGTACACCTATCCGCATCCGTTGGAGTCGTCGACTCCAACTCTAGCGCCTCCCACGCAAACTCCGCCCAATGTGGTTGTTCATTAATCCCACAGTTTGATGCGGAGCGCTCTACATGAGAGTCGCCCTGTGCAAGGCGAGTCGCGCGAGCAGGTCACTCGCCTCCTTATACGTCGAGGCCGGCAATGGCGAGGCTGTAACCTCTGCTTCTGCATATATCTTGCATAAGCCAAGCATGGGCCCTTGCCGCGCAACGCGGTTGTAGTTACGCTTGTGACAGACTTTGCACGCGAAAGGTCGGAACACCGACCAGGAATCCTCAATGAAGCCTTTCGTCAGCATTCTCATCCCCGCGTACAACGCAGAGCCGTGGATCGCTGAATCCATTCAGTCGGCTGCTGCGCAGACTTGGCCGCACAAAGAGATCATCGTCGTGAACGACGGTTCGACGGATCGTACTGAGGAGATCGCCAAACAATTTGGGTCGAAAATCAAACTGGTCTCGACCCCAAACCGCGGCCTGTGCGCTGCGGTCAACCTCGCCTACAGCTTAAGCCAGGGAGACTACATCCAGGAACTGGACGCCGACGACATTCTGCTGCCGGACAAGATCGAGCGGCAGATAGCAACGATTCGGCCAGGCGACAGCAAAAGGATCCTCCTTTCCTCCCCGTGGGCGCCCTTCTATTATCGAACTCGAAAGGGACGCTTCATTTCGAACTCGCTGTGCCGGGATCTTTCTCCGATCGAGTGGCTGTTAGCCAAGATGAGCGAGAACCTGCATATGCAAAATGCAACCTGGCTGGTGAGCCGGGAACTGGCCGAAGCGGCAGGACCGTGGGACGAGCAACTGCACTATGACCAGGACGGTGAGTACTTTGACCGGGTCCTCTTGGCTTCCGAGGGAGTTCGTTTCGTACCCGAAACGGGAATCTACTACAGGGCGAGCGGCCCGAACAGCATCAGCACGATTGGCAATTCCGACAAAAAAAAGGATTCGTTGCTAGTTTCGATGAAGCTGCACATTCGGTACCTGCGCTCGGTCGAAGACAGCGAGCGCGTCCGCAAGGCCTGCCTCATTTATCTCCAAAACTGGTACGGTGTTTTCTATCCGGAGCGGCCGGATCTTATCGCAGAGATTCAACTCCTCGCTGCTGATCTTCAGGGATCAATGCAGGAGCCACGCCTGCGCTGGAAGTATGCCTGGATGAAGCCTTTATTCGGATGGAAAGTGGCCAAATGGGCTCAACACGCACTCCCACACTTTAAGGGATCGTGGATCAGGGCGTTCGACGGGGCGATGTACCGAATGGAAGGGTCCCGAGTGCCAACAAACGCTCGGACTGGTTTGTCCTGATTTGGATGCGGCCGCCGACAGAAGCGTCGGAAGTATTGAGGATTATGCTTACAGATGGTGCGGATTGCAATCACCAGCAGCAAAACTATCCAGGATTGCCTCATTTGAAATCCTCTGAATTACCGCACAACATTTCGATTTCGCTGCTCACAGGCGGGAGCGACCGGCCGTACGCATTCGGCCTGGCGGCCTCACTCGGATCCCAGGGAGTATCTCTGGACATGATTGGCAGCGATGAGTTGGATCTCCCCCAATTTCGGAGCCTGCCCCGCGTAAATTTTCTTAATCTCCGGGGCAGTAGCCAAACCGATGTCACCTTCACCGAAAAGGTGCTCCGAATTCTGGCATATTATGCGCGACTTATTGGCTATGCAGCGACAGCCAAGCCGAAAATCTTTCACATTTTGTGGAACAGCAGGTTTGAGACCTTCGATCGCACGATACTCATGCTTTATTACCGATGCCTGGGGAAAAAGGTCGTTCTCACAGTGCACAATGTCAATGCGGACAAGCGGGATCGCACGGATAACTCTTTCAACCGGTTCACCCTGCGCATTCAATACAAGCTCGCCGACCGCCTCTTCGTACATACGGAGAAGATGAAACGGGATCTGATTGAGGAATTCGGTCTGCGCGGCGAACGAGTGACTGTAATTCCATTCGGGATCAACAATGCCGTTCCCAATACCTCGTTGGCGCCGGATGAAGCAAAGCGGCGATTGGGCCTCGGGACAGATGAAAGAGCAGTTCTCTTCTTTGGACGAATTACGCCGTACAAGGGCCTGGATTGGGTGATCCCCGCATTTCGAACGCTCGTGGCTCGTAATAAGGACTACCGCCTGATCATCGCAGGATGGCCGGACAGATGTGAAGCGTACTGGGGGAAACTACGGGGTGATATTCAGGAAGACATTCGTTCGGGCACGATCTTACTGAAAGATGAATTCATCCCTGATGAAGACGTTGAGATGTACTTCAAAGCAGCCGACGCTCTTATTCTGCCCTATCGCGACATCTATCAAAGCGGCGTCCTGTTTCTGGGTCAGAGTTTCGGCTTGCCGGTGCTGGCAGCGGACGTCGGCTCGTTGAAGGATGAGATTGTAGTGGAAAAGATGGGGTATGTTTTTAGACCTGAAGATCCGGTGGACCTTGTGAAGTCCGTCGAACGGTATTTCGCGAGCGACTTATATCGCGATTTAGACAGACGGCGCGCAGAGATTTACGACTACGCGGTAAAACGGCACTCCTGGGATGTAGTTGGCCAAACGACCTTGAGCGTGTATGCCGGCTTGCTTTGAGCACCCGTTCCCGCGAAGGCGTCGAATCATGATCTTTCAGGCGCTTCACTCGATGTGAAAGCGCCTTCGTGAAGACAATGCCAACCATCATCAGGTGATTCAATCCGAAGGGACATAGAGTGGCCGCCCAGCAACAGGCTTTGAACGCATTCAGTACCGAACATCTGCACGCGGACCTTAAAGGCCGCTCTATTCGCGGGGGAGTTTTGACGCTCACCTCGCAGGGCGCCCAGTTCGTTATGCAGTCAGTCTCGACGGTGGTGCTGGCGCGACTCCTGACACCCGCTGACTTCGGACTGGTGGCGATGGTCGTAG
>Ga0181520_10009006_pt1 | contig 13954 bp, 12 predicted proteins | sample PEATcosm2014_Bin_29_FD_132451 | JGI IMG/M metagenome (GOLD analysis project Ga0181520, IMG submission 132451) | Peatland microbial communities from MTU Mesocosm Facility, Houghton, MI, USA - PEATcosm2014_Bin02_30_metaG | ecosystem: Environmental > Terrestrial > Soil > Wetlands > Peat | place... | reverse complement strand
TGCGCTGGGGCGAGGCGGCTCGCCGCCGCGCGGTGACGGACGAGCTCACGGGCCTCTTCAACAGACGCTTCCTCGAGGAGACGATGAGCACGCGATTCGCCCGGGGAGCCGGCTCGTCGCGGCGATGCGCGATGATCATGCTCGACATCGACCATTTCCGGGATATCAACGCGGCCCACGGCCAGGCGGGCGGCGACGCCGCGATCGCCGCGGCCGCGGCCGCCTTCGCGCCCCTGATCCGCGAGGGCGAGGTAGGCTCGCGCCTCTCGGGCGACGAGTTCGCGGTATTCCTGCCGAACGGCGCCATCGAGCGCGCGCTCGAGCTCGGCGAGGCCATGCGCGCGGCGGCCGAGGCGCTCCGCCTCGAATACCGTTCCGCTCCTCAGGCGCGGGCGCCCGAGGCCCAGCCTGCCGCCGCGAAGATCACCGTGAGCGTCGGCGCCGCGGCGAGTCCGGAGCAGGCCTCCACGCCCGACGAGCTCGTGGCGGCCGCGGACAAGGCCCTGTACAAGGCCAAGGAAGGCGGCCGCAACCGGGTCGAGCGGCTCTGAGGCTATCGCGCGGAATCCGTCCTCCGCGGTCGCCGGCGTCGCTCCTTTCCTTCTGTCTCGACTTCAGCCCGAGAAAGGGGTGTCGGTGGACGGCAGCCGCTCGAGATCGTAGGGAGTGGCCTGGTAGACGTAATAGTTGAGCCAATTCGCGTATAAGAGGTGCGCGTGCGAGCGCCAGGTCATCAGCGGAGGCAGGCGCGGGTCGCCGCCGGGAAAGTAGTTCGCGGGAACTTTGATAGGCAGGCCTTTCGCGACGTCGCGATCGTATTCGGCCTTGAGCGTCAGGCGATCGTACTCGGGATGACCGGTAACGTATACCTCTCGGCCGTCAAGCGACGCGGATATATAGACCCCCGCCTCCTCCGACGTCGAGAGGAGCTTGAGCGCGCGCTCGGTCTCGATGTCCTCTCGGCGCACCTCGGTGTAGCGGGAGTGCGGCGCCAGGAAGACCTCGTCGAAACCGCGCAGCAGAGGGTCCTTCAGGTCGAGCGCGCGGTGGTGGAACAGTCCGAACATCTTCTCCCGGAGCGGATACTTCTTGATGCCGTAATGGTAGTAGAGCCCGGCCTGGGCGCCCCAGCAAATATGAAGCGTGGACCAGACATTTTTCCTCGACCACTCCATCATGGCCGAAAGCTCGGGCCAATAGTCGACCTCCTCGAAGGGAAGAGTCTCGACCGGGGCCCCCGTGATCACGAGGCCGTCGAAGCGCTCGTCCAGGACGCGCCCGAGGGGCTCGTAGAAAGCCTCGAGGTGCTCGATCGGCGTATTTTTCGATTCGTGGCTGTCCATGCGCACGAAAGTGATATTCACCTGCAGCGAAGTGTTCCCGAGAAGCCTTAGCAGCTGCGTCTCGGTTACCATCTTCGTCGGCATGAGATTGACCACCGCGATTCGCAGGGGCCTGATGTCCTGATGGGCGGCCCTATCGTCCGGCATGACGAAGATATTCTCTTCCGCGAGCTCCGACCTCGCAGGCAGATCGTTAGGCACTCTCACCGGCATCGGCTCTCCCCCCCATCGACCTTGGACCGCATCTTCGTGAAGACATCGCAGGTATAGCAGCCGCCGTCGGCCTCGCCCGCCTTGGCCGTGACACAGAGCCGTCCGGTGAAGAACCAGCAGAACCGCCCCTCCTTGGCGACGTAGGCGACGCATTTGGAACGGAGGTCATCGGGACAGTTCCGGGACGTCCAGCAAGGTTCCTCGGCTTCGATCTCGTCTTCGTTCAATTTGAAGAGGAAGAAGTACAGGAGGCGCTCGACGTGGCTCGGCACATTGCGCCATCCCTGCTCGTAGCTCTCCACAGCCTTCTGGGACAGGCCGAGAAGCTCGGCCAGCTCCTTTTGGCTCTTTCCCAAGGAGGCGCGCACTCGGGCGAACTCCCCGCCGCTCATCCGGCCGACATTACCGCGGCGATCCTCCTTCGAAGAATCGTCGACCGAATCTCCTGTCGCCGCCTCTTTTTTTGCCGCAGGCATCTTGACAAGCCTCCCCCGAATGCCACAAAGTGGTACTGCTACATTGTGGTATAAATGACGAGAAAAAGCAAGGGGGGGGATCCAAGATGAATTCTGGCGGTCTTCGCAGGAAAAGCTCATGCGGCTGCGTCAGCCCCGCCGAAGCGCGGGGCATCAGATAGCCTGACATCGCCGAAGGCGTCGCGCACGCGAACGCCGAACCTTACGCTTATGGAGAATACAATGGCCGAGCAAAGCAAACAGGGCTTCGACACCGCCACGATCCATGCGGGACAGAGCCCCGATCCTACTTCCCTGTCGCGCGGACTCCCGATAACCAGGACGAGCTCCTTCGTCTTCAAGAGCGCCGAGCACGCCGCCAACCTCTTCGCTCTCAAGGAATACGGCAACATCTACACCAGACTCACGAACCCCACGAATGCCGTGCTCGAGGACCGCGTAACCGCCCTGGAGGGGGGGGCCGCCTCCGTGACGGCCGCTTCCGGAACGGCCGCGATCTTCAATACGATCGTCACCATCGCCAAGGTCGGCGACGAGATCCTATCGGCTTCCAACCTCTATGGCGGCACCTATACCCTCTTCGACGCGATTCTGCCCGACCTCGGCATCAGCACCAAGTTCGTCGACGTGAAGGATCCTCAAAACTTCGAGAAGGCCATCACTCCCAAGACCCGTCTCATATTCCTCGAGACGATCGGCAACCCCGTCCTCGACGTGGCAGACATTCCCGCCATCTCGAAGATCGCGAAGAAGCACAAGGTCCCTCTCGTGATAGACGCCACGTTCACCACTCCCTACCTCCTCAATTCGATCGAGCTCGGCGCGGACATAGTCGTGAACTCCCTGACGAAGTGGATCGGCGGCCACGGTACGGCGATCGGCGGCATCGTGACCGACGCGGGAAGCTTCGATTGGTCCGACCCCAAGTTCTCGCTCTTTACCCAGCCCGACAAGAACTACCACGGCCTCCGCTGGGGAATCGACCTTCCCCCTGAGCTCCGCAAAATCGCGTTCGCCCTCCGCAACCGCACGGTGCCCCTGCGCAACATCGGCGCCTGCCTGTCGCCCGACAACGCATGGATTTTCCTCCAGGGCCTCGAGACTCTCAACCTCAGGATGGAGCGCCACTCGGCAAACGCCCTGGCGGTCGCCGAGCATCTCGCCAAGCACCCGAAATCCACCTGGATCCGCTATCCCGGCCTCAAGAGCGATCCCGCCTACCCCATCGCCAAGAACCTGCTCAAGAAGGGCTTCGGCGGCATGGTCGTCTTCGGCGTGAAGGGAGGCCGGCCGGCCGGCGAGAAGCTCATCGAGAGCCTCCGGCTGTTCTCCCACCTCGCGAACGTCGGCGACGCGAAGTCCCTCGCCCTCCATCCGGCGAGCACTTCGCACTCCCAGCTTTCCGAGGAGCAGCAGAAGGAGGCGGGCCTCACTCCCGACCTCGTTCGCCTGTCCGTCGGCCTCGAGAGCCTGGAGGATATCATCGGGGACCTGGACCAGGCGCTCGCGAAGGTCTAAGGTCTGATTGCCCGGCTGAACGAGCCAATTTCAAAAATCGGTTACTTTTGAAATTGGCTTTGCATTTGCTCCGGTTTCTTCGAAACCGTGCGCAAATGCCGTTATTTATGGTAGCTCTTTCAAAATGCGGATGCATTTTGAAAGAGCCTCGAATAGGAAAGGAGGAGCCTGCCGCCGCCTGGCGGGGGGCTCCCCTTTGCCCGTCTCCACGGGCTATCGACTGCCGGACATCGGCTCAGACCGCGAAGAAGACCGAGACTGTGGTACCTTGCCGGGGCGAGGTACGAGGCGCGGTCCGAGTCGACGTCGACCACAAGGACAGTCGAGTCAAGCCGCCGGTTCGGGCGACTCGAACAACCAGGTCGATAGATAGCGTTCCCCGGTGTCGGGCAGGACGACGACGATCGTCTTGCCGGCGCTGTCCGGGCGCTTGGCGATCTGGATGGCGGCCCAGAGCGCGGCGCCGGAGGAGATCCCGACCAGGATGCCTTCCTCCTTGGCCAGCTTGCGCGCGGTCGCTCCGGCGTCCTCGTGCTTCACCGTGATCACCTCGTCGACGGTCGCGCGATTGAACACCTTGGGCACGAACCCGGGCCCGATTCCCTGGATCTTGTGCGGGCCGGCTCGACCTTCCGAGATGACGGGAGAATCGGCAGGCTCGATGGCGAAGGACTTGACGCTCGGCTTCCTGGCCTTGAGGGCTTCCGAAACGCCGGTGATCGTGCCGCCGGTACCTACGCCGCCCACGACGATATCGACCTTGCCATCGGTGTCGCGCCAGATCTCCTCGGCGGTAGTCTTGCGATGGATCTCCGGGTTGGCCGGATTGTCGAACTGCATCGGAATGAAGGCGTTCGGCGTCGCGGCCGCGAGCTCCTCGGCCTTGGCGATGGCGCCTTTCATTCCCTTGGGCCCCTCCGTCAGGACGAGCTCGGCGCCGTATGCGGCGAGAAGCTTCCGGCGCTCGACGCTGAAGGTCTCGGGCATCGTGAGTATGATGCGGTAGCCCTTGGCCGCCGCGACGGCCGCCAGGGCGATCCCGGTATTGCCGCTAGTAGGCTCTATGATCACGGATCCTTTTTTCAGCAGGCCCCGGCGCTCGGCATCTTCGATCATGGCGAGGCCTATGCGGTCCTTAACGCTCGAGAAGGGATTGAGAGACTCGAGCTTGGCGAGCAGGATGACGTCGGATCCCGGCCCGCCGGCCCGCTCGAGCGCGTGGATCTTTACGAGAGGGGTATTTCCAATGAGGTCGGTGATCTTCTCGGCATAAGCCATGGTATTCTCCTTGTGAAGAAACGAACTTGAAACGCTCATCGAAGGCGCAGAAGCGTCCCGTGCAGGCTGCTTCTGGTCGAAATCGCGCTAGATGGAATAATCAGCGTCTCGCGGAGCGGCCGCGTCGCCTACGCTCACCCCGTTTAGATAATCCCTGACGGCCTTCTCAAGGCCGGTCCAGATCGGGAGGGTCGGGCAATCGGCCGATCGCGCGCAGAGCTCCGGTCTGTCGGTACACTCGAGGAGGGACGAGCGCCCCTCCAGGACCTCCACGACTTCCATCACGGCTATCTCGTCCGGGGATCTGGCCAGCTCATAGCCGCCTTTCGCACCTCGGGCCGACCTGATGACACCGGCGTTGCGGAGCGGAACGACGAGTTTCGCGAGATATGTCTCTGGAATCCCTTGTCGCGCGGCGATGGATCCGAGATCGATCGGCCCCTCAGCCCCTCGTTGCGCGAGATCAATGAGGAAACGAAGGCCATATCGCGAACGAGTGGATATAAAGCTCACAATTTCCCCCTAACAAGACCACAATAGCATTGATTATAATCCGGATAAAAGTCAAGGGAATTTACTTCCGAACAGCTCGTCCAGGACCGCCTTGGTCGCCCCTCCGGATCCCATCGTGAAGAAGTGGAGACATGGGGCGCCCGCATCCAAAAGCTGGCCCGCCAGCCGGACCGTCCATTCGATGCCCGCCGCCCGTTCTTCGGCGGGGCTGCGCGCATCCGAGAAGGCCTGGATCAGGCCCTTCGGCAGGTCGACGAAGAATGTCCTGGGTATCGAGGCGAGGGACTTCGCCCTGAGCACCGGCTTGATGCCCGGCACCACGGGAACCTCGATGCCGAGTCCGGCAAGGCAGCGGACGAGCTCCGAGTAGTAGCGCGCCTCGAAGACCATCTGCGTGACGACGAAGCTCGCTCCGGCATCGACTTTTTCCTTCAGCCGGAGAATGTCGGCCTCGAGGTTGGGGGCCTCGAAATGTTTCTGCGGATAACCGGCTACGCCTATCGAAAAGGAGGTCGGCCTTCCTTCGGAGGGAGGCGTGTAGCGCCCCGCATTGAGCGAGGCTACGTGGGCGACGAGATCGACCGCGTGAGCGTAGTCTCCGACCTCGTCCTTGCAGGCATTCGCGCCCTGCTGCGCGCGGAGGCCGGGAGGGGAGTAGCGCTCGTCGCCGCGTACCACGAAGATGTCCCTGAAGCCGGCGTAGTGGAGATCTATGAGGAGATCCTCCATGACGAGCCTGTCCGCCCCCGAGGCGACCAGATGAGGAACCGCTTGAACGCTAAATTCCTCCCTGATCGCGACGGCCGTGCCGAGGGTGCCCGGCTTGGTCCTGAGAGCGACGCGCGAAGGGCCGTCCCCCGAATCGGCCCAGGCCCTGCCGGCGGGGTGATCGGTAACGCTCACAAAGGCGGGCCGATGGGGCATGATCAGCCCGACGGCGCTCTTGATCTCTTCGATGTCGCCGCCGCGGGCGGGGGGGACGACCTCTATCGATACGCGGCCGCCCTCGGCAAGAGCGGCCAAGACTCTATCCATGTCCTGGATATTACGCTACTCCGCCCGCTTCCGCGAGGGCCGACCGCCGCTCGGGCTCTTGACCGCGAACGGCGAGCCGCTCGCCGAAAAGGGCCTCATGCGCCACCCTGAGCGCTTCGTCGCCTCGCGAGGCTTCGACCAGGATGCGGAAAGAAGCCATGTCAGGGGCCGGGAAAAACGCCCTCGCCTGAAAGCCGCTCGCCTCGAAAGCCTTGAGGACCGAGGCCGCCGATTTCGAGGCGCAGCCGGAGCCCGCTACGGTTATCTCGGCGCAGGCTACAGGACCTCGCTTGATTGCCAAGGCGCGCGGTCCCGGCAGGCCGCGGGGATGGCCGGGGCCCACGCGGGTCCGGACCCGCGGACCGGAGTATCCCAGTATGCGCAGGGGCACGCCAGCGGCGCGCAGCGGCGGGACGCAAGGCTGGTGGAGGATCCTCGCGCCTCCCTGCGCCAAAGCTTCGGCTTCCTCGTAATTGAGCTCCGCCACGAGCCGGGCGTCGCGAACGATGGCGGGATCGGCGGTATAGAGCCCGGCTACATCCTTGATGAGGTCGCAGCTCTTCGCGCCGAGACATGCCGCGACGACGGCCGCGCTGTAGTCCGAACCGCCGCGCCCGAAGAGGCGATGCGCCCCGTCCTCGCCGACGCCGTAGAAGCCCGGCACGACCGCTGCGTCTCGAGCCCCGAGGGCGGCCCGGACGCGGGGGGCCGAGGCGCCCATATCGGCGAGGGCATCGTCCGCGTCGACGTCGGCGCGGCGCGCTACCAGACCGAGCCTGCCGGGCTCTATCACCGGGGCCGGCCTTCCGATGGACAGCAGGGCGAGGGATAGGCATACCGCGGACAGCCTCTCGCCCGTGGCGAGAACCCTCGCGCGCCTTTCATTATCGTCCACCCCCGCATTAAGTCCGCCCGGGGAGGCGCAACCGCTCGCCAGGAGCCGTTCGAGCCCGGCTAGCAGCCGGCCGATTTGCGCGAGCGCCGCCGCTTCCGCGGCAAGCGGCACGGCGAAGGCCCTCGCGAATCCTTCGTATTCCTCCCGCAGCTCGCACACGAGTTCCGCTCGTCGCGCGCCGGATGAGAGCGCGGCCGCCAGCCTATCCGTTACGCCTTTAAGGGCCGAAACGACGACGACAAGAGGACCTCTATATCCTTCAAGGACCCCGAGTATCGCTTGCGCGTCGCCCGCGCCGCGAAGCACGGATCCTCCCAGCTTGATGACGGTATGCTTCATGATGATCGCTTCCTTCCTCATGGATAGGGCGTCCGGCGGTTCCGCATGCCGGCGCGAAACCGCGGAGTCGAAGCCGAAGGTCGTGACAGCGAGCCCGGGCGCCATTCGCTTCCTGTCTCCGAAGCGAACCTCGGGGCATTAACCCGAGTTCCTGGGACGCCCGGGGCGTCACATCATCATGGAGGAGTGGTAGTAGGCGGTAAGGTGGGAAGAAAGGGAAGAGGCGCTATCGGAAAAATCCTCGTACATAGACGCCTCCTTTATGGACCGAGGTTACTTCCAAAATCGCAAAGGGTCAAGACCTCCTCGCCGACCGGGTCGGATCGTTGACCAGAGCTCTCGAGGCGTCATAAAGTGGGACATGCACAAATACCTCATCGAAGGCGGGTTTCCCGTCAAGGGGAGGATAAAGGCCAGCGGCAACAAGAACGCCGCCCTTCCCTGCATCGCGGCGACCGTCTTGGCGGGCGCCCCGGTCGTGCTCCGCAACGTGCCTGAGATAGAGGATGTCCAAGTCATGCTCGACGTGCTGAGACATCTGGGCGCCTCGGTGGAGGGCCTCGGCCCCAACGCATGGCGGATCGATCCCGCCTACCTCGATCGCCACGATGTCCCTCCCGAGGAGGCCCGCAAGGTCAGGGCCTCCATCCTGTTCGCCGGCCCCCTCCTTGCCCGCTTCGGGAAAGTCGACCTTCCGCCGCCGGGGGGCGACGTCATAGGGCGACGCCGCATAGATACGCATGTCCTCGCGCTGGAGGAGCTCGGGGCTCGCGTCGACATCGATGGAGCCATACGCTTCTCCGCCAACAAGCTCGTCGGCGCCGATATCTTTCTCGACGAGGCATCGGTCACCGGCACCGAGAACGTCGTGATGGCCGCCGTCGTGGCCGAGGGCAGTACGACCGTCCGCAACGCGGCGAGCGAGCCCCATGTCCAGGACCTCTGCCGCCTTCTTGTCGCGATGGGCGCCAGGATCGCGGGAATCGGTTCCAACGTGCTCAAGATCGATGGCGTGCAGGGACTGGGGGGGGCCGATTTCTCGATCGGCCCCGATTACATGGAGATCGGCTCTTTCATAGGCCTGACGGCGGTCACCCGCGGCGAGCTCGAGATCGAGGGGGTCAAGCCCGAGGATCTTCGGCCCCTCAAAGTGGCATTCGGCCGCCTGGGCATCAGCTGGGACCTCAAGAACGACGTCCTGTTCGTCCCGTCCGGCCAGTCGATGCGCGTCATCGCCGATATTGGCGGCCAGATACCCAAGATCGACGACTCGCCTTGGCCGGGCTTTCCGCCCGACCTCACCTCGATCATGACCGTAGTCTCCACACAGACCGAAGGCACCGTCCTCATCCACGAGAAGATGTTCGAGTCGAGGATGTTCTGGGTCGACAAGCTGATAGGCATGGGGGCGAAGATCGTGCTGTGCGATCCCCATAGGGCCGTCGTCTCGGGTCCGTCGCGGCTGCGCGGCGATTCCCTCACCTCCCCCGACGTGCGCGCGGGCATGGCCATGGTCATCGCGGCGCTGTGCGCCGAAGGCACCAGCGCGATATTCAACGTCTATCAGATCGAACGCGGCTACGAGAGCATATGCGAGCGGCTGCAGGGGATCGGGGCGAGAATCCGGAGGACCGAGGACTGCTAGCGCGGCCGCCGAGCCGTCAACTCCGCGTACGCCGCCCGCAATTCCCGGAATCTCTCCCCGTCGTCGCCGGGGAGGGCGTCGGGATGCAGGAGCCGGGAGAGACGTCGATACGCGCGCTTGGCTTCCGCCGGGGAAGCGCCGGGCGAGAGGCCCAGCACCGTCCAGGGGTCGCGCGCGCCGGGGAAGGCTCTGAGCCTCGCCGCGAGGAATTCCCGGGCTCCCAAACCGCAGTCGCCGAGGGCCGCCCTCAGGGCGAGCTCGGGGCCAGGCTCGAGCCGAGTCCGGCCGATCGCGGCCAGTGCGAAGGCCCAGTCCGCGAGGAGCCGGCGCGCGATATCCGCGTCCGAAGTCGCCAGTCTCTTCGCCAGGGAGGGCAGGTCGGGGCGGGCGCAATGCGCCGCCACATCCACGATTCGCTCCGCCTCGCGGCGCGCTCGGGCCGCCGGCGGAAGAGCGGCCCAAGATAGACGCTCGAAAAGATCCCGCCTGGCGTCGCGGTCCGCCAGTCCGGGCCATTCGCTCCGGAGCGCCAGACACGTAGCCGCCGAGAAGCCCTCCATAGGCTCCGGCGGAGAATTTCCCCCGGGGCGCGAGAGGAAGGCGGAGACCCTCGCGCGAGACCTGGCCTCGAGCCTGGCCGCGTCGATCATCGCGCCTATGATCAGCCCCGCCGCGAGGCCGAACCATCCGGCGAGAAGGCCCGCGCAGGCGCCCGCTACGGCGCCGGCATGGAGCCTGAGGGCGACGACGACGCCTTTCCTAATCGATGCCGTCGCCATCGACGTCGCGAGCCCCGGCCATGAGCAGGACGGCGAGGAAGAGGACCATGGTCCGAATCCCGGCAGCCAGGAGAAGCGACGAGAGGCCGGGCTCTATCCTCGCCGACCAGGCGGAGATGAGGATATCGATCCTCGACGAGATCAGGAAGACCGGAACCAGGGCGGCTGCCATGAAGGGCGCAAGCGCGTAGAGCCCCCTCGGAAAGCCGGCCTCGCGCCTGCGGAAGCGTCCGCCAGCCAGCGCGCCGAGCGCGGCGGCCGTGAATACGGCGAAGGGAAGGGCGCTCCGCGAAAGGAGATCGCCTACGATCGGGGCCGCGTCTATCCCGTAGGCCTTCGCCTCGCCGACCGCCTCCCATGCCTCGAGGAGGGAGAGGGTCGAAGGGTCGACGCGCGCGGCCAGGGCGCGATAGGCGTTCTCGGGAACGAGGGGCAGTTCCACGAGGCTCGCCGGCCCCGAGGAAGGCCCCGCGGTCCATGTCGGCTTGTACACGTTGGCGGGCCTGTCCCTCTCGACGCATACCAGGAGAATCTTCCCGTCGGTCAGCTTCGCGTAAGGGCTCCGGACGAGGGCCCGAGGAGTCCCCCCTGCCGCCTCCAGATACTCGAATTCCCGGAAGTACAAAGCGCCGCCCGACCAGGCCGCATCCTTGGCGGCGATCAGGCCGAGGCTCGCCTCCCTGCTCGGGCCTTTAGCCGAGCCATGGACTGGGGGGACGCGAAAGAGAATGTCCGGCACGGGATAGGACGAGAGAGCGCCGTCGACTTCGTCCTTGAAAAATGCGGTCTTTTCGGTCTCGGTCAGGCTCTCGGCCAAATAGCGCCTGACGTCCGGATCGTCGGCGTGCTTCGCGTCCGCGAGCTCCTTGAACACGCGGTAGGCGCCGACGGGGTCGCCCGAACGCAGGAGGCCGTAGCCCTCGAGCTTGCGCGAGTAGAAGGCTGCCCTTTCCTTGTCGGTGGGATCCGCGCCTCGCGAATGGAGCTCCTCCCACGACGTCGCGGCCAGTCTTCTCGCGTCGGTGTAGGAAGGATCGAGGCGCGCCGCGGTCGAGGCGTACCAGTTCGCGCTGAAATAATCTCCCTTCTCGGCGTAGGCGAGCGCCTTCAGATAGTAATCTTTGGCGGCGACGGGGTCCATGGGCTGGACAAGCTCCCGCGCCGGCGGGGGAGCCGCGTTCCGCATGGTATTGATCTCGGCGGCGGACAGCCGAGACTCCAGCTCCGCGACCCGGGGATCTCGCCTTGAGATCGCCTGGCACACGCCGAGCTCCTCTCGCGAGCGCGCGAGATCGCCGGCTTCCAGGCCCGCCTTGGCCGCGTCGAGCGAGGATGAGAATGTCGCGCTCGCCCAACGGACGCCCGACCTGAGCGCTTCTACATGTGGTCCCGCCATGAGGGCAGCGGCCGCGAGGAAGGCCGAGAGGATGACAGTGGGCACTATGGCTCCCTGCACGAGCTCCTCGGCCTTGCCCCTCGAGGAGCCCAGGGCGATCGCCAGCCCGAGGAATTGCAAACCCGCGAGGGCGCCCAGGAATCCGTGTAAAGCCTCGGCCGCCTCCCATCTAAGCGCGAAGGCCGGTACGATCCGGTTGGCCGAATAGCTAGCCATGGCGTAGCCGAGGAAGCAGGCGAAGGCGATGATATCCAGGAGGATGGCGACGCCGAAGATCCTGCGACCGCTATTCACCGGCGCGCCTCCGCCGCCTAGAGGTCGCCGTAAGCTCCATCGCTCCGAGCGCGAGTCCAATTATGCCCTCGACGCAGGCCAGCAGCACGGGAGCCGGAAGAGAGAGGCCGATGCGCCTCGCGAAGGCTTCGATCGTCCCCAAGATGGCGCCTCCGGACAGCAAAGCATCGAGGGCTACGAGTCCCCCGAGGCCGGCCGCCGCGAGGAGGGCATTGGCGAGGGGCCATCCCGTGATCCTGCATAGGAAGCGGAACCCGATCGCCAAGAGGAGGAAGCCGCCGGCGGCGGCGAAGACGTTGAAAAGAGGCGCGTCGTCCATGGAGTCCAATCGGTCCCATATCCAATAACCGGAAAAGATGGAGGCCTCGGGAACGAGGGCGAGCGGGAGGGCATCGGGGAGGGTCGCCCGATATGCCCTGCCTTGAATATCGACGTCGCCGGTCGAGAAATCGATCGGGGCTCGCGCGGAATAGGCGAGGCGCGGATAATCCGAACTGAAATCGACTGCTACCGCATTCAGAGCCTCGCCGCCGGCGAATGAGCCGACCCACAGGGCCACGCGGTCCTGTTGCTCGGCCGTAGCCGCGGGGATCAGGCGCAGGACCTTCGCGCCACCGCCCGAGGAGGTCGCGACCGCCCCGCGAATAAGAGGCAGCCTGCGTATCCCCAAGCCGAAAGACATGAGGATGACACCAAGAAGCAGCAGGCCCAGCCATCCGGCGGCGCGGCCCTTCACTCTCAGTTCAAAGGAGAAAAAAGCTAAAAAAAGGGTAAAAACCCCGGCTAATGGTACGAGATCAAGGGCTGCTTTCGCGGCGCCCCTCAATACCGCATTTGTATCGCTTGCTGGCGCGCTTATGGCTATCGAAGCCCCGGCTGCAAAAGATATCAAAATGAGGATTATCGCGAATTCGAGACAGGCACGGCCGATAACTCCGAGCCAAACTTTCATCGAAACACTGTAGCATGGAGGTCATTTGCCTGCAAGCTTGCTTGGTTTTCAGGCTTATCACACAAGTTATGCACAAGAATATTCTTGGACCCAATTTCAGAAGCATTTATGGGAAACGAAATTAGGATATCTGACAATATCAGCAAAATTGTCGCCAGATGGGCTTTGGATGACTAATTATATATTATATAATATTTTAAACCCAGGCAAGCAAACAAAACCTTAGTAATGGAATCAAGGTTCCCAAAGGTCGTATACTTTTTAATACGGTATCCCTCATGAACCGCAATAGTCCTCATGTAGCACACAATTTATCCACAAATCTCCACGTCAAATCGATACCCGAAGCCTTTGACCGCCCGGAGCCTGGTACCCAGTCCGGATTCGACATACTCCATTTTTCGCCTGAGGGAAATTACGCAATGGCTCAGAGCCTGCCTTTTCTCCTGAGCGGAACCCGAAAGGACGCTTGCGGCAGTATCTCGCGGGACGGGAAGAGGGGCATTTTTAAGAAGAAGCCGTAAAAGCCTTCCCTCGCCTTCGCCGAGCTCGATTGCGGAGCTTTCTCCGACGAGGCGCGGCCCTTTCAGTTCTAAACGCTTTCCTTCCGCAAGGAATTTCCCCTTAGCCAATCTGCCGACGCGCGCGCGGAGCTCGAGCGGCCCCCAGGGTTCGCGCAGGTAATCGGCGCATCCGCGATCGAAGGCCGATTCCATAAGATCCGCCGACCCATAGGCGATGAAAGCGCTTCGCTCGCTCGATCGGGCGAGAGATTCGCGAGGGAGGGAGAGAAAATCCTCGGCGGGAAGTATTATGAAGTCGGGACTCGGGTCATCCAACTCGGGGGGACCGTTCAAATAGACATTCGCCCCCGAGGCACCCTTCGCTTGATCGGAACAAAGGCGATCGGCATAGGAAGAATAGGGCTCGCGGTCGGCCAGAATGCGTATCGTCACGCCTACCCGCCGCTTGAAGCCTTACGGAGCCGGACCCTGGCCCGCCGCCGGAGCCCCGTCCGCGGAGCCGGTCCCTGCGTCCTGGGTCAGCATCCTGCGCTTCAGGTCTTCGAGCATCGCGTCGGCGCCGGCTCCCCCGGAGGACTCGAGCTGCGCGAACTGCTTCTCCAGGCTGGCGCCGCTGGTCGCGTCCTCCAGTTCCTTGGCCGCCTCGGTCCTGGCTTCGAGCTCGTCGACCTTCTTGGACATCCGCTCGAAGGTATCGAAGGCGCTCTTGTTGCCCGAGATGCTCGACATCGTCTTGTTTATCTTATCCTGCGCC
>Ga0181520_10009005_pt1 | contig 13954 bp, 7 predicted proteins | sample PEATcosm2014_Bin_29_FD_132451 | JGI IMG/M metagenome (GOLD analysis project Ga0181520, IMG submission 132451) | Peatland microbial communities from MTU Mesocosm Facility, Houghton, MI, USA - PEATcosm2014_Bin02_30_metaG | ecosystem: Environmental > Terrestrial > Soil > Wetlands > Peat | place... | reverse complement strand
CTGATCCGGCTGCCGGGGTATCCGTTGTTTCTTGCGGCCTGTTTCCGCCTCTTCGGCTTGGAGAACTACAACGCCGTGATTCCGTTGCAGATCGCGATGGAGCTGGCCGGCTGCGTACTGCTGGCGGGATTTGCAAAGCGGATTGCGGGTCAGCGCATGGGGAGGGCCGCGGCGCAGGCGACGCTCTGGCTTGCGGCGCTATGCCCCTTTACGGCTTCGTATACGGTGGCGCCGTTAACCGAGACGGTCACATTGTTTGCAATTGCGCTAGCGCTATCGTCTATGAGCAGGTTTCATGCGCGGCCGGGATGGCCGAGTGCGCTGGCATTCACGTTCGCGGTGAGTTCTGCAGCTATGCTGCGGCCGGATGGCGCCCTGGTTGGCGTCGCGCTCGTGCCGGGGCTGCTGCTCGGGCTGCCTTCCACGATCAGGGCCAGCGAGGTTCCCGTGCGACGGCTCGTCCGCATGGGGGCAGTCTGTGCGCTGCTGGCCGTAGTGCCATTCGCCGTGTGGGCCGTGCGCAACTGGAGGGTCTTTCACGTCTTTGAGCCGCTCGCGCCGCGCTATGCCAACAATCCGGATGAGCCGGTGAACCCTGGCTGGCAGCGCTGGATGAAGACCTGGTGTCTGGACTTTGTTTCGACCGATGAGATCTATTGGAACGTGCCGGATGGGCCCTTCGACGTGAGCAAGTTGCCCGCGCGGGCGTTCGACACGCCTGGGCAGAGGGCGGAGACAGGGGCGCTGGAGGCAGCGTATAACGACAACGGGCAGGAATTGTCTGCTGCGATCGATGCGGGCTTTGCGCGCCTGGCTGAGGAGCGTGTGAAGGCCGAGCCGTTGCGATTTTATGTTTGGCTGCCGTTGGGCCGAATGACCGACATGTGGGTCAGGCCGCGCGTGGAGAACCTGAATATCGATCTCGACTGGTGGGTCTACGCGCACCACAACGACGAGACGATCTTCAGTTGGTCGTATGCGGTGCTGAATGCGCTCTACCTGCTGCTGGGGGTGGTGGGGTTGTGCCTGCGGCCGAAATACTGGCAATGGATGGTGCTTTACCTGGTGCTGCGGAGCGCGTTGCTGATGACCCTGGAAGCGCCGGAAGCACGCTACACGCTGGAGTGCTTTCCGATGCTGTTTGCGCTGGGGGGAGTGGGAATTGCGCGCGCTCTAATGGTTCGGAAGAGGCAATAGAGACTGCGGAGGTCAGTGCTGCCCCAGGTCCCAAAAATGGACCCGGGGAACAGCACTCTGGTTGCGCGACGGTTCAGCGGCCAATTTGGAGAAATGCTCTTCAAGAGCGCGTTCTTCTTGATGAACTATTGCGGCGCGAACCCATCGGCCCAGGGACCACCGCAACTCTGCGGCAGAAGGATCTGGGGAGTGCCTCTTATGTTCTGATCCGCGCAATTTGCGCTTCGATCTGCGCTCTGTTGTGCATAGTTGGTTTCCTCCATGACCGTCTGGGCATCTTTCAAATCCTGCGAACCAGAGGCGGCGGAACGTGCAGGAGCTAGCGCATTCAACGTGGTCTGCGTCTGGCGGTCGATTGCGGCCTTGTCCTGCGGCTGAAGCATGGGTGCGATTAACTTTTGCAGCCAGGCCGGCGGAATCTTGTAGCTGGCGAAGATGGCGAGCGCAGTTGGAGCGGATTGCGCCGCGGTTGCGACCGGAGCCTGCGCCACGATCATGATGTTCTTGTAGAGTCCAGCTGCATCCATCGGCAATGAGCAGTAGAAGGCCATCGCCTTTAATGGAGCTATCGGGCCCTCGGGAGTCTTGCCATTGAAGGTGAAGACGAATTCTCCGCATTGGCCAAGCACCGGCGACTTTCGCACTGGGGTTTGAGAGACGCCGACGACCTTAGGATCGGGATAGCCGCCGAGGGCTGCACCCTGCTGGTTCATCATGGCGAGTTTCTGGGGGAGCGAGGCCGAGTAAGGCATGGATATGGAAGCGGGAGCGGGAGCCTTTTGACCAGGCTGGAATGGACCGTTGTGAGCGACGACTGTGAGACCAAGGAAGACGGTTTCGCCCTGCGGGCCGGTCATGGTGATTGCGGTGTTACCGGACTGGGTGACCTTCCAACCGGCCGGCACGCCGGCCGATGCAGATTGGTCGGACGCGGTGAAGGGTGTGAGCGGGATTGAGGGTGTAGTGGCCGCTGACTTTGCGGGGGCGTTGGTCTGGGCCAGGGCAGCGGCGGTCAGTGTGAGTGTGAGTGTGAGTGTGGGGAGAATTACGAGGGACGACAAGCGGAATTTGGCGGGGGTAGGCACGTGGAGGCTCCTGGGAGGAACTGGGAATTGTAACCTGGCCCTGGCCGGCACGAAAGGGAAGGCTGCCGGCTGGGATGACTCACAGCCTACCATTGATTCAACTGAGCTTACCAGCATTTATTATTGCGTGCGGTAGGCGGTTTTGCTGTCGGTCTTGAACTTGAAGGCGTCGGAGGGGACGCCCTGGTTCATCTTGAAATTGGAGTAGAGGCAGACGCGCGAGCTGGTGGAAGAGATTGTGAATATCTGCTTGAGGCTCACGGCGCGATCGGGGTCAATCCAGATGGTGACCTTGGGCAGGTTCTTGCGCAGGTCCGGGTCTTTAGGGACCAGCTCGAGCTTCTCGGTCTTCACTTGCGCCTTGCCGTCGGATAAGTTCTCTGAGCCGAGGTAGGTGATGTTCCACTTGGCTTCAAGGTCGCGGCCGCTGGCGCCAAATCCAAGGACGATGTAGCCCTGGTACTTGTCTGCCTTGGCGATGGTGGTGACGGTGTCTTCTCCCGGCTCGAAGAGCTTCACAGCTCCATCGACGAAGGTGTAGGCCTTGGCAGAGGGTCGATTGTTGTGCTTCTCGAAGTGAACGCCCATCTTGACGGAAGAATTGCTGCGCTCGTAGTAGGCAAGACCGGTCTGGACGTCTTTGTCGTAGACGGGGTCGGTCTCGATGATGTCGAACTCGACGTCTGCGGAGGCAGATTGGAAGCTGCGGGCCGACTGGTTCAGCCGCTCCAGGACTTTTGCTTTCTCGTCATCGGAGGGTGCGGCAGCCGCGGCGCGAACGGCGGGCATACAGAAAAAACCAGACAGCAAGGCCAGAATGGGCGCTGCGAGGACGAAATTCGATCGGAAACGCATGATTATCCTTATTCAATTCGACGCCGGCGCGCGGCTGAAGAAGCGAAAAAAGCGATATAGGGGCGCAGAATCAACGGTGCGCCCAGACCTTCCACACTGGATGACCTTGGGCGTCGGTACCCGTTTCCCAATACTCCACGAAAACATCGTCGCCGGTGACCGGCTCAATGGCCTTGCGCAGGGCCTTTCTGACTACTGGGTAGGAGGCGGAGGTGTGCAGATCCAGGTCCACATCTGAAGCCTGCACCGTGACGATCACCCCATGGCCGTCGTTGCCGATTACCTGGATGGGGTGAACTGGCCCGCCGATCGGAGATGGCCTGTCACCATAGTTCCACAGCCACGGCGTGACGAAGATGAAGGCCAGGATGAGCGTGACCATCACGTCGTAGTGGAACGTGCCGCGTGAGTAGGTCCAGTAGAAGTAGCTGAGGAGGATCTCCTTCAGCGTGCGGCGAGGCTGCTCGGCGGTGCTGGCGGGTTGAGTCACGATTCCTTCTCGATTCGTTGCAGCCCGCCCATATAGGGGCGAAGGGCTTCGGGGATGAGCACGGAGCCGTCGGGCTGCTGGTAGTTCTCTAAGATGGCTAGCCATGTGCGGCCCACGGCGAGCCCGGAGCCGTTGATGGTGTGAACGAACTCGGGTTTGGCCTTGGCGGATTTCTCCGCCTTGTCTATCTTATTCGGCTCCGGCCGGTAGCGGATGTTGGCGCGGCGGGCCTGAAAGCCTTCAAAGTTGGAGCAGGAAGAGATCTCGCGGTAAAGCTGCTGGCCGGGTAGCCAGACCTCGAGGTCGAAGGTCTTTGCGGAGGAGAAGCCGGTGTCGCCCGCGCAGAGCAGGACGCGGCGGTAGGGAAGGCCAAGGGTTTCGAGAATCTCTTCGGCGTCGCGGGTAAGCCGCTCGTGTTCGCGGTCGGAGTCTTCAGGGTGGGTGAACTTGACCAGCTCGACCTTCTGGAACTGATGCTGGCGGATGATTCCGCGCGTGTCTTTTCCCGCGGCGCCGGCCTCGGCACGGAAGCACGGGGTATATGCGGTGAGGCAGATGGGCAGGCGCGCTTCGTCGAGGATCTCGTCGCGATAGAGGTTGGTGACGGGAACCTCGGCGGTGGGGATGAGCCAGTGGTCGTTGTCTTTGAATTCGCCGCGGGCGACTGCGTCCGCATCGGCATCGGAGCAGCGGAAGAGGTCTTCGGCGAATTTGGGCAGCTGGCCCGTGCCGAAGAGCGACTTCGAGTTGACCATGAAGGGCGGCAGGACTTCCGTGTAGCCGTGCTGCGCCGTGTGGATGTCCAGCATGAAGTTGATCAGCGCCCGCTCCAGCCGAGCTCCCGCTCCCATATAGACGGCGAAGCGCGCACCGGAGAGCTTGGCGGCGCGTTCCAGGTCAAGGATGCCGAGGGACTCGCCAATCTCCCAGTGGGGTTTGGGGGTGAAGTCCCAGGTGCGATGGGCGGCTTCGGGGAGGTAGGTCTTGACGACGACGTTGTCTTCTTCGGACTTGCCTACGGGGACTTCGTCGCGGGTGAGGTTGGGGATGCTGGCGAGCGAGAGGCGGAGCTGCTCGTCAAGCTGGGCTGCGGTCTTGTCGAGTTCGTCGAGCTTGTCCTTGAGCTGGCGGGTTTCTTCCTGAAGAGCGATCACCTCGGGGTTCGCCAGGCGCTCTTTCGTATCCGATACCGAAATGGCCAGTTTCTCCGAGACAGAAAGTCCTGAGAAGTTGGGGGTCGCGGCAGCTTTCCGGTCGGCCTTCATCAACGCGCCAACCTGCTGCGAGAGCTCATTGCGGCGGGCTTTGGCCTGTTCGGCGGCGGTGATGGCTTCCCGGCGAGCACGATCAAGGGCGTGAAAGTCGCCGAGGAGGGCGGCCGGGTCGGCGCCGCGCGCGCGGAGCTTTGCTTCCACCAATTCGAGATTGGTCCGGACAAACTGCAGGTCGAGCATACCCTACCAGTTTAAATGACGAAGGGAGCAGTTGGACGGGCAGGGACCCCAAGTGTCCTGAGTCGAAAGCTCGTTGCATAATTTCCGAAGTGCAACCGCAGATCCTTCGACTCACCACCCCCAAACTGAAGGGCGTTTGGGGCCCCGTTCCCCACCCCAGTGACGAAGACCTGTCACCGGGGCCCCGGTTCGCTCAGGATGACAGCGCTAATGTTTAGCGAACTTCAGACTCAGGACACTAGCTTGGCGGAGGCGAACTGGGCCGCGATTTCTCCGGCCAGCCGGGCAGGTGTTGGTCGCCGGTGATGAGGCGTGCGCCGCGGGAAAACATGAAGTAGGTCCAGACCCAGGAAGCCAGCACCGCAAGACGATTGCGGAAGCCGATGAGGAAGAAGATGTGGACGGTGATCCAGGTGATCCATGCGGGAAAGCCGCCAAGGTGCGCCTTGAAGGGCCACTCGACCTTGGCGACGGCGGACATGCGGCCGATGGTGGCCATGTCGCCCTTGTCGAAGTAACGGAATTTGGGCCGAGGCTTGCCCTTGAGATCGGCGGCGATGATGCGCGCGGCGTGGGTGCCCATCTGCATGGCCGGCTGGGCCACGCCGGGGACCTGGTGGCCGTCCTGCTCGAAGTGGGCGAGGTCCCCAGTGATGAAGACGTTGGGCAGGCCCGGGGGATTGAGATAGTCGTCGACGAAGACCGCGCCGCGCTTGTCGAGTTGAACTGTGTTCAGCGCCGAAGCAAGCAGCTTTCCCAGCGGCGAGGCCTGCACGCCTGCGGCCCACAGCGTGACAACGGCCTCGATACGCGTAGTGGAACCACCGTGCGTTGCCTCAACCCAGCCGGGGCCGAGGCTGGTGACCTGTGTCGCAGTGTGGACCTCGACGCCGAGATGAGTGAGCGAAGCCTCGGCTTTGGCTGAGAGGTCCTCAGGATAGGCGGCCAGGACGCGCGGGGAGCCCTCGAGCAGGAAGATGCGCGACTTGGTTGGATCGATGTGGCGGAAGTCCCGGTGCATGTAAAGGCGGGTGATGTCGGCGATGGCGCCGGCGAGTTCGACGCCCGTGGGTCCACCGCCGATGACGACGAAGTTGAGGGGTGGATGCGTGCCCTGTTCCACCATCTGCCGCTCGGCGAGCTCAAAGGCGAGCAGGACGCGGCGGCGAATCTCGGTGGCGTCTTCGATGGTCTTGAGGCCAGGAGCGAGCGGTTCCCAATCATCGCGGCCGAAGTAGGAATGCGTGGCGCCGGTGGCGAGGATGAGGTAGTCATAAGCGAGAGTCGCGCCGGAGGCACAAGTGACCGAGCGGGCGATGATGCCAATAGCGATGACCTCATCCATCAGCACGGCGGTGTTGGGCTGATCGCGCAGGATGGTGCGGATGGGCTGTGCGATGTCGGCAGGCGATAGAACGGCGAGGGCGACCTGGTAGAGCAGCGGCTGAAAGGTGTGGTGATTGCTGCGATCAATCAGCGTGACGTCGACGGGCAAGTGGGCGAGGCCGCGCGCGGCGTTCAGGCCTGCAAAGCCGCCGCCGATGATCAGAACGCGAGGACGGGGCACGGGTGGAGCTTGGGTGGACTCAGGCACGGGGGGCTGGGGCACGGTCGGAACCTCCTGCTCTGATTGGATGGATGCGGCGGAATGGGGCGAAGTGTCAAAGAAGCGGGTCAGCTTCCCAGAGTCTGGGATGGGGAGCTGTGTTTCGGGGAGGTCACATTGGGCGGTCGAGAGTTTTGGACTTGAATTCGAGGTGCGGATTCAAGAGGCGGCTGTGAACTTGCAGACCAGCAGGGTCATGTCGTCGTACTGGGACGCGCCCGCGGCGAAGTGTGTGGCCTCTTCGAGCAGGGCGCGCAGCAGCGCATCGGCCGGGAGTGCGGCATGGGCTTCGAGGAAGGCGATCATGCGTTCTTCTCCCCACTCTTCCTGGTCGATGGTCATCGATTCGCTGATGCCGTCGGTGAAGGCGAGCAGAATGTCGCCGGGCTGAATGTCAAGGCTCGACTGCTCGAATTCGGCATCTGGCAGCAGGCCGACAACGGGACCGGAGAGCTCAAGACGCAGAACCTCGTAGCGCGGGCCTTCAGAGCCTGGTGTGGGGCGAATGAGGATCGGGGCGTTGTGGCCGGCGTTGACGTAGCTGAGCTGGCGGGTTTGCGGGTCGTACTGCGCGTAGAAAAACGTTGCGTAGCGGTTAATGGCCGAGGCTTCAAAGACCAGCAGGTTGATCTCATGCATCATCGCGGCGAGGTCGTGGTTGGCGGTGCGGGTCATGCCGCGGAGCGAGGCGCGAAGGCTGGCCATGAGCAGTGCTGCGGAGATGCCTTTGCCGCTGACGTCGCCAATGGCGATGCCGAGCGGGCGGGAGCCGTCGGGGCCGGGAGGAAGCTCGAAGAAGTCGTAGTAGTCGCCGCCGACGCCGAGCGCGGGGCGGCAGTGGCCGGCGTAGTCGAGGCCGGGGACGACGGGGAGCGTCTGCGGGAACATGCGTTCCTGCACCTCGCGAGCGATCTCCATTTCGCGGTTGATGCCCTCGCGATGGGCCGCTTCGGCGGCGAGGGAGTGGAGGAGTTCGCTGTTTTCGATTGCCAGTCCGGTATGGAGCGCGACAGATTGCAAAAGGCTGCGGTCAGCTTTGGAGTAGGGCTCCTCACTGCGCTTGGGCCCAAGAGCAAGAACGCCGGAGAGGCGTGTGCGGCCGGGCAGCGGGATCAGTATCTCTGCGCCGAGTTCCTTCAAGGCGGCGCGTTCGGCCTCGGTGGCGGCGACGGACCAGTCCTGGGGGGTGTCGAGGCGCAGGTTCGGCGCGGGACCCTTGGCGCGCGAGAGTGCGGTGATAGTTTCAGAGCCGGCGGACAGAGCGATCTCACTTCCAAAGTCGATTCCGGCGGGGCCGACGCCTGTGGCCAACTGCAGGTGGAAGACGTCTCCGCTGCGTAACAGAATCGCAATGCGATCGACGTGCATCGCGTCCCCGATGCACTTGGCGACGGTATCCATCAAGGGGCGAGTGTCAGTGAAGGTCTGCACCTGCGCAGCGAGTTCGGCCAGGATTAATTCGGAGGAGTAGGACTCGCGAAAGAAACGTTTGTCGATGAATGTGGAAAGGCTTTTTGCTGCGCGGAAGCGCCATGCGAAGAGCAGCAGCCCAAATGCAGCCGCCGGGACCAAGTCCTCGACCCGTTGAGCGTTGTGGACAGAGACCTTGGAGACAAAATAGGCAAAACCGGTGCCGATCGCGATGCGGATGACCCAGATGCCAGTGCGGGCGAGGGCATACTGCGAGCCTTGACGCAGAATGACGCGAAGTTCCATGGCGCGCTGCACGACGACGGCGTAGGCAAGGGAGAGCGGGAAAAGAGTAAAGACGAGCAGCGCGGAAAGCAGAATCCAGCCGGGAACACTGTCGCCGAAGTCCCGGCCGGAGAGGAGCGCGAACAGGACCACGCCCATCATCGGGATGCATCCGACGAAGGACCCCCAATAAATGATCTTGAGGCGGCGGCGCTGGTCGGGGGGAGTGCCTTTATAGAAAGCTTTACGGGCGATTGCGTTGAAGTAGATGCAGATGGGAACCATGAGGAACCAGACCTGCACCTGGAAGTGCTTGAGCAGAATTGGAGACAGCCACGCGACCGAGTCAAAGTTGAAGCCGAATCCGAAGAGCCAAATGACATCGAAGACGTTGAACGCGGCGACAGCGGCAACGATGATCCATTTGAACCAGGGGAAGCGGCGGTCGAGACCGGAACGCTCAGGAAAGTAAATTCCAAAGAGCATGATGGAAAGCGGCCCAACCCCTTGAACGAAGACGTTCGATAGCTGGGTGAGGACATAAAGGACGGGGTCCCAGTAGCCCGACTGCATGAAGATGAACGAGAAGTAGGTGAGGATCCCGAGAAAGAACCAGGCATTCTTGTCGGCGGGCTTTGACAGGACTACCCAGAAACCGAGCAGAAATCCGCCGAGAGGGAAGACGATGTTGAGAAAGTAGAGCGGAACGAGCACGCGGAAGAAGGCATGTACCTGGGGCGCGACCGGATCGAGACGGATGGTGACGGTGCGGGGCGGTCCGTCCTGTGTGAGTTCGAGATGGCCGGGAAAGTTGGAGTTACCGAGGTCCGGGTTCTTCCGAGCGGCCGGCGGCGTGGGACGCGGGATGAAGGTGACGGTGAGCGGATCGCCGCTCTTTGCCTTATTCAGCTCCTGCAAATAGATGTCGTAGCCAGTGAATGGCCGGCCATCGATGGCGATAATCTCATCGCCCCAACGAACTCCGGCCCACAACGATTCCGGCATGTTCCCAGACACCATGTTCCGGTGGAAGCCGAAGTACATGGGCATGCGTGGAACAGTTGGATCGTAGATCGACCGGATCGAGAAGATGGCGGAATTGACGTAGCAGTTGAGCAAAACCGCCGCGACCAGCGCGAGAAGAATGTATTGGAGGCGTGGAGAGCGCATGGGCGTTGTGCCGAGATGCCCATGCTAGCAGATGGCGGGGGTGGGAAGGCGGAGTGATCCGGGTCGAGGCCAGTGGCATTGGATTGCGGCCCTCTTGTGCGTCACTCCAATTCCGACGAGATTTGGAGTTATGTCCGAGTTGCCGGTAATACATCCACGATACTGAAAGTTCGATAGAGTGTCGCATCAGTGCCGAACTGACATTTTCTGCTGAGTCGCTTCTCTTGGGGGTCTGAGCCAGTACAGAATGGTCAGAAAAACCGCAGGAATTGCCGGGTAAAAGAACACAGCATTCTCCAGGGAGAACGCAGCGCATAACTTTGCGATTATGCCGGAATGTCGTCCCCATTCTTGTGCGTCTAAAGACGCGATGCAGATGATTACTGCTGACCATTGCAACAAGACCGCCAAACCGCGCCACCGCAGGAATAGCAGAAACGCCGGAAAGGAAAGAAGCAGGGTTGCACCCACGAGAACAGTGGGGATAATTTCAGCAGGTGTATTTCCCCATGATGTGAAAGCGAAGGCCATGAGGCCGAGGTATGAAACGGCAAAACTCAGGAGTCCGGCCAACCAAGTCAATACAATTAGATGTTTTCGTTGTAAGTCCAAGTCTTTCCTCCCGCCTATAGTACGAAAGTTTGCGGACGAACCATCTACGATTCGACTTCATGCCGGTCGAATTGTGGTCGATCACAGGCAGGTTCGGACTGCGGCCAGGATTCGATCATCTCCACGGGATCGTCTTGTCTTGCGCCGGACGATGAGCTCGCACCAGGTCAATGACTAATTGTTGCTGGCCATCCCCTGAATTCTGATGGTCTCCGCAGCCGAGGGATCGTTGCGTCCCAGCTCAACCTCGACGCGTTCGCCTTCTCGGAGGTCCGAAAGAAGGGCGGGGTTACTCTGGATCAGAACCGAACTCCTCGCGTTGACCGCAAGCGTGCCGAAGCTCCCATCCAGGTGCTGAATCGTAATCGACCCGATCCGAACAGCTGTCAGCACGCCAGATGTCCACGTCTTGCCGTAGTTCTCCGTGCGCATTCTGAGCGGTCTGGACTGCGGCATCAGGTCAATCACTTCGGCATCCACCGTCCGCGCTTGAATATCAAACAATCCGTTGACGAAGATGGCGCTGCCCGGTTGGACCGCGCCGGCGTTGACAGGCTGACCCTCCTGTGTGAACCGTGTACCAGGCCGGATACTTACCGTGAACGTAACATGTTCCGGGATCGTCAGGGTGATCTGCGTTGGGCTCACCTGTGTGGCAATGCCCGCCTTGCCGCGTATTGTCATCATGCCGATACGCCCGCCGGAGCCAGGTTGCACACCCTGGGCAGCGAGCATCCCCGCGAGGGCGAGGGTCAGAAGAGCGGCGAGACAGGCGCGAGCGGTCATTAGATTCTCCTTCCTGGGAGCGAAGTGTCTTCACAGCGAAATTACCATAGGACAGCTATGAGTGGGATGGTAAGTAAGCTGGGAACCAATGCGGGACGCCTGGCAAACAAGGCACAGCGCGGTGCGGTGTCTCTTTTTTGGCTGGGCGCTTCTGAAATTGCTTTTGATTCCGGGCGGATTGTTTGTCGGCGAGAACCAGGGCAAGCTCGTCGTCTGTCAATCGCTCGTAGTGTTCCCGAAAGGTCTCTTTGCTCATCGCCAATTCCACTGGCTAGATCCGCTAGTCCTTTATTTGCTTGATGAGGATTCTAACCCAGCACTATGGCTCGACAGCTCGGGCATGATACCGCCCGGTTTGTCGGCAACTCGGACATAACGGGGGCGTGCTGAAGCCAGATCGTGGATCAGGGGTGCTGCTCGATGACGATACTCACGCTGGCGGTGTTGCCTGTGGCGGCAAGCGCCTGGAGCGTGGTAGGGATGCCGGGAAGGGCAGCAGGAGTGAAGGTGACCGTTCCGTCGATGGCGGAAGTGGTGGTGGAGACCTGGGTAGCGAGGAGATTCGATGGTGGGCAGACCTGGTGTGCGCCGCAAGGTGGCGCCCACGCGTAAAGCGCTTGGTAGAGCGCGACGGAGCCGCCCGCCATGGGGTTGCCATCCATGTCGAGCACGCGGAGGGTGATCTGGGCCGGTGTTGCCTGGACGGAGACGCTCTGGCTGACGCCGGAGACGGCATTGAGTGATGCGTATTCGGAGCGAGCGCCGAGCGCGGTGTAGGTGACGCATTGGCTGGTGCCGTTGAGGCAGGCGTCGATGGTGGCCACCTGCCCTTCGGCGAGCGGGCCGACAGTAAGCTGGCGCGTGGCGAGGCCGCTGGGGTTGGTGATGGCGCCGGATGTGTCCTGTGCGGTCAGGCCGGAGGTTCCCGATTGCCAGAAGACCGATTGGCCGGCGGCGGGTTGGCCGTTGTTCAGGACAAGAGCCTGGACCGTCCACGAGAGGGTTACGCCGGCCGCGATGGAGAGCGAAGGCGTGAGCGCAGCGATCACGGCTGGCGTTCCGCCCGAGAATTGGGCCTGGAGGCTGGCGCCGTTGGTGAGTGCCGCGGTGAGGATGGAAGGATTGGCGTCGACGGCGGTGGCGTTGAGCGAGGCGCGGCCGTCGCCAGTCGCGGTCACCGAGCAGGTGGGCAGGCCGCACGAGAGCGTGGCGGTTCCCGAGATTACGGTGTAGACCACCGTCACGCCGCCTGCGGGGGTAAGGTCGGAACCGAGCGCCTCCACTGAGAAGGGAATCGGCACGCCGATAGGCACGGTGTTTGCTGGTGCGGAGAGCAGGGTGAGTGAGTCGCCCGTACCGGAGTCGTAGCTTACGCCGCCGACGGCGATGGAGGCCGCATAGAAGCTGGGCTGATCGTCGACCTCCACGTCGACCGAGCCAGTGACGCCTGCGGCTGCAGGTGGTGCAATGGCGGTGATCTCGTTGGGAGAGATGCTGGTGACGACGGCGGACTGGCCGCCAACAAGAACCGTGTCGGTGGTGTGGAAGCCCATGCCGCGAATGACGATGGGACCACCGCCGGCGGGAATGCGCGGGGGCGTGACGGTGTCCGCGTACAACAGGAAGCCGGCGTAAGCATAGTCGGGCCGGCCGTCTCCGCGCTCATCGGCAATGCCAATGCGGACGATGTCGTCGCCAGAGGCCGCCACGCGCAGCCAGGTCTCGCCGGGCGCAAGGCCGTTGAGCCCAGGTGCGGCTCCTACAGCGTTCGCGGTGGTCGCGTCGAAGCCATCCCACACGCCGATGGCGGCCATGGCCTTGGAGTTGGTTGGTGAGCCGGTTTCGTCCAAAGCCTGCGTGACGATGGTGAAGACGCGGTTGCCGCGCACCGGGACGCTGAACCAGTCGGTCTGGCCCACCTGGGAGATGCGCCCCATCCACATGCCGGAGCCGGGCATGACACGCGGCGCGTTCACAGTTCCGATAGCGTCCTGATAGCCGCCCGATGCCGAGTCGGCAAGGTTGACGGTGAGGGTTGTTGAGCCGCCGGGTGCGAGCGCGGGGACCGAAAGCGTGGGGAGCGTTCCGGAGGGAGATACCTGACCATCGGCGTAGGGGCCGACCGAGGGAGTGAGAATGTAGAGCGGGTTGATGGCCTCGAATGTGACCTGATAGCTGGCGGAGGAGACGCCGGGCGGCAGCGGCATACCACTGAGATCGAAGAATCCCTGGACCGATGGGTCCGTGGAGCCCCAGGTGGTGAGCGGAGTCCCGTTGGAGTCTGTATACCCGTTGACGGGGTTGCCGTGATTGCCGCTGAACGTGGCTCCGGAGACTGCGGTCACCGTGTATTGGTAGAGTGGGTTTCCGTTTCCATCAAGTGGGCGCGCAACCACATTCACGCCCTGCATGCCATAGCCGCCGCGGAAGGTGATGACTCCCTGGATCGAAACGGTATTGGCGGCGGTGATCTGCTTGCCGGGGAAACTGCCGAGGTTCGCCGAGGTAATGGGATAGATCCGGTTCAGCGCGGCGATGTCGTCGTAGCGAAGCGCGCCGGGGTTGGAAATGCAGTCGCCCCCGGAAGCCGAGCAGGTTCCGCTCAGCGGTTGCATCACCGGCCAACCCTGGGTTCCGCCGGGGAGCGAATCGGTAAGTGCGGTGGAGTTCACCTGGGAGTAGTCGAGCCCAAGCACGCGGCCAAATGCGCGCTCGAGTTCGTAGCTCATCATCGTCATGAGGTCCGGCGTGGTGGCGCACAGGCCGTTTAGCACGATGACGGCGTGGGCGATGGTGGCGTCGGGGTTGATGGTGTCGAGCCAGACAAAGACGCCGTTGTTCTGGCAGGTGTCAGGCTTGCTCGTTCCGGAGCCGAAGATCGCGTCGATGACGGAGCCGTCGGCGTCGTAGAGCACGGCAAGGGGATAGTTGGTGGCCGATGGCGCGACGTCGGCCGGTGCGGTGATGACGCCGTTGGTGGCGGCGATGTTGAGGCCGCTGACGT
>Ga0181520_10009004_pt1 | contig 13955 bp, 14 predicted proteins | sample PEATcosm2014_Bin_29_FD_132451 | JGI IMG/M metagenome (GOLD analysis project Ga0181520, IMG submission 132451) | Peatland microbial communities from MTU Mesocosm Facility, Houghton, MI, USA - PEATcosm2014_Bin02_30_metaG | ecosystem: Environmental > Terrestrial > Soil > Wetlands > Peat | place... | reverse complement strand
CAGTTGAGGACCTTCAGATTGCCTGCGGGGCCGGCGGGTTTGGGGATGGGGGTGTTTGGCGGGGTTGGTAGGCTTTGGCTGTGTCCCAGTACCGCGAGAAGGCTCGCGACGAAGGGTAGTACCGCCTGCCGCATTGAATGCATTGAAGTTTTCCCACCTGACCTGAATCGCTGTTAATTCTATCAGCGACAGTTGTCAGTGGTGAGCGTTACCCACTCATCGCAAAAGGCCGCGATGAATGGGGCACAGAGCTGGAAGGGGTGCGCCGCCCGCGTCTCCCATGTCTCGAAAGCGAGACATGGGGCACTCAGAATTTGTGCCGGTTCAAACCTGGGCTGCCGGCCGGCGAAGGGATACACCCCAAGGTCAGAACTGATTCATGGTGGCGGTGAATTGCAGTTCCTTTCCTGAAACAACAGTCGCTGCGCCCATTGAGTAGTTGCTCGTGGTGGAGTTGTCGGGAGCTTCGGGCTCCCACCAGATGACACCTTGACCCATGCCGTTGGGAACGGCTTTGACTGCCGCGATGGCCGTCTTCAGGTCGTCTTCGCTTCCACTCAAGTCGCTCACTGCGTGACCAATCTCACAGATGATGATGGGCTTGCCGTAACGAGCAGTCAGAGTGTTCATGTTGGTTGTAATGGTACTCAATGTACTGGGACCGTCATAGTAAGAGGCTCCAATGACGTCCCACTTTCCCCCATTCGCTTTGAGGTTATCGAAGAACCATTCGAAGTCACTGAGATTGCTGAGAGTCGCCAAATGAACGACAACCTCCGTGTTACTACTGACCGCTTTCACCGCGTTAAAGCCGCTGTTGATGAGGCCCGCCATTTGTGGAAAATTCGTGTACTCTCCGATGGGCCAGAGCAAGCCGGAGTTGATTTCGTTGCCGACCTGCACCCACTGCGGATAAATGCCGTCGGCAGCCAGCGCTTTCATGAAGTCAAAAGTGTAGTTATAGACGCTGGTCTCGAGTTCGGCATAGGTTTCGCCGGCCCAGGCGGCGGGAATGGTCTGATGACCGGGGTCCGCCCAGGTATCGCTGTAGTGGAAGTCGATCATGATCTGAAAGCCCATTGAGTTGGCAAGCTTGGCCAGCGCAATGCTGCCCGCCTGGTTGCAGTCGCCTACGCCGAGGCTGCCGGCAGTGATGGTGGGATTCACGAAGGTTCGGATACGGATGGTGTTGACGCCATCGTTCTTGAGGATCTGGAGGGCGCTCACTTGCGTGCCCGCGTCAACGTAGGTATATCCGAGACTCTCAAGCTGGGCTAACCAGCCCAGATCGGCTCCGTAGGCAAAAGAGGAGGCATGGGCGCTAGCGGGAATGAAACCTAGTGCGATGAGTACAGCGATTGCGAGCACATAGCCGAGTGGAAATGAGAATGTCTTGTTCATAGTGACCTCACATTGGACACAGTAGTCCCATCACGGGATTTGAGCATTTCCGGAATACACGTAGACTTTTGAGGGGAGTGCGAGGTGGCTTTTACTTTCACCCCAGCGACGAAGACCTGTCGCTGGGGACCCCGGAGATGAAAAAGCCACTTGAGCGCATGCTTTCGGTCTACATCCATTCCGAAAATGCTATAGGCGCGGATGGAAGCGTCTTTTTCTCGCTACGCCTTTCGCCCGCGTATCTAGCGCCACCGACTATAGACATCAATGACAACGGCGCGAATCGCCCGAAAGTCGGATCGGCGAAAATATATTCGAGGGCGGTGCTGTCAGCCAGGAAGGAACAAAAAATTTAAGATGGAAAGACCCGATGGCCGAAGGTTGGCTTTTGTGATCTCCCACCCGTCGGGCAAACTGCGCTCGATGGATGGGCACCCGGCGATGAATCGGGTACATGCGGGAGCGGTGCGATACATGAGTGGATGATGCTCGAAAAAAAGGAACCCCTTGTCCGGAGATAAGGGGAGGATAGTCAACGATTTTGAGAACGGATGTTCGTGAGATACCGGCCGGCAATTGTTAGTTGCCTGTTGCCGGTGTCGGAGCCAGAACGAAGGTCATCTTTTCGAGGATGACTGACTGAAGGACATTCTGGCCCTTCACTGTGTCGGTCTGGAGTGCGTGGTTGAAGCTCTTCTGTTCCAAAACCTGAGCGGGGACGGTAACCGCCTTTTGGCCTTCGGGCTGGAATGTGAGTTGGGCTTCAGAGCCGCTGATGGCCCATGAGATTTTGACTTCGCCGACGGGGAGGGTTGCGTTGCCAACCTTGGTGGGTGCCACCAGAGTGACCTTCAGTGAATTCTGTGCAGCATGCAATGAAAGCGAACAGAGAACCATCAGGAATACAAGTGCGAAAATGCGCTTCATAGATATCTCCTCTGCCCGGGCGGAATCAGAGCCGCTGCTCCAGAACCTGTTTCAGGAGCTATTTCCGGACAACTCCATTGAAAAGCATGCATTGTCCAGAAAAAAAGCTTCATCGAGTAGAGACGGAATGTAGCGGATAGCAAGTTGCTGAATATAATAAAGATAGGCTGGTTAGTCTCAGTATGCGCGCGAATGTATGATACAGAAAATGGAGATTTGATACATGAGCAGGGCCGAATTCTGGCAGAAGGAATGAGGGCAGGATCGGGTTACCAGGTTTCAACTGCCAGAATCGTGGGTGGTCCCGGGTGGTCCTCTACAACGTCGGTCTGGATCACGGCCTCGAGGTTCTTCTGGTCCCAGTCTCTTGGGGCTTTCTGGAGCAGAGAGTCCAAGTAAGAATGGTTATAGACGACCTCGCCAGCAGCCTCAGTGCCTGAGCCTAAAATTCCGGCAATGATGATGACCGGCTGGCCGGTCATGTCGTCGCGGATCCGGGCAACAATTGCGTAGTCGCGGACAGTGTTCTGGCCCGAAGCGTCATGCTGCACTGTCCAGGAAGCCGCGTTGGAGGTCTTGCGGTCCACCAGCTTCAGGACCCCATCCCTCATCTCGAATCCAAAGCGCAGCTTCTCGGTAACGCGCAGGGGCCAGACATTTGAGAAAGCCCCGATGAGGACGTTGGGGCCTTCACGCAACTGCGCAAAGCTTGTTTCCGGGGAAGAAAGCACGCGAAACGCAATGTTGCGGGGAACCAGCGGGACAATGGAACGAGACAGCGTGATGACATCGGAAACATTGAGTCGCGCCGCGGGGGACTGATCATTCTCAATAGCAGCCGATGCCCTTCGCAGATCGGCGGCTGTGCCGGGCTCACCGATGCAGTAGGTGACCGGGCCGGGGCTGGCGGTGATCGGCTCCCAGAACTTCTCCATATTTGAGAGAGGGGTAGCCGAGCGATGGCGGCCAATCGCGATGCCCGCGCCGAGGGCCAGTAGCAGCAAGACGGCCATCGTGATCCAGCGGAAGCTGGTGTCTGTTTGCGTCCTGAAGGAATACTCCGCTTTGGCGACGGACAATTCAGCCGATCGAACAGGAGGCTCGTGTGGAATGGCTTCCAGTACGTGGGAAGGGCTGAGAGGTGCGGCATTCCCTTCGAAGTCCGTTGCATCGATACGCGGCAGGTCGGGTTCGCGAAACGTGGGGATATAGGAGCCTGCGGAAAGCTCGATGACCAACTCGCCGACGTGCGAGGAGTCGTAATAATACTGGACCAGGCGTTTTCGCACCTCGGCGGCGGAGGTACGCACGATGGGATCGAGATTCACATCGTAATCGGGGGTGCGTCCAAAGGCTTCAACGCCGATGGTTCGCTCTTTGAGGGACTGGGCATGGCCGAGCAGGGTTTGTTCAACGATGTAGGCGAGCAGAACCGGGTAGCGCTTGCTATGCGAGAAGAGGGGATGGCCGAGGAGGCGATTGAGTTGCTCGCGAATCAGGGCAGGCTCGAGAGCGGGAGTGAACCTGGGGAGGTCCGGCACGGGTTGTGGCGAAGCCGGCATGGGTGACTCCAGGGGTAGCATGGATGGGCGCTTTAAGGTACAGACGTTGTGGGAGCCGGAAAAGTAGATCGTACTTCAGAGATCAGGAGTCGGCCACCCAGCCCGACCAGGGAGAACGTCATGCGGGCGCCGGTGGCCTGGAGCTTGGGATCGTTGGCGATTTGCGAGGGGATGGAATCGTCGAAGGTGTAGGTGAGAGCGGCGTGGAAGCCTGCCCAGTTGAGAACTTTCAGATTGCCTACGGGGCCGGAAGGCTTGGGGACTTTTGTGTTTGGCGGCGTGGGCAGGGGTGGCAATGATTGGCTGGTGCTGTTGACGGCTAATGCCGCGAAGAAGCTTGCCACAATGATCAAGAGCGCTGGCCGCGATGTGCGCATAGGATCTTTCCGCCTGACTGGGAACGGTAACCATTCTATCAACGACAGGGATCAGGGTTCAGAGATCAGGGGTCAGGAACTGATTGCGATATCTCGTTTTGTTGAGTGTGTGGTTTCCCAGGTCCCGAGAGCGGGACCTGGGAAACCTGCGCCCGGCTACCAAACTCATCGCTAGATTAATTTTTCATGGGCAACAATCTTGAGTCTATTTCTGTGCTAATCTCGCTTCCACCCTGAAATCCGGCTCTCATTGAGTCCTAGTTCAGGCTCATTGAAGCCTTTCCCCTCACCCTTCACGAAGCGTCGCATTGAAACGCCGCTAAGGAGACACCATGAAGCGAGGTCTTTGTATCGTTGCCTTTGCATTTTTCGCGGTTGAAGCACTGCTGCCTGCGCTCAGCGCGGCACAAGCCGCCCCACCCACAGACGACACCTACACCCTTGCGAGCACCGCAACAGTAAACTATGGCTCCGCCGGGATGCTGAAGCTCGCGAAAGGCTCAGACGTCTTTCTCCACTTCGATCTCTCCGGATTGCCATCGAACGGGAATGTGAGTCTCGCGACACTTCGCCTTTACGTCAACTCGGTGACAGCGGAGGGCAGCTTCGATCTCTACCCAGTCGATGCAACATGGACGGAAAGCTCCCTGACCTATGGCAATCAACCATCGCTGGGCGTTTCTCTGACTGGGGGGCATCCGGTCGAAGTCACGACAGCCAGTCCGAGCCATTTCCTGATCGTGGACGTAACTTCGCTGGTCCAAGGCTGGCTCAAAGGAACAGAGCCGAACAACGGCATTGCTCTTGAACTGACCTCGCCCTCCGGCGCATTTGCATTTGATAGTAAGGAGAGTACTGAAACCAGCCACCAACCGGAACTACAGCTCGCATTCGCTGGTCCGACCGGACCCGCCGGACCGCCGGGACCGATCGGTGCGGATGGTGCAGCTGGACTTACCGGGAGTGCGGGTCCCCGAGGACCTTCCGGTCCGCAGGGCCCGCCAGTCAGCTTTAAGGGCGCCTGGAGCGCGAAGACTGCATATGGTGTCGGGCAGGCGGTCTCGGAAAACGGATCGAGCTATGTGGCGATGAAGGCAACTATGGGTGTAGATCCAGCAACCGACGTGAAGAATTCGGTTGGGAATTGGGCCCTCCTGGCAGCGGCGGGCGCTGCCGCTGGACTATCGGGCACAACTGGACAGCCTTTCGCTGTTTGTTTGAATTCAGTGAATCTGGCCAGCTTCGCGAACAGCGCTACAACGGCATGCGGCTGCGTCAATACCCTTCAAGCGACTGCGATTGCTGGGAGTTCACTTCAAGGTGCAGGCAGTTCGCCCCCCATTTTTTATGCTGGGTGCACTTTGCACGTTGCGGCAAGTAGTTGCACAGCCACCACTCCTGGCGCCAACCCAGTCGTTTACTCGGTCTGCTGTGTCTGCGAGTAGGCTTCCCCGTTTGAGATCCAGATTATTGATCTAGGCTGGAAGGCCGCATCCGAGGTGCAATCCGCGGGGTCCGGCCTTCACTTTTCTCTGGTCTCTACCTTACTTGTCCGTTAGTGCTTCAACGCCGGGGAGTTTCTTGCCTTCCAGGAATTCGAGGCTGGCGCCGCCGCCGGTGCTGATGTGGGTGATCTGGTCGGCTACGCCGGCCTGGTTGATGGCGGAGACTGAGTCGCCGCCGCCGATGATGGAGATGGCATTCTTGTTGGCAGCTACAGCGTAGGCGATGGCGTTGGTGCCTACGGCGAATTTGGGGAACTCGAAGACACCGGCGGGGCCGTTCCAGACGATGGTGCGCGCGGTTGCGACTACCTTCTCAATTGCCGCGATGGATTTGGGCCCGATGTCGAGGCCTTGCCAGTCGGCGGGGAAGTTGACGGAAGTGTCCCAAGGCTGGGTGTTGGCGTCGGGCGAGAAGCTGTCGGCGAGGATGTTGTCGACGGGGAGCAGGAGCTGCACTCCCTTGGCCTTGGCTTTGTCGAGGGCCGCTTTGGCCATGTCGATTTTGTCTTCTTCGACGAGGGACTTGCCAGTGGTGACGCCGAGGGCGCGCTGGAAGGTGTAAGCCATGCCGCCGACGATGACGAGCGTATCGACCTTGTCGAGGAGGTTGTCAATGACGTCGATTTTGCCGGAGATTTTGGAGCCGCCGATGATGGCGACGAAGGGTTTCTCAGGCGATTCGAGAGCCTTGCCGAGGTAGGTGATTTCCTTCTCCATTAGAAGACCGGCGACGGCGGGCTTGAGGAAGTGCGTAATGCCTTCAGTGGAGGCGTGGGCGCGATGGGCGGAGCCGAAAGCGTCGTTGACATAGACGTCGGCGAGCGAGGCGAGCGCCTTGGAGAAGGCCGGGTCGTTGGCTTCTTCTTCGGCGTGGAAGCGGAGGTTTTCAAGCAGGAGCACCTGGCAGCATTCCAGCTTGGTGGCCATTTCCGTGGCGACTTCGCCGACGCAGTCCGGAGAAAAGGCTACGTTTTCGAATGAGCCGATTTCCTTGTCGAGGAGTTCGCGCAGGCGGTCGACGACGGGGCGCAGTGAATACTTGGGATTCGGCTTGCCTTTGGGCCGGCCGAGGTGCGAGGCGAGGATGACCTTGGCATTGTGCTTGATGGCGTAAATGATGGTGGGCAGCGTGGCCACGATGCGCGTGTCGTCGGTGATGGTGGAGCCGTCCTCGGTGAGCGGCACGTTGAAGTCGACGCGGATCAAGGCGCGCTTGTTGTTCAGATCGATGTCGCGAATGGAGAGTTTGGGCATGGTGTTTTCCTTGAAAACAGTGAAGAAGTGAATGAGTGAACAAGTGAAACGCCGAAGCGAATCAGCGAAGAGCTATTTGCTGGCGTCGGGAATTACGGCGTCGAATTCGATTTCTATGCGCCAGGCGGGGTTGAGGAGGGCGGCGACTACGACCATGGTGGCGGCGGGGCGGACGGTGCCGAAGAACTCGCCGTGGACGCGGCCTACTGCTTCCCAATCTTCTGCGCGGGTGAGATACATGCGGGTGCGGACGACGTGGTCAAAGGATGCGCCGGCTTCGGCGAGGGCTTTTTCGGCGATGGCGAAGATGCGGCGGGTTTGTCCGGTTACGTCTTCGTTGTCGGCGCCTACCGGGCCGGTTCCGGCCAAATGAACCGCGTTGCTCACGCGGACTGCGCGGGAGAAGCCGATGATGGGCTCGTATGGAGAACCGCCTGGGATGTTTGTTCGCATAGCGTGTGGAAAGCGACGAAGTGAATAAGTGAAGAAGTCAAAAGGTGAAACAGTGCGCGGAGAACCACCGCTGATTGCTTGGGTGCCCCACCCTTGCCGCAAAAAGCGCGTCAAGGATGGGGCACCCGGTTTGTTGGGCTGCTAACTAGAGGCCCTTCTTCTCGAGGAAGCCGATTAGGTCGACTACGCGGTTGGAATAGCCCCACTCGTTGTCGTACCAGCTGAGGACCTTGACGCTGTTGCCGATGACCTTGGTAAGCGGACCGTCCACGATGGAGGAGAGCGGGTTGCCCTTGAAGTCGGAGCTGACCAGCAGGTTCTCATCATAGCCGAGGATGCCCTTCAACTCGCCTTCCGCGGCGGCCTTGAGGGCGGCGTTGACGGAGTTGACGTCCGTGGTCTTCTCGCTGATGAAGGTCAAGTCAACGATGGAGACGTTAGGAGTGGGAACGCGCAATGAGAAGCCGTCGAGCTTGCCGGCGGTCTCAGGGATGACCAGCTTGAGGGCCTTGGCGGCGCCGGTGGAGCTGGGAATCATGTTGATGGCGGCAGCGCGGGCACGGCGGAGGTCCTTGTGCGGGAAGTCGAGGATGACCTGGTCATTGGTGTAGCTGTGAATGGTGGTCATGATGCCGCTGACGATGCCGAACTCCTTGAGGAGGACCTTGACCACGGGCGCGAGGCAGTTGGTGGTGCAGCTGGCGTTGGAGATGATGTTGTCCTTGGCCGGATCGTACTTGTTCTCGTTCACGCCAAGCACAATCGTGATGTCTTCGTTGGTGGCTGGGGCGGAGATGATGACCTTCTTCACGGTCGCGCCGAGATGCGCCTTGGCCTTGGCGCCGTCAGTAAAGTGGCCGGTGGATTCGACGACGATCTGCGCGCCGACGGAAGCCCAGTCCAGCTTGGCAGGGTCACGCTCGGCCCACACCTTGATCTTCTTGCCGTCGACGGAGATGAAGTCGTCGCCGGAGGTGATGTCATTCTTCAGGTTGCCGAGGATCGAGTCGTACTTGAGCAGGTGCGCCAGCGTAACGGGGCTGGTCAAGTCGTTGACGGCGACAAAATCAATCTCAGGGTTGCCAAGCGCGGCGCGCAAAACGTTGCGGCCAATGCGGCCGAAGCCGTTGATACCAACCTTAACTGCCATGTGTGTCTTCTCCTTGTTAATCGATGAGCCTGTGGTGTGAGTACGGCGGCTAACCCTGTTGCATTCGGCATCTGGATTTTCCCCAGAAGGCTATTCCACCAAACCCTTGATCGTAACATTGTCGTTTGGGGTGGCGACATTAAAACTCGTTCCGTCGCAGCCCCGCAGCAAAAAGCGCTCACCGCTAGGATGCCTTTCCAGGTACGGGACAGTATGTGACGGAGTGCACACCATTTGCGGCGACATCGGCAAGTATGGTATTCGGGTAACACTACGCAGGTGTTGAAGGCGGCATGAGAAGACGCTCCAGACGTACTCCTAATATTTCGGAATCCACAGGCAAGATAGGCCAGGAACTCCCATCGAATCAACCAGCTCCGCTGGTCCCTTTCTATCTGGATGACCCCGCGCCCGCCCAGGCTACGACGCAGGCCCGCGCAAGCCAGACGCATGCCGCACAGCCGGCGGCGGTTCGGCCACCGGCCCCGCCGCGCGCGCCCAAACCGGACCGAACGGTGCAGCAGGGTTGGAGTGACGCAGCCGGCTCCGGGCGGTTCGAACTGGAAACGCAGCCGGAGCAGCCCTCCATGCCTCCGCCAGAGGCAGAGGCTGCGGAACGTTCGCCGCAGGCTCCGAAGGGCTACGTGGTGTTGGCGATTGGGTTACCGGGCTCGGGTAAGACGACGTGGTTTCGGCGGCGTGGAGTTACGCCGCTGTCCAGCGATTTGCTGCGCAACATTCTGTTTGACGATGTGGAGGAGCAGCGCTACCAGGGGCTGGTTTTCTCTACTTTGCGGTCGCTTCTGCGGGCCCGGCTGATTGCGCGCATGCCGTGGAACTATGTGGATGCGACGAACCTGTCGATTCACGAGCGGCGACAGTGGATCAAGATGGCGAAGAGCTTTGGGTACGAGGTGCAGGCGGTGTTTTTCGACGTGCCCCTGGAGGTTTGCCTGGAGCGGAACAGCAAACGTGACCGATCGGTGAGCGAGGACGTGATGCGCAAGATGGGCGAGAAGCTGAAGCCGCCGGTGTTTGAAGAAGGGTTTGCGAAGATTACGGTGGTGCGGGTTAAGAGCGCGGGGTAGAGAACTCCTCGTAACCGGAGCGCTGGCACGAGGGCTGGGGACGATTCATGGTCGCTGAGTTTAAGGCACACAAGAAGGTCACACTGCGAAATGCAGGCCGGGATGAGAAATGGCTTCAGAACCAGATCGCAGAGAACCCTGCGGTGCTGGGCCTTGGCGAACTCACTCTGTTTCGGAAGGAATTAAAACAAGGCAGCGGTGGCCGTCTGGACATGCTCCTTACTGATCCCGAAACTGACATCATGTATGAAATCGAAATCATGCTCGGCGCAACTGACCCGAGCCACATCATCAGAACAATTGAGTACCGGGACATAGAAAGTCGTCACTGTCCAAATCGCGAACACCGGGCTGTAATTGTTGCCGAGGAGATTACGAACCGATTTTTCAATGTGATTTGGCTGCTGAATCGATCATTGCCGCTTATCGCAATCAAGCTCGATGTGCTCGAAATCGGCGGGGATTTCCTCCTTCATTTTACGAAGGTGCTTGATATCTATGAGGCACTTGAGGTCGGGGATGAACAGTCAGGAAATTCATCAAGCCGACAAGACTGGGAGCGCTACTCGCCCGCGGCCATGAAACAGTTTGATCGATTCATGAAAATATTGTCGGAGCACTCATTGCATCCGACATTGAACTACAGACAAGATGGAATCGCCTTGGCTGGCAAGTGGAATTTCGCAAGGGTAATTCCGAGGAAATCAGGTCAATGTCTTTTTTCTGCTGGCCACAGATTGCCAGAAGAAGTTCGAATTGAATCTCGGAGCAAATTGGAGCAAGCTGGGGTCGAGGTTAGTGCAAAGTCTGGGGAGAGGTTTTCGGTTCGACTCGACGACCAGACAATAAAACTTGGTAGCGAGATATTGGCAGATCTGGTTCGCCGGGGCATCGAGACAGAGAGCTAACCCATTAGAGGACTTCCCCATGAGCACTTCCTCTGTTTCTGTTCCTTATGTCGAGCCGTGGTTGCGCGGAACCCATTCTGAGGTGCCGGCGGTAGCTCGCGCTGTGTTGCACGCGCTGGATCTAGCGCTTGATGACATGACTAAGTGGACTGAGGGGCTGACGGACGCAGAGGTTCATGCGCAGCCGCTGGGATTGCCTTCGGTGGCTTTCCACCTGCGGCACATTGCGCGATCTACTGACCGGCTGCTGAGTTATGCGGAAGGGAACCAGCTTTCCGCGGAGCAGTTGACGGCGCTGAAATCGGAACAAAGCGGTGAGGAGACGCTGGCTGCGCTGCTGGCGGAGGTCGAGGTGTCGTTCAGCAATGCGGCGGAGCGGGTGCGCGTGTTGGCTACGGCCGACTTCGATACTTTTCGCGGTGTGGGGCGCAAGCAGCTGCCGACTTCGATTGGTGGGGCGCTGATTCATGTGGCGGACCATACGCAGCGGCATGTGGGGCAGGTGGTGACGACGGCCAAGGTGCTGAAGGCGCTGCAGGGTTGAGTTTGCGATTCAGGTTGTAGTGAATTCATGGAAGGCCGTGGAGGCCCGGGCCTAAAGGCCAAGTCGATTCCGCATCTTTTCAGGGGGTTAAAACCCCCTGCTCCCTCCGGCATCCTCTGATTTGCGGCTGTAGATTCAGCCGCCAAGGAGAATCGCCGGGACGCGTTTTGCAATCGGGAGTAGAATGATTTTGTGAAGTGCTTCCCCGCGGTTGCGCTGGTTGTTGCAATGGTTGCGATGCCAGTGTGCGCTCAGCGGGGAGGATCGCGCGGAGGCTTCTCAGGCCACGCAGGGTCGCCGTCCCGTGGAGGGTTTTCCGCTTCCGCTCCCAGCCGGGTTTCGGGGTACAGAGGATTTACCGTCGGCAGATCGCCGGGCTTTGCGCCCAACAGACCGGGCTTCGTTCCCAACAGGGCAGGTTTCGTTCCCAACAGATCGCAGGGCGTTGTTCGCGGCTTGCAGAGAGGCGCGGGCGGCTATCCTGGCGCCCGCATGCCGTATACCGGGAACGATCGTCGCGGGGACGATCATCACAGGAGGCCGTATGTGCGGGGTTATGGAGGGTATGGTTACCTAGCTCCTGGCTACGGTTGGGTGGCTCCTTATTACCCGTGGTATCCGGGTGACTCAGGCTACGACAATTCTGCCGCTACGCAAAACCCGGCTCCTGACGGTTACGATTCGGGGACTGCGTATCCTGCATATGAGGCGCAACCAGAGCCTCCCGGTATGTATCCGCCCGCCGCTGCGCAACCTCGTCCGGCTGCAGAGCCATCGAGCGAAGAGGGTGTGACGCTGGTTTTCAAAGATGGCCGACCACCGGTGCAGGTACATGACTACGTTCTGACCCAAAACACCCTGTACGTCTGGGATCGGCACCAACTGGTCATCCCAACAGACCAGCTTGATCTGGCTGCGACCGCGAAAGCGAATCAGGATGCGGGGGTTGACTTTCAGCTTCCACAAACACTCAGGTAAGCTGCTGCCGCGTATTCCCGTCTCCAACTTGTCTTAAAGGCTGCGGAAAAACTCCATTTTCGATCAGACTTTTAGAAAGACATCCCTCGGCGGCTGAAGCCGGTATCGATATCCAGAGCGTTTACGGCACGATTAAAATCGTGCCCTTTCAAAGCATGCTTAGGAATGACTACCTTAGTGAGTTCTTCCGCAGCTTTTTAAAGGCTGCCGGCGTTTCGTAACATGCCGCCGTCGATGAAGTGTGTGCTGCCGGTGATGTAGGAGGCTTGGTCTGAAGCGAGGAAGAGCGCGAGCTGAGCTACCTCTTCCGGCTTGCCCCAGCGCCTGAGGGGAATCTCGGCCATGAGCTGATCGTTCAATTTGGGGTCGCTTTGAACATCCTTGTCGATGGGGGTGTAGATGGCTCCGGGACCGATGTTGTTCACCGTGATGTTATGTGGCGCGAGTTCGACGGCGATGGTGCGCATGAGCATGCGCAGGCCTCCCTTGGAGGCGCAGTAGGGTGCGTTGGTGATCATGGGAAGATCTTCGTGGATCGATGAGATGTTGATGATGCGGCCGCCGGTACCCTGTGCGATCATTTGCCGGGCCGCGGCCTGCGCGCAGAGGAAGGGGCCGGTGAGATTCACGGCGATGATCTTCTGCTACTCGTCGAATGGGTAATCGACAAAGGGGAGCTTCTTTTCGATCCCCGCGTTGTTGACGAGGATGTCGAGCTTGCCGAAGGCAGCGACTGTCTGCTGAATGAGGGCCGCAACCTGATCCGGATGCGAGACGTCGGCGGCTATGGCGATGGCTTTTCCGCCGGCAGAGTTGATCTTGTCGATGGTGTCGTTGGCGGCTGCCGCGTCGCCGACGTAATCGACTGCTACCTGGGCTCCGGCCTGCGCAAATAACATCGCTATGGCCTGGCCAATGCCTGTGGCAGCGCCAGTGATGACGGCCACTTTTCCTTCCAGTTGCATGAGATTTACCTCAGGTGTTTGGATGCCAATGCGTGTGGCATTCGAGGATGGGGGCTCAAGAATTGGCCATTTTTTCTTCGCGGAGAGCGCGAGTGCTGCACGCCGGGCGGGAGAATATCCGGTAGCCGGGCTGGGCTGCCCGATGAGAACAATACGCATCCTACGCATGAAATGGAATTCCCGCGGGCCCGAGCGAAGCGGGAATCCATTGCGGCAAAAGGGAGAATAAGACGATGGCTGAAGCGAAGAAGTGCGGTAATCCAGCTTGTACATGTATTCCGCCGGCAAACGAGAAGTTCTGCAGCGCTCACTGCGAGGCGCTGGACGGATCCGCGGAGGTGGTATGCCATTGCGGGCATGGCACCTGCGGCGGTGCCGATGAAACGACGGAAGCTTGACGGAAAAAGAACCTGGACAGCATGCGGCGGGGATGAAGGCTATCTCCGCGCCAGCTTTTCCCGTTTCGAACGAATGGTGGGGATTCATCCACTCACAAGGTCTGTGATGTGGCCCATTTTTTCATGCTTGGTCTTGAGGTAGCCGGCGAAGGTGTCCTGCGGCTCGACTTCGGCGGAGACACGCTCGACCACCGAAATGCCCGCTGACTCGAGGGCTGCAACTTTCTCAGGATTGTTTGTGATGAGGCGGACCGAGGTTACGCCGAGGAGCTTGAGGACTTCCGCAGGCAACTCGTAGGCGCGGCAATCGGCGGCAAAGCCGAGTTCGACATTTGCCTCCACGGTGTCCATGCCCTGGTCCTGGAGTTCATAGGCTTTCAATTTCGCCATGAGGCCGATGCCACGGCCCTCCTGCTGCTCGTAAAGCAGAATGCCCGCGCCGGCT
>Ga0181520_10009003_pt1 | contig 13955 bp, 15 predicted proteins | sample PEATcosm2014_Bin_29_FD_132451 | JGI IMG/M metagenome (GOLD analysis project Ga0181520, IMG submission 132451) | Peatland microbial communities from MTU Mesocosm Facility, Houghton, MI, USA - PEATcosm2014_Bin02_30_metaG | ecosystem: Environmental > Terrestrial > Soil > Wetlands > Peat | place... | reverse complement strand
CGACGACCTGGAAACTCACTGCGCCTGTTTGGCTCGCTTACTTCCGCCGGACGCCGTAAGTGGGAAATGGCGCCGGGGAGACTGCAAGCGCCGTTTGACCGAATTTCTAATGGAGGATATACCGGTCCCGAAGGAAAACTCATTTTGGACCTGAGGGGACTCGGATGAAAACAAGAGCTGCGCAAATCGACGAATCGGCTTTGATAGAGAGCCTTCAGACAGAACCGCCTGAATTGGTCCTCAACGGAATCCCTGTCGAGCTTGCAGATTCGAACGATGGCAAGCACCCCTCATCTAACGGCCCCATGCGAATGCACACGTCGGAGGAGGCCGCTTCTTTGCCTCATGATCCCTTGCCACAGTTCCGTAAGAGAAGCAGAGGGCAGAGTCGGAGCCGCATTCGTCCCCCGCTCCTGTTTCCGCCTCAAACGCCGACGCAAATGCCTAAGGGAGCAACGAATGCCCTGCGTCGAAAGCCGCCAGAGAGCGTCAAAGTCGCTCCGGATAGCAAGTTTCTGGTCAGCCGGGTCGAGGCTGCGCAACTTCTCTCAATCAGCGAACGCGGAGTCGACTATCTCATTGCGGCCCGGCGTCTGCCAACCAGGCGAATCGGTGGGCGGGTTCTAATCCCGGTTGCGGATCTAAGGAAATATGCGCGCGGCGATGATCCGGAGCGGATTGTATCTTGAGTTGAAGCACAGCGCGATTTCGAGGCAGTGGTGCAGTTTCCAGATAGCCCGTGATTCGCCCGGAACCCCAGAATGTGGCTCCCGGACGGTAGATTCTCGCCTCGGCGATTTAGCATGAATCCAGCAGCGTTCCAGGCGACATGCCCGTTCTCCGATACCGATTTGGCCTCCATGCCAACGGATCGCTTTACTCTCAGTTCGGGTACCCTTCTGCTCACGCTTTGCAAAACGATGGTTCCTGGCGTCCGACGGGATCTCGCCCCGTGTTGTCGAGTGAAAGGACACCCCCTTCATGGCTTTACAACATCTTAGAGAGCGCGGGTAGTGCTGCACATTCCCCAAGAAGCCAGTAAGAATCGCAGGAGTTTCTTATCTTTTCATAACCGTTACATGGAAATGATGCTGGTGCGCATCATCCGCGCATCGCCGAAATGTGGCGAGAACACGATCGAATACGGGCAACATTCAGCGTGTCGGAACGGCTCTTTTGACGGGCTAGGACGCTGTCCAGACATCATCTTGTCGCGATGCTGCCGTGAGCCCAGGAAGAAACTACACTTACGCGGTGTCTACCGTTGACGTGCGCGGGAACGGAAGCGGCAAATCCGAAGCGGCCCAGCGAGTCCATTCCATGAGCGCATGGCTTCATGCCGGCTCTGCATTTTATGAAAGCCAAAAGAGATGGGAGAAAAAATCACCCGTGAGTTCACCGTCTATGTTTAGATAAAGTTCGATGAAATATTGCCGATTTGATCTCAACGGGTCCACCCACTACGGTTTCGTCGAAACCGTTGCTGGCAAGGACGCCATCACCCGCCTTCTGCTCCAGCCGCCATACCTCGCCGACAGCGACGTCGAGGGCCTGTCCAGCCGGCGATGGATCACATCCCGCTGGCCGAGGCAAAGCTGCGTGCGCCGGTCGAGCCATCCAAGATCGTCGGAGTTGGGCGCAACTATCGCCAGCACGCCGCCGAAATGGGGCAGGAAGTGCCGACTGAGCCGCTCATCTTTTTGAAAGCACCGAGTTCGCTGCTGGAACCAGGAGGCACGATTCTTCGCCCCAGGGTTTCGAAGCGAACCGACTACGAAGGCGAACTCGGTGTCGTCATCGCGCACCGCTGCCATCGTTTGCGCGACGACGAAGATGTGCGGCCTTACATCCTTGGCTACACCTGTGTGAACGATTTCACCGCCCGCGATCTCCAGAAAAAAGATGGTCATTGGACCCGGGCCAAGGGCTTTGACACTTTCTGCCCGGTCGGGCCGCTCGTCGCTGATGGGCTTGACCCGTGGATCGGCATTCGGGTCGAGACTCGCATCAATGGTGACCTTCGGCAGTCTGGCAATACACGCGATTTCATATTTGCACTTGACGTAATCCTCCGCTATGTATCGCGCGTCATGACGCTCCAACCGGGAGACCTGATTACCACAGGCACGCCCCAGGGAGTCGGCCCAGCCACGGCGGGTGATTTAGTCGAGGTTTCAATCGAGGGCGTCGGCAAGCTTCGCAACCCCATAGCGGATGAACCATAGACCATGGAGAAGCGGGTTTAGATTCTGTGTGGTGAGGAGCCAGGGCCAGACAGAGAATCTCTAGCAGAAGTTCCTGTGGTGCCGACTGCGTGGCGGAGAGGGGCCGGGAACTTGGAATTGAGCCGGTGTTTGGCAAAAAGAGCTGGCCCTAGCCGGACTGCCCACCGTTGCAGCTAACGTGCCACCGGCCCTCTTCGCGTTTCTTTTAATGATATCGCCGGGGTTGAGGCCAAGCGCGCGCACCAAAACCACGAGCCAAGCCCGCACTTCCTTCCCTGACAGCCCTTGTTTGACAAGCTGAACACTTTCAGTGCGCTATTCCACTTGTCTTTGCCCGATGTACAGAGACATCACCCAATGGACAAGGATTCGCCAGAAGCCGATGAACCAAAGAGCTTGCCAGAAGCAGATCGAACAGCGAAGTGGAATCTTCCGGAAGACAGTTCGACGAGGACCAGAGGATGGCGGCTTGGTTTATCCTTAATCGGACCTGAAAGTCCAACTTGGAAATCCCGGCGGAGTCTTCATGCGGGTAACTGGCGGTGCAATCGCAGAACGGATGTCATCCATCAGCGTCTCCTCGAATTTGAAAATTACGATGGCCGCTGAAAAACTGCGCGCAGAAGGCTTGGACGTAGTGGAATTCAGGATGGGCGAGCCCACTTTTCCAACGCCCGACAATATCAAAGAGGCGGCGGTTCGCGCTCTGGAGCAGAACTTCACTAAGTACACACCGGTCGGCGGCACGACGGAGTTAAAGGAAGCAGTGTGTGAGCGGCACGCGAAGGATTTCGGCACGGACTACGAGCCCAACGAGTGCATGATCACGGCTGGAGGCAAGCAAGCCATCTTCAACCTGATGCAGGCACTGGTGAATCCAGGCGACGAAGTGGTGATCCCGGTGCCGTACTGGCCGTCGTACAAGGCCGAGGTGAACTACGCGGGCGGCCGGTGCGTTTTTGTGGAAACTGATGAGAAGAAGGACTTCACCCTGACCGCCGCCATGATCGAGCCGCACCTCAGCGCACGGACTAAGATGTTGATCATCAATTCGCCGTGCAATCCCAGCGGCACAGTGCTGGACCGCGGTGAATTCGAGAAGATTCTTCATTTAGCGTCGGCGCGCGACATCTATTTGATGACGGATGAGTGCTACTGCCATTTCGTGTATGACAGGGAGCCGTTTTCGATCGCGGCGATGCCCGGGGTGAAAGAGACAGTGCTGGTGGCGGGTTCGCTCTCCAAAACCTATGCCATGACGGGGTGGCGGATCGGGTTCGCGCTTGCGCCGCTGGCGATTGTGGGGGAGATGACCAAGCTGCAAAGCCTCGCGACTTTGAACCCGGCGTCGATTTGCCAGAAGGCGGCGGTGGAAGCGCTGCGCGGACCGCAGGTATATGTTGGAATGATGCTGGCGGAATACCGGCGGCGGCGCGACTACGTAGTGGAGCGGCTCCGTGCCATTCCGGGAGTCACGTGCGCCGAGCCGCGGGGGACATTCTATGCCTATCCGAACTTGGAAGTGGTGCTCGGGAAGAACGGGATCGGGAACACTCAGCAACTGGCAGAGCGCCTCGTAGCGGAGGCGCGCCTAGTGGTGGTTCCGGGCGAGGCGTTCGGCACGGACCGGCATGTGCGTATCTCCTACGCGACGTCGATGAAGGAGCTGGAGCGCGGATTGGACAGGCTGCAACACTTCGTCGTGGCGAATTCATAGTCGCGGTAAAAGCCTATCCGCGTGGCGCCTCAGAAGGCGGCGCCTTTCCACGCCCGAGTGGTCACCTGCGCGGGCGATTTCGTGATCGTGAGTTCCGTTTACGCGACGCAGGCATTGGATTTGAGGAACAGGGCGCTGTCCGGGCTTCAGCCCGGACGGTAGTGCAGTTTCTGAAACGGAAGGTCAAAGGAGATTTGCGTATGGCACTGGATAGGTCATTTATTGAGCGGAATTGCGCTTCTACAAATCGTATGCGCGCGCTGGTAGAGCGTCTGTCCAATGGGGGATTGCGGCTGCCTTTCGGTAAGCATTGGACGGTATCCACAACCCTGGTTCATTTGGCTTTCTGGGATCTGCGCGTGCTGTACCTTCTGGACGCAACGGAACGAAATGGCAAGTTGAGCGCCACCCCGAAAATTGATATTGCGATCAACGATATAGCCCTCCCGCTATGGGCTGCCATCCCGCCTCGCGAAGCAGCGCGGATAGCAATTGAGACAGCAGAGACGCTCGATAGGCGGTTGGAAAACTTCCCGCCGGCTTTGCTCGATGAAATCCATGATTACCATGAACGCTGGGTTGTGCGCGCAGTGCATCGCAACGCGCACCTGGATCCTGTCGATGCGGCGCTGAAGCGTTAATGTCCCGATCGGGAATGGGTAAAATCCCACGCTCTTAGGCGAAGCCTGCATGCCCCCTTTCCTCTCTCATGCTGAAATACGAGGTGCCAGATGACGCGCCTTTTCCACGACCGGCAGTATTGGCTATGGCAGTTGAAGCGGATTGCCGATCCGGTGCTCGAGAATCTAGCGGCGGGAACGTTGAAACGGAATATGCCAGTGGAGTGCGCCCACGGGAGGTTGGACGAACGGCGGCGGTATACGCATCTGGAGGCGATCGGCCGGTTACTGGCGGGGATTGCGCCATGGCTCGAAGTGGAACTGGAAGCCGGCGCCGAGCGCGATTTGCAGCAGCGCTATCGCGATCTAACGCGCGCCGCGCTGGGCAACGCCACCGATCCGGCCTCGCCCGATTTTCTGAATTTTCACGAGGGCTCGCAACCGCTGGTCGATTGCGGGTTCCTGGCGCAGGCCGTGCTGCGCGCACCCGGCCAGTTGTGGACGAAACTGGATACGGCGACGCGGAAGAATTTGGTGGCTGGCCTTGCGGCTTCGCGCATCATCACTCCGGGGGCGAACAACTGGCAGATGTTTGCTGCCATGGTGGAAGTGGCGCTCGCCCACGCGGAAGTACCCTGGGACGAGGCTCGCGTAGACAATGCCATTTGCCGGCACCAGCAGTGGTACCTGGGCGATGGCGTTTATGGCGACGGTCCGCGGTTCCGGTGGGGGTACTACAACAGCTTCGTAATCCAGCCCATGCTGCTGGATGTGCTGCGCAACATCGGCGCGCACAGCGGGCGGTGGAAAGACCTGGGAGCCGACACGTTGAGGCGGGCTGAGCGGCACGCCGCAATTCTGGAGCGGTCGATCTCGCCCGAGGGAACGTTTCCGCCGATGGGCCGCTCGATTACTTATCGCACGGCCGCGATGCAACTGCTGGCTCAGATGGCGCTGCTGCGGCGGCTCGAGGCACCGCTCAGCGGCCCGCGGGTGCGCAACGCGCTGACGGCGGTGATGCGAAGATTGCTTGAGGCGCCCGGAACGTTCGATAAGCACGGCTGGCTGACGATTGGCTTCTGCGGACACCAGCCGCACCTAGGCGAGGACTACATTTCGACGGGCAGCCTGTATCTTTGTTCCACTGTTCTGCTGCCGTTGGGCTTGCCGCTGGCCGATGCCTTCTGGCGGGAGCCTGCGGAAGATTGGACTTCGCTGCGGTTGTGGCGCGGAGAAGACGGAGTGGCGGATCATGCGATTCAGATTTGAACTAGCGAGACTCGCGAAATCCGGTATTAGGTGACTGGAATCTGCGTTATGTCTGACGAGCGATGGTGGAGCGAGACAGAGAGTCCAAAAGCGTGGATGAGCGTCCGCGACGCCGATCTCTACGAAGCGCTCCTGCACCGTTTGGCTACCCGACGAACTGGCGGGCCGCTGTGCGTCGTGGAATGGGGGGCGGGGCGCAGTACTCTTTGGTACCCGAAGTTTCTTGAGACCATCGGCTGTAGTTATCGTTGGTTGACGCTTGAGCACGACCGCGCATACTTCGAGAGGGAGATCAGCTTGGAATTAAGACGACGCCCAAATGCAACCGTCGTCCAAAGCGAGGACGTCGCAATGGAAATCGGAAGGCGAGCACTACAAAGCGGCGGTGTGCTAGCCGTAGTCTTTGACTGCGGCGAGTTATTTCCGTTCCGTGCAGGACGCGAACATGACCGTGAAGCGCTTCTTGACGATTATATTGAGTTTCCTGCGCGGGTAGGTTTTGAGTGCGATCTAGCCGTCATCGATGGTCGCAAGCGGCGTCGCTGCACTCTTGCGGCTGCACAGATTCTGCGAGAGGGCGGTTACGTGATATTGCACGACGCTTGGAGGCGGCAATACCAGTGCGCTTGGCAGGCCTTCCGGAGCGGTCGACGATTCGGGGACAAATGGTGGATTGGATCACTTGCGGAGACCGACTTCCGTGACGTCCTTCCGTGGCACGCATTCGAGCGTCACGAGAAGCCCGAGATGGATCTGGAGGTTCCCTCGTCATAGACTCCCTCGAAATTCCTGGCAGTATGTTCGAGAAGTGGAAGAGAGTCTCGGAATGGCCTCATCAAGAATTGATTACGGTGTCCATGGGACGAATGCCGCCGCAGTAGCCGGCCAGAAAAGCGGCTCCAATAGAAGTAGTCGGGAGCATGATCAACCTGAGTCAACTCCGTGAGATGTTTTCATCAAGAATCTTCGTGCATGTGACGCTCCGGGTCTTGCCGTTCGAACCGTATAAACTGACTGCCGCTCTTTTCCTACTGTCGCACCCACACATAAGGCCACCCGATGCTGTGATTGGGATCACTGAATTGGCATCGAACTAGTGGTGACGTAGTGGATATGTCTTTATTGCTGCCCAGGAATCGAAAAGGGAAATCCTGGCTCAAAGGAGAATCTTAAATGGCAAAGCCTCAAGTCAAGAAGCTGCCAAGTTACGCATTTCCCGCCTGCAGCACCACCTCGATGATGCCGGGTGCGTTCTATTGTATGGAGAAGAAACCGTCTCATGCCCCGGCACATGAGGAATCGGGTTCCAAGAGCCTTCCCAAGGGCGGTCGGAAGCGCAGGTCAGGACCGTTGACCTTTAAAGCGTAGTTCCAATGAGACGGGGTGTGTCCCTCCTTCAGTTAGCAGCGAGTCCTGCTCGGCTGGCTGCACGGAGGACATTTGTGCGCCCCATCTCCGGCGCGCCGTCACGCCAATGAACCTCCTCGATTGGTACAATTCGCTCTTAGCGAATCTTGGCCAGTGCCACACTGCGGCCGAGAAGATCGAGTTTCTGCACGGAGTCCGCACGACAACGGTGTTTGAGGGCCAACTCGTCGCAGGGTTGGCACGACGTACGGAGGCTGTCACGATCAACGATCCGCTGGAAAAGGCGGCAGCCTATGCACAGGCTGCTGATCTTCTCAGCTCAATAGACCACAGAATAGCGACGGTCCTAGCGGCCGAGGCCCGCGCCTTCGCGAAGGTGGTCAAAGCTTCCAACGAAAATGACCCTATCGCGCGAGCCCGTCTCTGGTCAGAAACTGCTGTCGAGTTCGACCAGACCGCAACGCTGGCCAAGAATCCTCAACTCAGTGAGACCCACCTTCTGTGCGCCGGCTGGGGTCACCTCGCCAGAGCCTTCGCCGCTCAGGCCCTCTATCAGTCCGGGGGAACGGCGGACTTAAGCGAATTGCGGGTTGCGGCAGAAGACGCAAGGCACCTTTTTCTGGAATTTGGGGCTACAAAGCTTGTTGGCTTAGCCTGCTCGCTGATTCACTATGCTTCGGCAATGGAGGCCAAAGCAGCGTTTGAGCAGGATGGCAACGACTCGGCGCGGATTGAAGTGATCAAGCACATGCGAACTGCAGCAGAGCAGATCACCTCCGATGAGTACGCCGCAATCCGTCATTCTTACTTAGACTACGCTGATATGGTGGAGGATGCATTTGCGTAACTTCGATATCGTCTTGACGCGCGATAATATCTGGTTTCACGTTACCGGTTCCCCTGCCGGATCGAGCGGGTACTATGGCTCTCCGAAATATGTCGGCTGTGATCCAACTGAAGCCACAACCTGTATTGCCGGAATCCCTGCAAGTCGGATTTGGTCTAAGAGCGCTGACGGCCTCTCGCGAGAAACTGGAGACCGCCTGCGGACATACTCACAGCTCAGCGATGTCGACGCGCGATACTTCATTCCGGAGGAGCGCGTCGTTCGCTGCTACCACTCTGCAGATGCGGCGCAATCCATTCTGATGGGACGATGTTCTCTACCGCGAGCAGCAATCGCGCGGGAGTTTCTTCGGGTTTTGATTCAGTTTGGTGCCGAGGAAGGCGCTTTAGGCGTGATAGGATCCTACCTTCTTGAAAAGGTAACCGCCGATTCTGACCTAGATGTTGTCGTGGAGGGCCTCCCTTCGATAACAGCGGTGTGGAATGGACTCCAGACGAGCGCCCCAGAAGCCGTTCGGTTTCGCAACCGTCTTGATTGGGAGGCTTACGAGTTATTTGGCGAAACAGTCGGACTCTCTCCCTCGGACTATGCCTCTCACAATGTGCGAAAAGTGGACCGGGGTTATTTCAGGGGGCTAGAGTTCTCAATAATTGGTATTTCTGCCGCCTCCATTCGCCCCGATGGCCCGGTCACACGACTGGGTGAAGTTAGGGTGACAGGGGAGGTTATGTCGCATACGGCGGGGGGATTCCTACCGGGCAGGTGGCGGGTTTCGCTCGCTCCCCCTCTGGCGGGCCGCGCAGGAGCTTGGCTGGTCAACTCCGATAGGGAGTTTACGTTTCAGGTGTTTGAGGGCGAACGATTCCATGCGCAGTGCGAAGCTCTCCTCGCGGAGAACGATCTCTACTTGGTGGTTGACAGGAGGCAACGCCCGAAGGCCTTCATTTGTGCCGACCCGCCCCTGCGGAGGAGGCTGATGTGATCAAAGAAGCAGTAGAGCATCCGTTTCTGAACCCTTCCGTCATTCTCCGTGAGGAGAGCTTCGGCGGGCTCGCGTACACGCAGGATCGGAGTTGCGTCTATGAACTCGATCCCACAGCCTGCGCAATCTTGAAGCTATGTACGGGGCAGTCAACCCTGGAGGAGATTTGGGGGCAGGTTCAAATTCGCAATATCAATGTTGAGCTCAATGAGCTAGAGGCGTTCGTAGCCGAAATGTCTAGGGAGGGAATCCTGAACGCGGAAGATGGGCTTACTTCTGGCGGTAGCGATCCGCATATATACTCATATATTTCTGCGCGACAGTATCCGCATCTCAAGGCACCCATTATGGTGAATTGGGAAATTACCCGAAGCTGCAACCTTCGATGCCTCCACTGCTACAACGGATCAGGCAAACCACTGCGCTCAGAGCTTTCTACTTCTGAGGCGAAGCGTGTGCTCGAAGACCTGAAGTCGTGTGAAGTGATTTGGGTTGCAGTCACGGGTGGGGAACCTTTCATGCGCCCCGATCTGTTTGAAATCCTCGAGTACGCTCGGATGATCGGGCTTAGTGTGTTGCTGTCCTCCAATGGCACGCTAATAGATGCAGCAAGAGCGGCGCGATTGGCCGAGCTTAAACTCGAAGGCATCCAGATCTCGCTGGACGGCCCGGATCCCAAGACGCATGACTTCCAGCGCGGCACAAAGGGAGCCTTCGAGCGGGCCTTACTAGGACTCCAGCTATTGCGCGACGCAGGTGTACGAGGCCTAACGGTGGCGACAGTGGCAACTAGCGCCAACTATCGGACGGTTCCCGACGTTCTGCAAGTTGCGATTGAGTATGGTGCTCAAGGCTTCCGCGTGATGAACCTCGTACCAGGCGTCGGGACAGAACGTAATCCCGGTCTCTTCCTTACTCCGTTTCAGCGTCAGTGGCTCTACGCTGCTGTAAAGGAGGGGGAGCAGCGCTTCGCTAAGGACCTTAATGTGTTCGACGAGACTCCGGCCGGTTACCTCGCCCGCGGTTGTGTGCCGGATGTCCCTGACGACCTGCATCTCCCGCTCGGGTGCCCTGCCGGACGGAGCGTCGCGAAGATCAGCCCCGACGGGTTCCTCTTTCCATGCACGTTCTTCACAAACCAAGATAGCCGAATCGGCGACCTCAGGGCGGAGCGGCTGCACGATTGCTGGAACAAAGAGACCCCAGTACTGGCAACCCTGCGGCATCTGGATCATCTTACGGGACATTGCGGAGCCTGCACATTCTTGCGGATCTGCGGCGGGGGCTGCCGGGCATGTGCCTATAACTACTTCGGCCAGCTGAATGCGTCAGATCCAACCTGCTACATCAATCATGACTAAGTACTCCATCCCTCGCCGACAGTGCATGGAATACGCGAATCAAATCGCGGCTGTCCTAGGGCTGGAACCCTGCGGGGCACCTATCCTGCTGGAAAAGCGATCCGGCCTGGGCGGCGATGTTAAGCTAGTCAGCGATTGTGCGTCAAGCCGAGTTCAAATTGCCTACTGGCCAGAGGGACTCAAACGACTGGGCAACCTGATTGGCGCAGCACCGGAGGCGTTGCTGGTCGTGGGGTTCGTCGAGTGCCTCACTTTCGGTATCTTGCAGTATCATTGGGCACAGTCGTGCCTAAACAACTGCGGCACTTGCCGGTTTCGCTGGTCCAACCTGGACCATCGGCTCCAGAACACGCTGCTCACTTACCGTGTCACTCTTGACGTGTTACCGGCTCATCGAAAGACCATCGATGCCATTCTTCTGGCAGTGTGCGGGGAGAACCTACCGCGTGTGAAGGAAGAACTTCGACGGGTCAGAATTGAGCACGCACGAGCCGAAACTATCTCTTTTAAGCTGCATGAGTCGTTCGAAGCTAACCTGTTGTTCCACCTGCTAAAGCGATACGAGTTGATCCCGCCAGGCTATGGGTCGTACTATTCTGCTTTGCCGCCGGATCCCGCATCGAGCGTTGTTATGACAGGAGCTTGCGATGCAATCCACTCCGCAGTGCGGAGACAGGGCGACGACAATCTCGTCTTGGAACACATAAGTGCAATATCAAACTCATTGGCCCAGATAGTCGAGAGAGAGCGTTCGGTCTACCGTTGGACCTATGACCGGGAGCATGCTCACTACATTCGCGTGTATTGTGAGCGCATTCGGCACCTGCCTTGGGCGCAAGTATGCAACAAGCTGAGTTGCATTCCGACACTGTGCCTCATGCCAACCAATATTGATGTACTACCATGCGTCTCATTGATGGGTAGCGGTTTCCTCCGTGGCAATCGCATCTACTGCTCGCCGACGCAGAAGGGGGACGGCGGCGCCGTTCACGAGTTCATCCACTATGCGGTTGGAAACCGTTTCTCTAAGATCGCACTGTATCCAGACGCATGGGCGCATCTAGGCGGAGCGGGCAACTACAGGGTCAGAGATTATGCCGAACAGGCGTATGTCTACTTCATAGAAGGGTGGCTACAGTCGGAGGTAGTCGAGCTCACGGTGCCGAAATGGCACTCTTGCTGTTCTCAGAACGGCTTTGCCTGGCTGAATCGACTTCGCGCCACATTCCCAACACCGCCCAGCCCTGAGGTATTTGTATCCGCAGTTCACACCCTTACCTGAGAGTCGCTGCCGGGTCGCAAGCCATGATGACGTATCAGAGATGAGCTTAACCGCACAAACCGCCGTTGTTTCAGTTGTGATCCCGGTCTTCAATGATGCTGAGCGACTGAGAGTCTGCCTCTCGGCATTGAGTAGGCAGTCGTATCCGCCAGGTTTATATGAAGTCATTGTCGTTGACAATGGTTCGATGGATGACGTGGCGGCTGTCACCAAGAGTTTCGAGTTCTGTAGATATTACAGGGAGACCAAGATCGGCTCCTATGCTGCCAGGAATCGTGGGGTCCGTTTGGCGCGCGGCAATATTCTTGCCTTCACTGATGCCGATTGTATACCGGATCCTGGGTGGCTGGAACACGGTGTGACAGAACTCACTCGCAGAACTACTATTGGGATTGTTGGCGGCAAAATAGACGTTTGCTTTCGAAAAGCACCGCATTCCTCGCTTGCTGAACTCGTTCAACAATTCACGGGTAGCTATCGTCAGAAATGGCATGTGTCGTCAGAGGATCACTGTGCTCTCACCGCCAATGTCTTCACATATCGCCACGTCTTCGAAGACGTTGGCCCATTTGCGGATGATATGTTGTCTTGCGGCGACAAGGAATGGGGTAAGCGCGTGTTTAAGTCCGGCTATGAGGTGGTATACGGCGAGACGACCATCGTCGAGCACCCTGCGAGAGTAACGATGCGCGAGCTCTTGGTTAAGACCCGCCGCGTGACAGGCGGAGAGATGGCTTTGCTGCAGAAGTTGGAACCTCGAATGGCCACCGTCCACTTTGCATTCGGAGTGATCCGGAATCTAAAGGCGGCTATTTGTGTTTTTGTGACTGTCGGACGTGATGCTCGCTTTACGGCTCGTCAAAAACTGGTGATAGTTGTCGGCGTTGTCCTGATCAATATAACTGCCATCGCGGAACGTGTTCGGCTATTGTGCGGAGGCATACCCAGACGGCGCTAACGCAGCATGGAATTCGCAGCCACGGCCCCGGATCGGGTTTAGATCAAAGCCGGCGCGCGGCGCTGGCGCACTGGTGCGCGGAGTCGGTAGGGATCAGACGGGCGACGAACGATTCGTCCGGCTGGTCTACGCAGAAGTCAAAGCGACGCGCTAGGTTCCGCCGCCTGGCGAAGACGTTCGTTACACCGGTAACGGCGCAACCACCGCGCTTCGCTACTTCATGCATGGAAGGCCAGAGAACTACCCACGCGTATCAAGATTTGTTGAAACGCCGTTCCAGATTCCGTTGACTCGCAGCCATCCGGCCTTCAGGCTTTCTTTTTCCAGTACTCCAGCGCGGGACCGGTATACACGCCCGAACCGACGATGGCCCTCTTCCGAACATTAGCAATCTCTTCAGGAGTCATCTTCTTGAAGTTCTGGACAGTCCTGATGTTGTCTTCCATCTGTCCCTGCGTGCAGGCGCCGCAGATCGCCACGTGCACCCCAGGCTGGCTCAGCGCGTACCGAAGACATTCGGTGGGGCTGATCGATCTCAGCAGGAATGACTTGCCAAAGACTTTGATCATCTGAACCCCCACACCGCGTTCGGCCGCCACTGGGAGAGCAATCTTCTCGAAGCTCAGGTAGGCGTGGTCCGCCGCGTGGATCGGCATCATGACCGTGTCCCACTTGCCGTAGGCTTTCAGCAACGCCGCATGAGCTTCGGGATCGGAGTGGCCGGTAAATCCGATGAAGCGGCACTTGCCGGCCCTCTTTGCCACCTCGAGCGCCTCCATCGCCCCACCGGGACGCAGGATCTGGTCGATGTCGTCCTGGTTCTGAACTGCGTGCATCTGCCAGAGGTCAATATGATCGGTCTTCAACAGCCGGAGGGATATCTCGAGGTCCTGCTGTGCTTCTTTCGCCGTGCGCTTCGGGGTCTTGGTGGTGAGGAAGACGTTCTTCCGTATGCCCTCGAGACCGATGCCATAGGCCTCCTCGGAGCGGCCATTCCAGTACAGGCGCGCACAGTCGAAGTAGGTGATCCCCAGGTCGTACATCTTGCGGACATGGGCTGCCGCCGTTCGCACATCAGGATGGAGGTCCATTCGAGCCCCGCCTTGTGCGACCACGCTAACCTTGACGCCGGTCTTGCCGAACGTCACTGTTGGAACATCTCCAGCCTTCACTTTCTGAGGCATCGCATTTGCGCCAGTGATGAATGATTTCGCTACTCTGAACTGGCCCACTTGTGCTCGTTTGATTTGGCCCACCTTGACTCAGTGATCGGGTACCCTGTCGGCGGAGCCGACAGGGAGACCGATGGACAGGAGAACGAAGGTG
>Ga0181520_10008999_pt1 | contig 13962 bp, 6 predicted proteins | sample PEATcosm2014_Bin_29_FD_132451 | JGI IMG/M metagenome (GOLD analysis project Ga0181520, IMG submission 132451) | Peatland microbial communities from MTU Mesocosm Facility, Houghton, MI, USA - PEATcosm2014_Bin02_30_metaG | ecosystem: Environmental > Terrestrial > Soil > Wetlands > Peat | place... | reverse complement strand
TGTCGCTCGCCAGCAGCTCGGTGGTGCTCACTTTGGCCCCGCAGAGCGCATAACGCTGCAAGGTGTCGCTCGCCGCTACCGGCGCCGTGTCGATAATCTGAACCAGGCTGTTCGTGCTGCCGAGAAAGTTGGTGTCGCCGGCGTATTGCGCCGTGATCGTGTGGATACCATGCGAAAGCGAACTGGTCGTGACACTGGCGATTCCACCCGACATGGCAGCGGGAGCACCCAGCGCGGCGCCGTCCGCCAGAAACTGTACTGTTCCTGTTGGCGTACCACTGCCTTCCACCACCGCCGTTAGGGTCGCCGTGAGAGTCAGGTTTGATCCCGTGGGTGACGGGTTGGCCGAGGAGGAAACCAGGTTAGTGCTGGCCGATGCGGGGCCGTTTGCGTCGGCATTGCCGGCGGCGCCAATTAAGGCCAAAACACCGCCTATGAGAACAGCAAACCTGGTCCTCAAGACAAGCCGATTGCGTACCGACATTGCGCACCAGTTCGGCATGTGGTTCACGCCAACTATTCTTCGCCCAATGTCAGGCAACTTAGGCTACATACATACATCCAGCTATCCGCCGTGCGCAGCAATGCTTGTGCCAGCCCCCATTCCGCGGCCTTCAGAAGCAGGGACCCGAAAGCGGACTGGTTTTACCTAAACCGCTAACCTGCATCGCATTCTGACGGATTGGACTCCTTGGACAGGCGATGGTGTTTCGCTCAGCCGCTGCGCCAGGCGCCGAGTGAATAAGGAACGTTTAAACCCTCTTGGTCTCCAAAAATTGTCCTTTTTTGAGACTGAAGGATGTGGTCCACACACGTTGAACGCCTGGAAAAACGGCTATTCCCCGGCTTGCGTGACGGGAAAGGCTTCCGTTATTCTCGGGGTCCAATGACTCTGATTAGCGAGTTCGCCGCTTCAGTCGAGAGGCACAGGAACAAAACCGCCCTGTTCTGGGGCGACCGCGAGTATGCCTACTCCGAGCTTCTCGCACTCTCACACGCCACAGCCTGCCGGCTCCAAGACCATTTCAAGGTCAAACCCGGCGATCGAGTCGGCCTTTGGCTGAAGAATTGCCCCGAGTTCATCACGGCCTTCCTCGGCATCCTCCAAGCCGACGCGGTCGTGGTTCCCATTAACAACTTTCTTAAGCCCGACGAGGTCAACTTCATCCTGAATGATGCCGGCATTGATGTGCTGGTAACTGACGCGGAGCTGGGCGCCCACCATCGAGCGCTCGAAGCCGCCCGCCCCCGCCTGCAACTGCTCAAAGTCGAGAACCTGTGCCCGCCTGCCGCCGGAGAATGCACTGCCGTTCCGGCATCCCGCGCCTCGGGCGCACTGACCGCGCCAAAAGGCGGCCACAGCGAGCCACCCCACGATCAGGTCCCTTCGTCAAGCCTTGCCGTCCTCATCTACACCTCGGGCACCACCGGTCGTCCCAAGGGGGCGATGCTCTCCCATGCCAACCTGCTCCACAACGTCGAGAGCTGCCGCATCGTCCTTCGAACCGTGGCTGCCGACCGGATGGTCGTGCTGTTGCCGCTGTTCCACAGTTACATGCTGACCGTGGGAATGCTGCTGCCGTTGCTGATAGGCGGCTCGATGGTCCTCGTCAAATCGGTTCATCCGGTGCGCAATGTCTTGCAGGAGATTATCCAGCGCCAGGCAACCATCCTCCCGGCTATTCCACAGCTTTATCGCAGCATGGCTAATGCGGCGATCCCTGTGCCGCTGCCCTTGCGCCTCTGCATCAGCGGCGCCGCGCCCCTGCCGAAGCAAATCCTGGCCGAATTCGAAGCCCGGTTCCATATCCCGCTCATCGAAGGCTACGGACTTAGCGAAGCCAGCCCAGTAGTCACCAAGAATCCCCTGGACGGCACCCGAAAACCTGGTTCTATCGGTCTGCCCATCCCCGGCGTCGAAGTCAGCATCCAGGACGACCAAGGCCGCGAATTGGGCATTGATCAAGTCGGGGAACTTTGCGTCCGCGGCGGCAACGTGATGCTCGGCTACTGGAATCAACCGGCCGAAACCGCCAAGGTCATGCGTAACGGCTGGCTCCTCACTGGCGATATCGGCTACCGCGACCTGGAAGGCTACTATTTTATCACCGATCGCAAGAAAGACATGCTGCTGGTGAACGGTATAAACGTCTACCCCCGTGAAATCGAGGAGGTTCTCTACCAGTTCCCCGGCGTCAAAGAGGCGGCTGTCGTCGGTGAACTTGACGCTCGAAAAGGCGAGCACCCCGTCGCCTTCGTCTCCATCAACGACGATGCCGTGTACGACGAAGCCGCTCTCCAACAATTCCTGCGTCACAAACTGGCGGACTACAAAATACCACGCAAAATAGCCTTGCTCCCAGCCCTGCCCCGCAATGGCACGGGCAAAGTGCTCAAGACCCTGCTGAGGGAATCGCTTGGTTCGGGCGTGAGAAGCGTCGAGCGTGGATCGTAAAGACCGTGGAGGCGTCTGCCCGCTGCCAGGATCGGGGCCGCGGGACCTGCCCAGGGGACCCATCCCCACCAAAAAATGGAGGAATGAATTCCGCAAGCCTCCAGTAGTTTTGGACCCCAGAACGGGAATTCCCGGAACCGAATCTCCCCCCTTCGGATTATTCTATAAGTATTTGATATAGAATGTACTGCATATCAATCCGGAGCTAGCTGACCTCCATTTCCGCGCCCTAATCTCTCCCACTCCTCACGTCGTTCTGGGGTGCCTTTTCCGAGTTGACGGTTGGGATAGGCCCCCCCTAAGCTATTAGGCGTAGCTGCCACGGCGCATGAAGCGCCCTCGCAGCAAAAATTTTATGCCCGAAGGATACTGCGTCAAATGCAAAGCCAAAAAGGAAATTGTGGATGGCGTCGAGGAAACCATGAAAAACGGGCGCAAGGCCATCAAAGGCAAGTGCCCCACCTGTGGCACCGTGATGTTTAAAATCCTCGGCGGCAAAGCCGCAGTGGCCGCGGCAACGCCGGTTCCCGCGACCCCGGAACCCGCCAAACCCGCTTCCACCACCTGAGAAACGGGTTGATCGTTGATGCTCCAGAGCTGATGGTTACATGCTGAATCTGAAGGTCGCAGGGCTCCGGGCTTTCAACTTAAGACTATCCACTACTGACTGCTTTATATGTCTCAACAACTTGCTTACGTCATTATTACCCCCTATTCGCTCTATAAATCGCGCACCGGGGGCATCCTGAGCCGGCTGATTACGCGAACAGGGCTGGACTTGGTCGGTGCGCGTCTGTTTGGGCCGAGCGCGGAGTTAATCAAACAGTATTCCGAGGAGACCATCTCAGCCAACGATCCCCAGGACAGGAGGATCCAGGAGCTGATCTACGACTACATCAACCGCAACCTTGGGCCGGACTCGAAGACCGGCCGGCGGCGGCGCGTGATGATGTTGCTGTTCCAGGGCGAGGACGCCGTGCGCAAGACCCGGTCCGTGATCGGGAACATCAGCGCGGACCGGCGCGGGGGCGAGACCATCCGCGACACCTATGGAGACCTGGTGTTGGATGAGAACGACGGGGTGCGCTATTTCGAACCGGCGGTGCTGGCGGCGCCGACGATCCAGGAAGCGGAGCACAAGTTGAAGCTATGGGCCCACTATTCGGATACGGACGGTGGAGTGCTGGAGAATGTGATTCCCTACACGCCGACGGAGGCGCCGGAGCGGACGCTGGTGCTAATCAAACCGGAGAACTTCCGGTTCCCGACCGGCCGGCCCGGCAACATGATTGATTTCTTTTCACGGACTGGCCTGTTTATCGTGGGTGTGAAAGTGCATCGGATGAGCGTGGCGCAGGCGATGAAGTTTTACGGCCCGGTGCGCGAGGTGCTGCGTACCTAGTTGAAAGACATGGTGGCCGGCAAGGCCCGGGCGGCGGTGGAAAAGGAACTGGGCATCAAGCTCGGACCCGATCAGGAACGGCAGTTTGGCGAAATCGTGAGCCCCATCGTCGGCGACAGCCAGTTCGAAAACATCGTGCGATTCATGTCCGGCCGCGCTCCTTCGGAATGCCCCATCAGCGAGATTGACAACCCCGGCTCGGAGAAATGCATTGCCTTGGTTTACGAGGGGGTCGAGGCGGTGCGAAAGACCCGGGACGTGCTCGGGCCCACAGATCCGTCCAAGGCGCCGCCGGGATCCATCCGGCGTGAGTTCGGCCAAACCATCATGATCAACGCCGCCCACGCGAGCGATTCGACGGACAACGCCAAACGCGAGATGGACATTGTCAACGTTGGCGAAAATACCTTTCGCCAGATCGTCGAGAAGTTCTACGGCAAGTCCTAAGCCGCCGATAGGCTGTCAGAGGGCGAGCACGGGCCGGAGGTATTTGCCGGTGAAGCTGGCTGGGCAGCGGGCAACGGTTTCCGGCGTGCCTTGGGCCACGATTCGGCCCCCGGCATCGCCGCCTTCCGGACCCAGATCGAGAATCCAATCGGCTGTTTTGATAACATCGAGGTTGTGCTCGATGACCAGGAGCGTATTGCCCGAGGCGCGGAGCTTGAAAAGCACTTCCAGTAGTTTGGCCACGTCGTGGAAGTGCAAGCCCGTGGTCGGCTCGTCCAGAATGTAGAGCGTCCGTCCCGTAGCTTTGCGGCTCAATTCCGCGGCCAGCTTGACGCGCTGGGCTTCCCCGCCGCTGAGGGTAGTGCCAGACTGCCCGAGGCGGATATAGCCGAGGCCCACCTCGGCCAACGTCAACAGAGGCTCATAAATCTGAGGCACCGCCCGGAAGAAAGTCACCGCCTCATCCACCGTCATGTCCAGAACGTCGGCGATGTTTTGCCCCTTGTAATTGATCTCAAGGGTTTCACGGTTGTAGCGGCGTCCGTTGCAAGCCTCGCAGGTCACATACACCGGCGGCAGAAAATTCATCTCGATTTTGATAAGCCCATCACCCTGGCATTTTTCACAACGGCCGCCCTTCACATTAAAACTGAACCGGCCCGAAGCGTAACCGCGAATCCTGGCGGCTGGCAGTCGCGCAAAGAGGTCGCGGATGTGGTTGAACATGCCGGTATAGGTGGCGGGGTTGCTGCGCGGCGTGCGGCCAATAGGGGTTTGATCGATAACGATGACCTTGTCGAGGTTTTCGAAGCCTCTCACCTCGCGATGGGCGCCGGGCCGCTCTTTGGAGCCGAAGAATTTCCGGAATAGCGCGCGGCGGAGGATGTCATCCACCAGCGTGCTCTTGCCGGAACCGCTGACCCCGGTCACGCAGGTCAGCGTGCCCAGGGGGATGCGGGCATCGATGTTCTTGAGATTGTTCTCGCGGGCGCCGATAACTTCCAGCCAGCCGCGTTCGGGCGACGGTTTGACCCGCTGGCGGGGAACGGGTATGGAGAGCTCGCCCGTTAGATACTTGGCCGTGAGGGACTCATTACGGGCGAGGATCTCCGGCAGCGTGCCCGCGGCGACGAGTTCGCCCCCGCGCACTCCGGCGCCGGGACCCAGGTCGAGAATGTAGTCCGCATGGCGGATGGTGTCGGCGTCATGCTCGACCACCAGGACGGAGTTGCCGAGGTCGCGCAGACCCTGGAGTGTGGTCAGCAACCGATCATTGTCGCGCTGGTGCAGGCCGATGCTGGGCTCATCGAGGATGTAGAGCACACCGACCAGCCCGGCGCCGATCTGGGTGGCCAGCCGGATGCGCTGGGCTTCCCCGCCGCTAAGGGTGCCGCTTTCGCGGTCAAGGGTCAGGTAGCCGAGACCCACGTTTTTGAGGAACCCAAGCCGGGCCCGGATCTCCTTGATCAGTTCGCGGGCGATGGACTGCTGGAACTCGGTGAGTTTAAGAGCGGCGAAGAAAGCGTCGGCCTTTTCGACCGAAAGCGAGCAGACGTCCATGATCGACAGGCCAGGGAGAGAAACGAGCGACGACCCGCCTCCGTCGGACTTCGGCGCGGCAAGGGGCCGGGGGCCGCCGGGCTCGGGGGACGCAGTTCGCGGGTCGGTGGGAAAGGGCGAAGCCGCCTCTTGGCTGACGCCGAGCCGCACGGCGAGGATTTCGGGTTTGAGGCGGCGGCCATTGCACGCATCGCAGAATTGGGGCGCCATGAAGGCTTTGAGGCGATTGCGGGTGAACTCGCTCTCGCTCTCCTGATAGAGGCGTTCGAGATTTGGCAGGACGCCTTCAAACGGGCGGGTGATCTTGCTCTGTTTGCCGGCGCGCCAGAATGTAAATTCAACCTCCGTCTCGCCCGATCCATGGAGCAGGATGCGCTTGAAGTCCTCGGGCAGGTCTTTATAGGGCGCATCCATGCTCTGCTGATAATGGCGCGTAACCGCCCGCAGCATGGCTTTGTAATAAACCACCATGCGCTTGCCGCCCCGCCGCCAGGGCAGGATGGCGCCCTGTTCGAGGGACTTTTCCACGTCGGGAACCACCACCGCATCATCAAAGACCATCTTTTGGCCCAGGCCGTGACAAACGAAGCAGGCCCCGGCGGGGGCATTGAAGGAGAAATGCTTCGGGGTGAGCAGCTCGTAGCTCTTGCCCGTCGCCGGGCTCAGGTTGCGATTGGAGTAAAGGGTCTCGATCCACAGGGGTGAGACAGTGGACGGAGCCGGCTCGATAGGCGCAGAAACAGGAATGGACGTTGGACGCTGGACGTTGGACGCGCCCGAGCTTGGTGAGCCGGCGGTTGCCAACGGCGGGCTGGCCGCCAGGGCGTTGGAGGCCGCGGCAGGCTCCTGGTGCAAGGTCAGGAGTGTGCCTTCTCCCCACTTCAACGCGGTTTCGACCGAGTCGCTCAGACGGACGCGGATCTTGTCGTCGATGACCAGCCTATCCACCACCGCTTCGATCGTGTGGCGTTCTTTGGGCTCAAGTTTGACGCGGACGCCGTTGGCCAACTCGACGAGTTCGCCGTCGATGCGGGCCCGGACAAACCCCTCGCGGGCGAGGCGCTCGACCACGTCGCGAAATTCCCCCTTCTGTTCGCGAACCACGGGGGCAAGGAGCATCACGCGGGTGCGCGGAGGCAAGGCGAGGATTCTATCGACGATGTCGCTGGTGGTCTGGCGCACGATGGGAACGCCGGTTTCAGGGCAGAAGGGCTGGCCGACATGGGCGAACAGGAGGCGGAGGTAATCGTAAATTTCGGTGGTCGTGGCGATAATGGAACGGGGGCTGGAGCCCGAGCTGCGCTGCTCGATGGCGATGGCCGGGGAGAGGCCCTCGATAAAATCGACGTCCGGCTTCTGCATCTGGTCGAGGAACTGCCGGGCATAGGCCGAGAGCGATTCGACGTATTTGCGCTGGCCCTCGGCGTAGATGGTGTCGAAAGCCAGCGAGGACTTGCCCGAGCCGCTCAGGCCGGTGACGACCACCAGTTTGTCACGGGGAATGCTGAGGGTCAGGTTCTTGAGGTTATGCTCGCGCGCCCCGCCGATTTTTATGAATTCTTTGCTCACACAGCCGAAGTTCTCCGTATAATCAATCGGTAAACCTACTAGAGACGCGCTTGAAAGGAAAGGAGAACGCGTCTCAGGGAAGCTGGCGGAGGCGGTAGAAGCGGGAGGGACCGAGGCCGCCGGTCTGGGAACCGTCATCGCGGAAGGCGAACAGCCCGGTGGCGGAGGTGAGGATATTGGTGAAAGGCGTCCAGGAAGGGGGCGAAAGGGTTGGGGTCCATTCGACCCGGAAACTGGCGGAAGCGGAGCCATCCCATTGGAGGGACAGGCCGCTCGAATCGCGGGTGAACGTCGTGATGCCGAGGGGCGGCACGGAGGCGTTGAGGACCAAGCCCTCCCCGACCCGGAAGAACTGGTAGGTGGAGGGAAGCGGCATGCACCAGGTGGTGGAGGAGCCGATGGCGGTTATGGGGCCAAGGGTAACCCAGGCGGGATCGGAGAGATGGGCCTTGCCCTGGACGAAATAATGAATGCCGGGCTCGGAGGGCCAGGTGAAGCAAAAACTGTTCGTGTCTGAAATCAGGGGATTGGCCAGGATCACATTGGTGGCGGAATCCGACCAGGTGGTGGCCAGAATGGTATAGGTGGCCGGAACCCCCGACAGGCTCACGGCGGCGAGGAACCAATCTCCAGGCATCAGCGCCACCGGCTGGGAAGTGTCGAAAAGGGTAATGAGTTCATTGTTGGTTCCGGGGTTGGCGCTCACCAACTGGTATTTGGCGAGCGTTGGCAGGGGGAGGCCGTAGCTGGCGATCAAGGTCATATCCGCGGAGGGATTGATGATCTCAAATTGTGCCCGTGTCGCGCCGGCGGGGACGGAAAAAGCGTAATAATCCGGAAAGGCGGGATCGCCGGAACTGGTATTGGAAAAAGGTTCTCCGTCGGAGAGGTAATCCATGCCCGGGAAGGCATTGGTTTGGTCGGTAACCAGGATAGTGTAATCGACATTGGTGGCATCGGCGTTGAAGACCCCCAGATACCAAGTGCCAGGTGTCAGCGTGTAAAAGAAGCCGTTGGTAAAGAGGACAATCTGCTGGCCGTTGGAGCCGGGATTGAAGCTCCCCGCGTAATAGGTGTCGAGAGTGGGCAAAGGCAAGCCCGGGCTGGCGACCAGGTTGACGTTGCCATCGAGGTTTAGCAGTTGGAACGAGACGCCCGATTCGTTGGAAGCGGCGTTGTAGACGAAGTAGCGCGGCAGCGGGCCTGCCGCCAAGGTGGAACTCAGCGGCACCCCGAGGGCCAGGCTGGTCAGGTCGAAATCGATCTGGATGACGAAGGAGGCGGAAACCGAGTTGGTGTTCTGCACGCCAAGGTAATAGGTGGCCCCTGGGATCAGAGCGGGAGAGCCCCTGGTTTGAATCGTGGCAACGCCGGACTGAGCATTGGTCAGCAACCGGATATCCCCGGCGTTCGTCCCGGTGGGCAGTCCGGTTTGGTTGAACCACAGGTTGACGGGAACCGAGGCGGAGACCAAGGCGTTGGTGGCAAAAGCCGCCCAGCCGGGAACCTGGACGGTAAACCACTGGATTTGGCCGGCGGCAAGCGTGTTGGTGAACGGCTGGTTATAGGAGAGCGCCGAGGGGTGCGCCAGTGTGTCCTGAATGAGCAGGGAAAGCTGCCAGCCGGCCAGAACCGGGGGCGGAAAGATCCCGCCGCCGGACGAATCCACGATGTCGAGGGACCATTGGCCGAGAGCGCTGTGGCCGGCGAAGGCATCCAGCGATTCCTCGGGCAGGTAACAGATCTCGTTCGAAATGCCGGAAGCGGCGGCCACCGGGGAGAAATTCGTCAGCGGTGTGGGAGCAAACTTGATCGGCGTGAAAGTCAGGTTGGTGTTCTCGGTAAAAGTCAGGTAGTAGGTATTGGTAGCCGTATAGGAGACGGAGTACCACCAGGCGGTCTCGGGATCGGGGTTGATATCCGGGTTCATGATGATGGTCACGACCGTCGAAGCCCCCGGACCGTACTGCAGGTTGGTTTGGCCCTCCCAACTGACATAGCCGGTGTCGAGCAGCTCGGTCTGCGTGGGAAGCCCAAAATCGTAATAGACCACCATCTGGTCCGGCAGCGCGAACATGTCGTAAGTGATGAAGATGTCGCCTTGATTCACCCCCGTGTCGAAACTGTTGGTGACGGGGTCAGGGCCGCCACTGTAATTGATGGGGATGACATTGGTGACTTCCAGGTCGAAGCCCATGCCATCCGCGCTGGCGCCGCCGCGGTTTTCCGAAAGCAGCACGCATTCTCCATCCGGACCGCGGAGGCGCAGAACCAAATCCGAAACGAGCGGATGATCGATGAGGACACCCACTTCGACGGCGTCAACACGCCCGGAGTTGGTCACCTGGAGGGTGCTGGTGGAAAGAGCATCTTCGGCGATGAGCATCGGACCGGTGGACGTGCAGACAACCGGCGGAGGCGGATTGGGGTCAAGTTGGAGAGAGGCGGCGAAGGTGACGCCCACGGTCTGTGAAGCCAGGTTGCACAGGCGCAGCTCATAAAGGCCCGCGTGGATGGGAGGCACGCTGGTCTGATCCAGAGTCAGGCCGCCCTGGATTGCGCCGGCCGAAATTATCGCGTTCTGGCAGTCGTTGGAACTCTCCCCCACGGAGCACAGCGCGATGGAGAGCGAACCGGTGTTGGAGACGATCTGGACGGCTACGGTCAGGTTGGTTGCAGCGTAGGGAACCCGGATGAAATCGCCGCGGCAAGCGCCGGGCGGAAGGGTCGCGCTAATCCCGTTGGTCAGCCAAGGCTGGACTTCAAGTTCGACCCACAGGCTCTCGTCAGTGCCAGGCTGGTTGGTGCTGGCAACCGTGAACTGCCACGGGCCGAGGCTCCGTCCGCCGCCAAAATCAGTCAATGCGCCGGGTCCGTCCGACGGCAGGGCCCCCGGCAAATCGCCCTCGCCGCTATCATCATAGACGAAGGACTGGTTGACGACAGTGCCGTTGGTCGGGTGATTGTTCACCACCACTGAAACCCCGTTATGGTTCAGGCTATCGATCAAGTCTCCCATCGAGGCATCGCTTAGCGTATTGGTCAGAATAACCCGGTGAATCATGCCCGGATTGAGCGCAAGCGCCAGGATGCTGGCTACGCCCGGCTTGGCCGGCGCGCCGGAAGGAATCGGGGCCGGGGCTGGGAACCCGCGCAGGAGCTGGTTCCCCTCCGCGTCGCTTTGGGCAAATGGCTGTTCGCCGAAAACCGCCGCGAAGCCGTAGGCCGCTCCCTGCGAGGACTCGCACCTGACCCCCACGTAGTAAGTGCCCGGGCCGGCGTTGGAATAGACAATCATCTGAGTGACACCCCTGGCCAGCGAATTGTCAGCCGCCGCCAGCGCGTTCGGATCCAGGTTCGTCAAAGCGGGGTCTTGGGACACGAACAGATCCACATCGGAAGTTGTCAGGCTATTGGAGGCCGAGAATTGGCCGTTCGAGATCGAGACCGAAAGCAAAAGTGGGGAAGGATCGAAGGTGACGAACACCGCGTTCGCGAAGTCCTCATCGTTGGTCAGCACGTAGAACTGCCACTGCCCGGGGTCGCCGATGGTCAGAACGCCGTCGGGGAAGTTCGCGAGCGGAATGGTGTTCCCATCCAACGCGGGAGCGCTGGGGGCGGCTTGCTCCAGAGAAAGCACGGTCCCAAAGTCGCCTCCATCCAGGAAAAAGCTGTTAGTGAGGGTGGACAGCGACGAGGATGATGCCGCCCATTCCGGCTGTGGGCATGCCAGCCAGCAAAATAAGGCCACGAGACTCATCCAGAGCCGGATCAATGGTCGCCTACTCATTGCTCGGCAAATTGAACCATGTTCACTACTGAATTACCAGCAAAGAATGGATTGCTTCATAGCCTATCCCGGTAGGGCAATGCGACGCCCAAAGCCGGAGGGACAATCTCCGCGAGTCCCCAGTATTTGGGCCTCGCAGAGCTCGGCCCTCCGGTGAAAAGTCCGCCCGCTGGGACAGGCTCTTAGCCGCAACGGGCCATGCACACGAAAAGCCGGCGCTCCGGGGCCGGCCCTCAGGTCTCATCCGAGCCTCACGGCAACTGCTTGATGCGGTAGAAGCGCGCCGGAGGCCCATTAGTGGTGGCTGAAGCGCTGTCGGTCACCGAGACCGCGCTGTACTGCGAACCCGTGTTGGCCACATTGGTCAACACCTGCCAGTTGGCCGGCTGCAGGCTTGGCGTCCATAGCACCTGGAAACCCACGTTGGGCGCCGAAAACCATTGCAGGCTCATCCCCGAAGCCGTGCTGGTGATGACCACGTTGCCCACCGGCGCCACCGTCGTCGTTGTCACAATCTCCTCCTGAATCCGGAAGAAATGATACGGCGAGTTTATTGGCACGCAATAGGTTATCTGGCTGTTGGTGGCCGTAACCACGTCTATCGGCGCCCAACCCGCGTCCGTCAGGTTCACCTTGCCATCGATGATGTAATGCACTCCCGGCAGGCACGCCCACGAGAAGCAGAAGCAGTTGGTCACGTTCTGCGTGTTCGTCAGCACCACGTTGGTCCCGGTCGTCTGCCATTCGGTCGCCTTGATCGAATAGGCCGCTGGCCCGCCCTGCACGTCGACCGCCGCCAGATACCACGTCCCGGGCGCCAAAGCGATCGGCTGCGAGGACTTGAACAGCGTGATTAACTGGTCGCTGATGCCCGGATTGTCGCTGAGCAGGTCATAGGGGTTAAGGCCCGGCAGCGGCAGGTTCGTCGTCACCACCAGCGCCACGTTCGTCGAAGGCGAATTGATCTCAAACTGCACGCGCGCGGCATTGGGGCCGACCACGTAGGCATAGTAATCGACGATGTCAGATTCACCGTTGTTGCTGGCCGCATAGGCCACCCCGTTGGTCAGCATGGTGAAGACATAATCGTACGCTTCCACCGTATAGGTCATCGGGACGATGTCAAAGACATGCACCGACAGGTACCAATCGCCGGGCGTCAGGGGCACCGGAACGCTGTTGGTGCCCACCACAATTAGCTCGTCAGCGATGTCATCGTAATTGTAGCCGATATTGATGTAGTCGAAGTTGTCCAGTTCCGGCGGGGGCAGCCCACGCCGCGCCAGCAGGACAGCCTGGTCAGTCAGGTTACTGAGTCGAAAGGCCACCAGCGTTTCGTTGCTGGTCACCACATAGTGGTAGTAATCCTCACCGCCGGGCTGCAGCGGGTTGGGAGGACTGTAAGGGATTCCGTTGGTCAGCGTGATCATCCCCGGCACCACGTTGGTGTAATCGTTCACCACAATCGTGTAAGCCACGTTGGTCCCGGTGGGGTTGAGCACCGCCAGATACCAGTCCCCGGCGCTCAAGGGTACCGGCATCGAGTTGGTCAATACCACGATTTGCTCGTTTCGAGTGCCCGGATTGAAGCTGCCGTACTCGTAAGACGCGGCGCTGGGCAGCGGCAGGTCCTTGCTCAGGACCAGGTTCACGTCCCCGCTCAGGTTGGTCAGTTGGAAGGAAACCGCCGTCTCATTGGGCGTCACCGTGTAATGGTAGTAATCCGGCGTGCCACTGGCCCCGATGTTCGTGTTCAGGTAGGGAATCCCATTGGTCAGGTTGATCACCTGGCTTACCGGCGTGGTGTCCTCGGTAATCACAATCGTGTAGCTCACATTGCTCGAACTGGTGTTGAACACGCCGACAAACCACGGACCCGGCTCCAGCGGCACCGGCTGCGAGTTAGTGAAGACGATGATCGCCTCCCCGTTGGTGCCGATGTTGGTGCTCATGTAAGAGTAGCCCCCGCTGTTGGTGGTAGGCAGCGGAATGCCCTGGCTGACCACCATCTCGAGGCTGCCGCTCGGATTGACCAGTTGAAACTCCACCACCGTGGCGTTGGTGCCCACGTCGTGCTGGTAGTAATCCGCCGCGTGGTTCGTGTAGATGTTGGTGGTCGTGTAAGACACCATCGTAAACCCATCGGATGAACCCAATCCAGCCGAGCGTGAGGCAACCGAACCCGAGGTGACCGAGCCCGAGGCAGCCGAGCCCGTGACGGCGGAACCCGCCAGCGAGGCCCCTGCCCCGGCGCCCCCTCCAGCCAGCCCGTCCAGAATAATAATGGGCGGCACCGCGTTGGTCATGTCGGTCACCACGATGGTGTAAATGACCGCCTTGGTGTCCTCATTGAACACTCCCAGATACCATTGTCCGGGCGCCAGGGGCACCGGGTCGGAGTTGGTAAACACCACAATCTCCTCGTCCGGCCTTCCTGGATTGAAACTGCTGTAATCGTGTCCCTCGGCATCCGGGGTCGGGAAGGGCAAGCCCCGCCGGGCCACCAGCTCGACATTCCCGGTCAGATTGGTCAGTTGGAACTGCACCCCCGTCTCCTTCGAGGTCACCAAGTACGAGAAGTACTGCTGCAAAGGCCCGGCGCTCTCGTTGGTAGCGATCGGCACGTTGAGCGTCAGCGGCGTGACGTCGAACTGGACCGAGAAGGCGTAATTCAAGCAATTGCTGCTGTTGGTGTTCTGGATGCCGATGTAGTAGGTCGCGCCCGGAACCAGGGGCGGC
>Ga0181520_10008998_pt1 | contig 13963 bp, 13 predicted proteins | sample PEATcosm2014_Bin_29_FD_132451 | JGI IMG/M metagenome (GOLD analysis project Ga0181520, IMG submission 132451) | Peatland microbial communities from MTU Mesocosm Facility, Houghton, MI, USA - PEATcosm2014_Bin02_30_metaG | ecosystem: Environmental > Terrestrial > Soil > Wetlands > Peat | place... | reverse complement strand
CTTTGCCTCACTAACAAAAGACATCCGTTTTTCAAGAAATTTATTGACTTTAATGTTTTGAATTTTAAAAACTGGAACGCCACTTTTAATATATTCTTCAGATTTTAAATTAGAACCGAAGGGTCCATCTACTAAATCTTGTTTTGGGTTGTCGACTAAGTCACCAAGCCTACTCCACTCCCAGCCTTTCGGTAAATTGATTTCTATACTCATTATGCTGCCAACGCTTCATTTAGTTCGTTAATAATTTCCTCAGTCTTGTCGCCAAACAATTGCCACATTTTGCCTAATCCACCTTGCGCATTAAAGGGGTTTAAATCAAAATCTTCTTTGTCGATATGGAAACTGTTGGTTACATAATCCTTTATCATGCGCAGCCACTGCATTTGCTCTTCGTTAAATTTGGTGGCTCCGGCTTGTTTTTTAAATACCCAATCCTGAAAGTTTTTGTCCACCGTTTTGTCGTAAGCGGTAAGTGTGGTATCCAATCCGCTTACTTTACGAATAAGCGAAACAATGGCGGTGAGTTCGTTGCGAGGCGAGCCGCTGCACTCTCCCAAGGCTTCGTAAGCCCGCCAAACAGTCATTGGGGCAAGTGCAGGTTTGTCGTGTTGCAGTTTTTCCAATACTTCTTTTATCATGGTGTAAGTAAGTTCACGCCTGCGGAAAGGCTGATTATAAAAAATCTGCAAAGCAGTTAATTCGTCTTTGTGCTGTTGCATCCACTGGGCAAAACCATTTATCAGTTCGTTAGCTTTCCCTTTGTTGTCTTTGTCCCAACCTACGTTTATTAATTCGTCGGGGTTGGCAAGGTCAATGCGTTGTTCGTGCGTTTTGCGCACATTTTCAATATATTCGTTTAGTTCACCGGTAAATACTTTTGCGGCTTCGTTTTGTAATTTTTCGGTTGCAGCTTTTATGGCGATTTCAACCTCTACGGGTGCAGCTCCTGCTTTTTCGGTTCTTACTTTGGTTTCAATATCTTCCAGCACATCGGGGTTAAAAGCATTCAATAACTCTTTTGTCACCTGCGAAACGCTTTTACCGTTTGCTTTTTCGGCGAATTGTTTTTTCTCTTTTTCAGTGATTTGTTTGTCTAATCGGGCAAGGCGTCCGGCGAGCGTGGTAAACAATTCTTCTTCCCGTGCACCCACGGCAATGGCTTGTAACAAATCTTTCAGCGGCACACCGGGCTTTTTCTCCAATGGTCGGCTGTCGGTTTTTAAACTTATAGTTACGCCAATGGCATCGACAATAACAAAATGGTCTTTGGTAAATTGAGCCGTAGGCGTAACTTTCCGCAAACTGTCTAAATCAATAGTCCTTGTGCCTCGCCCTTTCATTTGCTCAAAATAGTTGATACTTTTGACATCGCGCATAAAAAGCAAACACTCCAGCGGTTTTACATCTGTGCCCGTGGCAATCATATCAACAGTTACAGCAATGCGTGGGTGATACGAGTTACGGAACTGAGCCAGTGTGCTTTTCGGATCTTCGCCCTTTTCAAGAATATTTTCATCGGCATCTTTTCGGTCTTTCTCCGAATTGTAAGTAATCTTTTTGCAAAATCTGTTTTCCTCTGCAAATTCTTCTCTTACTATTTGAATGATGTCATCAGCATGACTATCCGTCTTCGCAAAGATTAAAGTTTTCGGTACTTCAAAGTTTCCGTCTTTATCGTAGCGTTCTTTGAAAATGCTTGGCAGGTTTTCTTTGAATGTGCGGATGATGGTTCTTATCTGGTTGGGATTTACCACATCTTTATCTAATTGTAATTTTGAATAATTTTCGTCTTCGTCCTGCAATTCTATCCGTTTTTTGCGGCTCAGGCGTTCACGGTGTTCAATGTATTCGCCTTTCCAAAGAGTTGCACCTTGCTGGGTGACTTTGGTATCAATGATAAATACCTCGTAACCTACATTTACGCCATCGGCAACCGCCATTTCGTGCGAATATTCGCTCACCATATTCTGATCAAAGTAACCAATGGTTCGTTTGTCGGGAGTAGCAGTTAAGCCAATTTCAAAAGCATCAAAATATTCCAATACCTGTTTCCAAAGGTTGTAAATGCTGCGGTGGCACTCGTCAATTACAATGAAATCAAAAAACTCAATGGGCATTTTCGCATCGTATTCAATCGGTGGAATTTCTTTGGGCTGCCATTTGCGTTCGTTAGGGTTTTCTTCTTCAGCGCTTTCTTCCAGCTCCGTTCCTTTTAAAATAGAATATAAACGCTGAATAGTGCTGATGCAAACCTGGCTGTCGGTAGCAACATAACTCGATTTTAACCGCTGAACGCTGTATAGCTCAGTAAACTTTCTGTTGTCATCATTGGGAACGAAAGACATGAATTCCTGTTCAGCTTGTTCGCCAAGATTTTTGGTATCGACCAAAAACAAAACCCTTTTTGCTTTTGCATATTTCAGCAAACGATAAACGGAAGTAATGGCTGTAAAGGTTTTTCCTGAACCCGTTGCCATTTGTATCAATGCCCTTGGGCGGTTTTCTTTAAAAGAGATTTCTAATTTATTGATAGCGCTTATCTGGCATTCACGCAAACCATCGGTTTGCAATGCAGGTAAATCGAATAATCTTTTTCGAAGCGACTTATCTCTTTTAATCCAATCGCGTAATGTTTCGGGACGGTGAAAAGTAAAAACCGGCCGAGAACGGGGCTTGGGATCGCGATAATCAGTAAAGCGGGTTACCGTGCCGGTGCTTTCATAGACAAAAGGAAGGGGATCGTTATTGAGGTATTTCAGTTTGCTGTTGGCATAATCTTTAGACTGATCTTCATGAATAGTTAATCGAGCGCCTTCTTCTTCTTTTTTTGCTTCAATTACGCCTACGGGTTTGCCATCTACAAATAAAATATAATCCGCGGGGCCGATTTCAGTTTGATATTCTGTAACAGCGACACCAAGACCGGCACTCAGATTGATTTGCTTCTTCTTCTGAATGATCCAGCCCGATGATTCAAGAAGTCTGTCGATATTGTCCCTGGCGATCTGTTCTGGTGTTTGATTCATTCAAAACCCTAATGATATGAGATAAAATCCTGCTACACTGGGTCCATGATTACCTTAGTTGTTAATACTATTCACAATTCCTGAATAATATCAACAAAATTGTATTTATAGCTTCATTTATGTATAGCAGTTGACGTTAAATTTGAATGATATTTGATAAAATATGCGAACTCTTAAAAATGATTCTTTTATAAAAATATATTTGCATCTTACACAAGTCCACAATCTCATAGAATAAATAAAAACAGAGGTTACTGTTTATAAGACGTTAACGCCGCATCTGTTTGAATGCGCTGGTTCGATTTCTTGCATGTTTCCGATCATCAAAGATAAGGATCGCGATTATTATGGTTACCAATATAAGACGGGGAGTCTTGCATCAGGAGTGAATAAATTCATTTGTGCTTTAAAAACTTCTCTTGAACAGTTTGCCTGAATCATCTCTGTCATGGAGTCTCAGGCAGATTTCGTCATCAGGGAACGGAACAACATTTCCTGTTTCGTCCATCGGCAGGTCTGAATCAATCAGCGTCATGATGTATTGAAGTCCATACTCAGAGCATACTCGGCGGATCATCTGAATAAAAAGCATCTTTTTTCTATCTTCAACCGTCTCCAATGCCCCATCATGGTAGACGAAACGATAGAAGGACGCTTTCGAGTAGACGATCAAAATGGAAATGTCGAAGGCCATGCACATAAGTTTCTTATATGTCGTTCCACCCGCCTCATCGGTAACCGCAAGACTTTTTGGATTCTGAATATCACCGGCAAACTCGACGTTGCCTTCCTTGTTCATCGTGACAGAAATCAACCCGTTAGTATTCAAGACATCTCCAATGATTCTATTGAACACCTTGCGAATCTCAGCATGGCACTGCTGTGCAATAGCCTTCTCGGTGAGTTGCCGTTGCTCGTCTATCTTGTTTATCAAGCCAGTACGCCGCTTTTCAATTTCTGAGGTACGAGTGATAATGGCAAGCCTATCTTCAAGGTTGGTGATATTGCCCTCCAGCTGGGCAAGTTGTTTCTGGTATTCCTTGAACTTAGAATAGGAATCTCTTTTTGTTAGAAAAGACAAAGCTTGCTGCTTCATCTTTTCTTGTTGGGCTATATTTGCATCGAGTTCTTTAAGTTCAGCTTTAAGATTAGTCAGATTCTCCTGAATTATTTTGTTTCTTTCGCTTGTAACGGATACATTGAAGTCAAGCAGGCTCTTAAAACTCTTTTCGATTTGTTTAGGAAAGTACAGTTCCACTTCGGCAAACAGGGTTTTAAGTTTGTCTAAGTCTACAGAGGGAAGCTTCTCAGTCAGCGACTCCTCGATCTTCGACACCTCATATGAGCAGTTATAGCGTCGGGTATTGAGTATCTTGATCTGGTTATCTATGCCATCAACCAAGTCCTCATTAATGTTCTTGTCTTTCTCGTAAAAATTGAATTGATCGATCTGACTCTCTACACTTTTTTTCTCATCTCTTTTGATTTCTATTAGACCTTGGATCTTATCCTTCTCACCGGCTTTTACGTTGGCTTCTGTCTCAAGCGTCTTTAAGTCTCTGTTAAGATTTTCCAATTCGGATTCCAGTTCATATTTCTTGGCGATGAGGTTACCATCAAAACCAAGCAGGTCAAACATGAAGGGCTTCCAGTCCTTGTCAGTGCCTCTACTGAACTTGTCCAAACGGAAGATATCTCGGAAATCATTCTGAGTACGAAGGAAGTATGTCACAGATTTTCTATAAGGCCACTTCGGAACAATATCAAAATGCAATTTATCGTTGAGATAATCCTGCGCCTTGTCTAGAGTCATATCTTCCTCATCCCAAACAAGGTTGGTATTGAAACCTTCGAGAGCCGTTTTGCTTTGTTTAAAAGAGATCTTGGATGGTGCATCCACGGTTCTTCTGATGACGAGATAGCTGCCACTGTTCAACTGAATCTCGGCGAAGAATACCTGTCCCTCGAAACCTCCCTTTGTGAGGAAGAACCTTTTTTTGTTTTCAATATGTTTGAGCATTAAAAAGTCGATCAGATGGATAAGCAACGTTTTTCCGAGATTGTGGGTATCTTTCTTCTTATCTGATCGATCTGTAATATCAGCCTGAATAACGTTGAAACCATCAACAAATATCGTATTATGAAACCGGTCCTTGTTACTGCAATATATACGTCGAATTTTCATCAGGGTATCCTCAGCGCATCGATTTCCGGAATGTATTCTAGTTTGCCGACTAAATATAGGAAAGAAAGGGCATAATGGTATACTTCCTTTACACTTTCGGACGTTTGATTAGTCAGACTTGCGAGAAGGTCATCGTGAGTCATAATTTTATTTTGTTGCAGTACCTCAATTGTCAGTCCAGCAATGTTCAGCACAGACAGAGAAGGATCGGCATGCTTCCTCGGTTTAAGCATTCGTTGCCTCCTTGGTACCAATGTCGCAATGAAAGTACATGTAATGCAGAAATACCCTGATCAGTCTACGGTTGTTCTTTAGTGCATTATTCCCAGTATCGAGCACAACTTTATACAAATGGTTAAGAATCTCATCAAATGCACGATATTCGGTACGCTTGATCGTGACCTCCTCCTGTATATCAGAGACGGTGTTCTGATACATAGTCAGAAGTTTCTCGTTTCTGGGATCCTGCAAAAAGGCACCTATCCGTGCAAAATCATCCACGGATTTCTTGAATACGTCGTTAAAATATTCCTCGCTCAGCTTGTTCAGTTTGTTTTTCTCGGTTATAGGGATACCACAAACCTCATCTTCAATCGCTGCTATGTCACTCTTAGCGATTTTTGCTTCAGCGAATGACACCACGAGATTCTGAAGATCTTCTTCATAGAATTCCAGAGGTAGTAGCAATCGGTTGAGATTTGCTTTGGTTGCAATCTTAGGGTACGTTTCGAGCCAAAGATTAATCCTTTCTATGCCGAAAACCATATTCTTAACAGAGACACTTTCATTAATAAGATTTTCAATTTTGGGGTCCTGAAGTCCTGTCAGCTTACGGTTTGAGAAGATAAGGTAGTAGTCAATCTTGCCAGCTTTCTTTAATTCATCGATTTTGGGCAGTTCATCCTTCAGTATCCGCTGGAAATCCGCATCAGAACAACTGGCCGTTGGCTTAGTTGTGTGCTTGGCCTGGATGATAAACTTTCCTGACCAAGGGGCACTTTTGCTCGGGATTTCGTTTGCTGTGCCGGTGAACTTTGCATCCCTTCCACCATCCTTCGACTTTGTGAAGGTGATCGTGCCAAATCCAAGGATGTCTTCACAGATGATGGCAACAAAATCTGCAAAGCTTTCGTCATCAAGATTGTAGAGTGGATATCTCAAGTCAATAAGGTTCCTTTTTTGTAGACCAATTGGCATACGTAATCAAAGTGCTTGCAAAACTCAATCAGACTAGAAGTCGTAATGGATGTCTTCATTTTTTTAAATCAAACAATATTTAATAGATTTCGTATAACAATTTAAAATCCGTCAATTTTCTGTATAACATCTCGTAAAAATACTTTATTTGTGAAAGGCATACATTTTGTGTATTAAACATTACTCTAATTTCTATAATATTTCAATGGGCTATTATGCTGACCGGATCATTTAATTTCACTAAAGCTGCGGAAGAAAAGAATGCTGAGAATTTGTTGATAATCAGGAATAAGAAATTGGCAAAAAAGTATATTGAAAATTGGAATAAGCACGAAAATCATTCTGAAAGGTATGAAGGGCGATAATAAAATAAATAGAGGTTGATTAATGATTAAAAAAATAATCTCGGGTGGACAAACTGGCGCTGACAGATCGGCTCTTGATTTTGCCATTGATAATAATATCCCTCACGGTGGCTGGATACCAAAGGGCAGAATAACGGAAGGAGGTCGACTTCCTGAAAAGTATCATCTTCAGGAAATGGAGACTAGCAGCTATGACATAAGAACGGAACAAAATGTTATTGATTCCGATGGGACTGTCATTGTATCTCACGGGAAATTGACTGGTGGATCTGCTTTGACACAGACATTCGCCATCAAACATCATAAACCATGTATTCATCTGAATATGAACAAAACAACAATAGCGGAAGCAGCCGGTTCATTGAATAATTGGATCGAAAAGAGTAAGATAAAAATCCTGAATGTAGCTGGACCAAGAGCAAGTAAGGATGATAGAATTTATCAAGTGACCAAAGACATTCTGGAAGCTGCATTTATTAAGGATAAGGATCACGGTGGGAAAGTAATCAAATATAAGGAAAATAATTATATGGCGGAAAAACTTGACCAGAGACAGACTGGCAATGAAAGTGAAGATGATATTACAGAACTGGAACTGGAAGATGATGCTCTGGAAAAGAAAATGAGAAAGCTGGAGAGTGACGCTGAGCGGTTATTACATCATTCAAATGAACTACTGCAAGAACTTAACAAGACAAGAGCAAAACAGGAAAAAGCAGGCCAGGATGATTTAGAATTAAAAAATATAGGATGAAAACAAATTACATAACAAATAATAAATTTACCTGGAGTCATTAACATGAGTCAATTTAAAGCGGTAGGTATAGTTCCTTTTTTCACGAGTGATGAATTTTACTTGCGAGTAAACAACGGTAAAGAATTAGAAAGTTTTTATAAGAATGACAGAATTGATACGAAGCTAAGACGTGCAGAAGGAAAGCCAGTTATCGGTGTACGGGGAGAACTCACAACCTATTGCAAACCCGGTAATCTTGTCGAACTTATAGTCGAAACGAAAGACAGAAAAAATGGGTTCAGAGGAATTAGGGGTATTAGTATAAAAGTATTAAAGTAAATTGCTTGTTCTAAAATTAGTTCAACATGGTTAATATTTAAATAAGAAACCCCCTCAATCTATATTGACTTGAGGGCGCGTGCAACAAACAGATCATGTGCTTGTTGTAGCGGTTATATCTGTTTGGTCATTTCTTGTTCTCTATACTTTTTATTACACTTGTTAAGAAACCATTGTCTTTACTGCTTCAATAACAGGGCTAGTGATTTTTAGGAAAATACTTGCTTCCAGCATCGTGTACTCAGCAGTTGTCTATTTTTAGAAATGAAGATTATTTATGGATTTATCAGCTTTTACTTTTCTTCATCTTTAGCGCGTTTAACTATCCACCTTCGTGTCTGTGCTGCATTTCTTCTTTTAATAATCTTCTTGATCCCCTTTGCCTTGTAATATAACTCAGCCTCTCCGATAGAGATAGCTGGTTTATCCGGCCTCTCTTTCAGCAGTTCTGATGCGTCAACCGCGAAACCATTATATTCAAGCCAGCTATGTTCCCATGTTATACCCTGTTGTGTCCTTTGTGGGTTTTCACCTCGCACCCAAAACCATCCTTGTGCTCGTCTCGCAATAATCAAATCAGTCATAAAAGCCAATACAATGTTATGACAATTGCCTGCAAATTCTCCTTGTAAAGGCTTCTCTGCAATTGCCACAAGAGTGTCTTCCATTATTTCATCGTCAAAAAATTGCCGCACCATCAATGCCAGCTTGTTTACAGATTTCCGTTCATACTCGTCTGCGTCTTTTTTGGGTACGACAAATATATCAATATCGGCCTTCATATTCACCCTTTCCCAAGCAATAATACTCTTCTGATTCTTCAAGCCCTTTTTTACCTGCGGCTATAACCTGAAAGACACTGCAGCAATAATTGCCTGTTTGTTTGTTCGAGGTTGCTTTTTTCGTAACTTGTCATAATCATCTTCTATTTTCTATTTTAACCATCTTTTTTTAATAATACAGTCCTGTTTGCCATATATCAATACGAATCAAGTCAATACATATATAAGTCCATTTATTCAACTGATTAATCGGTTTTATTGCCATCAGAAGATACCTATTAACGACTGAAATTTTCCCCTTCAATATCTGAATAATTTTTCCAGAGTAAATTTATTTTCTATCTTGTATATGTGGAAACTACGGTTACCATCAACGGGAACAGAATTTGGTAGGGGTAGGTAGGGGTAAAATCCACGGGATGCCCCCATTTTTTTCATCGTCAGGAGTTGGGAGTGATGGACGGAGGTAGAAGGGAAAATTAGTGGAATATAAATATTTTTAATTCAATAATATTAATTTATATATTTAAAATTACTATATATAAATTATAATAATATATGATATTTATAACTGGAAAATAATTATCAGTGGAAGTGGAATTTTCGTCTACCTTCTTCACCCCCGCAAAAATCCGTGGGGGACGGCGTATTTTACCCCTACCTACCCCTACCAAATCCGGAAAATACATATACAGATATTAATCTACATTCATCTTCAATATGATTCAGTAAAAATCATTATTCTTTAGTCGCTATTCATTCAGAATATTCTTCTAAAAATGTTGGTTACTACTTCAGATAATGTAAGTGGACAAATGGATTCGTTAAATAATCTGTACCATGCTTAATAATATTACACTGGCAACTAAATACATGAACCCGTAATCAGCTTAGACACGGGCATTTTACAGATTGATTGACATGTTTAATTGTCGGAATAATAAAAAGCCTCTTTACATATTCTGCAAACAGGCTCTGTCTGATTATCCCGGCAACTGCGCCGGCTTTAGAAAAAATTATGCTGCCTTTTTCTTTATTTCCTCCTCAATATTTTTATATAACTTCACAATAGAATCTGTCCCGGACCCTTTTGTGCCGTGGAATATTTGGTATATTCTTGCGTATCCTTGGGTTATAAGAAGACTCGCATTTTCAATCGGATTGTCAACAACGTCACGACCATATTTCCTGAGAATGGTTGGGACATAGTAACGACCGATTAAATCATAGAGATTTCGCTTTTTCAGCAGATGATGCGGGGTTAATCTATCTCTGATAATCATATCCATTATGGACGTATTAAAAATAACAGGAAAGTTTTTATCGATTATATTATTCCATGTTTTTGCCAGCATAAGGTGACATGAATTCCGTGCGATAGAATCATCGGAAATAGACAGCCCAATTGATGCCAAAATCATGGTGCTTCGGTAATATTCATCACCTCCAGCCCAGAACGGGAATGGATTTTTAATATTTATCTCTAATGTTTCAGAAAAAGAAAGAACTTCCGAAACTGGCAATTTAAAATAATACTTGTTTAGGTCATTATGTTGATAAGATTCCATCTTTAGGCATACTGCACAAAGCTTCCACGCAATTAAGTCGTGAAGGGTTTGATCATCCTGAACCTTCTTAATTAAATTATTGATTATAGTTGACGCATTAAGATTTCTTCTTGACATTTTTTCTTTTCCTCCTTTTAATCCGGACATCGCCGGAGTTGTTTTTTGTAAAGTCGGCCAGAGTAATAGGTCTGGCCGACTGGCGTTTATTTTTTGATGCTGTTAAGAATATCATCGACAATGTCGCCGCCGCCATTACCGGTACCTTGTTTCCTTTCTGGCATTGGGTCGATGCCGTATTGCTTTAAAACTACATCAAAATCATCCCGATTCAAAAAGATAACAGATTTTCCGTTGATAGTTTTAACGGTGAAACCCATACCACGAAGCTTCTTCCCCATTGGGCCAACGTGGCTGTAGAACTCCGGGGTGCGATCAGTATTGAGAGTATTGACAACAACACTTGTTACCAGTCTCCATTCCTGAACGTCGACTGGTGATAGATCCCGAATGACTCTGACGATTTGAGCTTCGTAAGTCGAGCTGTTGTCATGCGCTCTTTCCGCCGCTACCTCCTTTATGTATTGATGAAAAGTTGGGATAGCTTCTGTACACAGCATTTGGCAAATCTGGAGCAACGGTTTTGCGACGTCCCAAAGTCGGCCGGAGACGCCTTCAATTTGTTGAACCTCTGGTAGCGGTGCATCCATCATTTGTGCGCGCCATGCCGTCAGACGAGTCTTGTATGGAAGCCCCAACACCGGTGTTGGTTGTTCATAGTCGCCGGGTTTGTTTTGCATTATTATTGGGATGGTTCGCGTGGCTAAAATATTGCCGATCCTTTTGTTTGAAACTATTACCGTAACTCCGTAAACGTCGAAGTAGCGAGTGTCCGCGAATGCGCCACGGTCAGGATAGAGCACGCGCGGAACCCGGGCTCCTTTTTCGTACCTACCCAGAAAAAGATCATCACAATTGTTACGGTTGGTCTGCTTTTCAAAATCTTTGACATCGACAAACAGGGAGGCGTTTAAATCCTCTGAAAATCTAAAAATATTTGCTTCCTTCACGCCATTTAAATGTATTGCGCGATATGCAATGTTGGTGAAGGCCTTGCCGGTTCTTGATTTGCCACGTTCCGCTTGTCCTAAGAAAAATATTTCGGCCAAATAATGAATCTCTGGATGGTCCCAGATGAAACTTAAAAAAGTGTAGAGCGTAATAATTAAATTTTGTGCCATTGTTAAGAATGAAAATTTCCCAAAGTAGCTAAAGACATCTCTGAATAAGGATGTGTCCGGTTTCTTCCGATAACAATCAATAACGTCGTCAGCATTAACAAGGCTGAAAGGTAAGGACTTGCGTGGCGGCGGAATAAGGATAAGATCACCATTTTGATGCCTCTCTTCAATGTCAAGGTAATATTCGTTATCAACTAATAAATTTTGAACTTTTTCAATGTAAACAGGCTTGCCGTTATGTAGGGCCAGGTCGACAAGCCCCGGATAGGAGGCTGATGGTACTGCTTGCGAGTTGGATGATTCCTGATGGGCTTCTTGCCGAAGATTGTCGATGTCGGCATCAATTATTTTAGCCGGTATTTTCAGTTTTGCGGCAAGTTGTTTAATATATACGGCGCGTGTTGAATTATTATCAATGGCTGCGATGTCAGCCTGGATATCTTCCAAGCTGGTTATCGTCGCCGTTGCGATTTTTTGATCAAGGGTCGCTACCTCTGGTTCGTTTTGCATTAATTTCAATACCTCTTTATCTTCTGGATTTTGTAAAAAAGGCTGGCGTGTGCCTATGATGAACACGCCAGCCCCATGATTAACTTAATGGATATTCGCTTTTAAAAAATAATTTATCTTTTTCCTGCTTCTCTTTCTTATTCAGGCGCACTGAATAAACGTGAGCCGTCGGATCCGCCGGGCAGTTTGTTTCGTATCGGTCAGTAGAATCCTGAAAACGGCACTTTGTAATTATGCAACCCTTGCATGCACCAGTTAATTTCAAAGCGTTATTCATTTTGCGCCTCCTGTTTTAGAAATCTCGGCCAAAGGTATTTCATCAAAATCATTTTGCATTGCGGCCTCAGCGATCTCTCTGTCCATAGCTTTCGCAAATTCATCCATCCAATCGTTTCCATCATGTATCCGCACTTTTTCTGCTAATTTGTTAAGGGCCTCGATAACTATTTTGACAGGTGTGTCGGGCCGGATGAGTAACTGGACCCGTGTATTCAGGTAGCCTGTTTGAAATATTACTCCACGCACAACTATATTTTCGCTAGTAATTTCTTTTTGTTGATTGTGTTCGTCGTCGTAACTATATTCAACGACAGGTACCACAATTTCTTGCCTACTCGCGAGCTTCGCGATTAATTTCATCCTGATTTTTTCTTCCATTTCCCTGCTCACGAGAAGCGGTAAGTTTTTAACTTTAATTCTTTGCATTTTTTTCTTTCTCCGTTTTATAAGTTTAATTTTTTCAACTGCCGCATAATTCATTGGCAGTCACTACAATCGCGAATCAAATTAATTTATCAAAATTACCGCATGTATGCGGCGATGCCGTGGAAGGCTTTAAAATAATTTGTGTGTCAATTAATAAGTACATAATATTATTACTATTACGCTCTTTTTTCTAGCCAATCAAGTAGCAGATCGGTCTGATAACATACCTTCCTGCCGATTTTGAAACGACCATCAGGACCGATACCTAGACTGTCCGCGTTTGCCAGCGTTTTGCTGCTTACCATGCCGCCAAGCAATCTTGGTGCTTCCGTTCGCGACATAACTGGTGGCAAACGATCTGCAAGGTTTTGAAAATCAATTTTCCCCAATTAACAACCATCCTTTCCTTTGAAAATTTTCCTCCTTACTATCATATAATAACCAACAAAAATACTAATTAGCCAATAATTCTAAATAGATGATTAACTAATTATCTTTAACGATAGTTAGATGAAAATAGGCATCATGTAGTGTTTGCGTTCATACAGATAATTATGATAAATTGACCGAGAGGATTAAGATGAAACGGTCAAAAGAGATAACTGCGAAAGAAAAAATAATAGTACGACGTTGGCTTGATATGGCCAAAAGTGCAACTACACTGCGGCGAGTGCTTTGCCTATGGCTCCGCATTAATGGATACAAGGCAGAAGAGATACACGAAATGATTGGCTGGAGTGTTGGGCAGGTTCAGAAGATACAATCCACCTTTATGAGGCATGGAGAATCTATTTTTATGACACCAGGTAAAGGTGGGAAGAGGAATCAATATTTATCAGGTGTAAGCGGTGAGACGGCATTCATAAATACTCTGCGGGACAAAAAGACGGGGATGATCTTTTTGAAAATTCCAGAGATTAAAAGAAAGTTTGAGTTAGCAGCAAGAAAACCGGAAAACTCTGTGGCAGCATCGACAATTTATAGATTTTTGAAGCGTCATGGATACAAATCTTACCAATTAAATGACGGACAAAGAGTATTTAGTAATTGATTATTTTTTGCATTGGTATATTGCAATTCTTCCCAGCGATTCCCTAGAAAGCCCAGAAAAGGTGGGACTATAGTGGGATAGAAATTACAAAAAAAGAGAAAGGGGCTAACCATTGATTGGCTAACCCCTTATTATTACTGGTGCGCCCAGCAGGATTCGAACCTGCGACATCCGGATTCGTAGTTCTTTCAGAGTAAAAAAATACTAAATTTTAAACCCTTGATATAAGGTCTGATTTCCCGTAAATACTTAATAAAT
>Ga0181520_10008997_pt1 | contig 13966 bp, 11 predicted proteins | sample PEATcosm2014_Bin_29_FD_132451 | JGI IMG/M metagenome (GOLD analysis project Ga0181520, IMG submission 132451) | Peatland microbial communities from MTU Mesocosm Facility, Houghton, MI, USA - PEATcosm2014_Bin02_30_metaG | ecosystem: Environmental > Terrestrial > Soil > Wetlands > Peat | place... | reverse complement strand
CGCCTGCAAAAAGCGGCCAAACTTATGGATTTTAGCGAATTCCGCGCCATCGGTCAAAAAACTCCGATCTCGTGTCCTGATTTGGGCACTGACTTACTTGGCTCATCCACCACTGTTGCCGAGAACATCTTGGAGTGCGGCAGCAGCAGCTACCGCCTTTCTGACTTCGGCCTTGCCAGTTTTGTGGTATGCGCCGAGATCGGAAGGCGGTAGCTGCTGCTACCGCACTCCAAGCCACCGCGGCGCGTGGGTGCCTGTCCGGTTTGAAACATGGGTGAGTGTAGTAAGTCATTCCCCCAATTTGAGGCGTACCGCCGGCTTCCAGCCGGCACGGGAGCCGCCAAGAAGGCGGCGTTACGCTTCAGCACAAGGTTGAAAGGCAGCCACTTTCAATGGTCTAAAGGGCACCAAGTTTTGAACGCCTCATCGGCGGGCACGCGCCAAAAACTCTATGGTAGACTCGATAGATTGCGAGGAATCGAGTCACCCCGAGCTGAATCGCAAACTGGGCGTTCATAAATGACGCGACGAGTATGAACGTATTTGAATGGGACGTGTACCCAGCAACGGCCAGATTCCGACAAGGCGACAAGGACGAAGCCGCTGCGCGGCGGACGCTTCGCGTGTTCGGCCCCGGACCGATTCACTTTCCTTTCGCAGTCCAACTTGGGGCATAATGGGATGTCACCATGTCGACCCCGCCTCACGCAAAAGCAATGTTCCAAACTAGCCTAAAGCGAAGAAAAGGCGAAAATGCCATTCAAACTCCATATATAAGGTTACAGAGGGCGCGTCCCCCGCAAAAGCCAGCGGCTTCCTCCTAGTCTCCTTATCGGCAGTGCCTCGGCCCGTCACCATCCTGCTTTGGCCAAAGTCCCCACGCTCGGGCCGAGCCACTCCCGATCAAGGCTAGCGACTTACCGTCAAAGTGGCGAGTCGATTCGGTTCTGAATTGCCGACATTCCTTTCGACATTGAACCCCACTATGACGCGAGGCACTTCATGGCCCTTGATCCTGGATGTTGCCAAGGCCGATAATCTTTGTCGTTTCGCATACTGAAATGGCTTTCGACGATTGGAGAAGAATGTTTGCAGTCACTGGAATTACTGGCAATGTCGGCGGAGAGGTAGCGCGCAACCTTTTGACCAAGGGCCAGTCCGTCCGAGGCGTGGTTCGCGAGGCCCGTAAAGGTGCGCCCTGGGCGAGCCGGGGCTGTGACCTTGCCGAGGCGGACATCAACGACGCGGCCGCGCTCACTGCGGCGTTTAAGGGAGCCGCGGGTGTATTCGTCCTCGTTTCACCGAACTTCGATCCGTCGCCTGACTTTCGCGAGGCCGGGGCCATCGCGGCCGTACTGCGATCCGCGATCGATGCCGCGCGTCCGGGCAGAGTCGTGTACTTGTCCACGATCGGCGCGCAGGCGACGAGATCAAACTTGCTCACGCAGCACTCCATCATCGAGCAGGTGCTTGGACAGTTGACGATTCCAATTTGTTTCTTGCGCCCTGCCTGGTTCATAGAGAATTCGAGTTGGGACGTCGCTCCGGCGGCCAAGAACGGCACGATTTCGAGCTTCCTGCAACCTCTCGATAAGCCTGTGCCGATGGTGGCTACCGCCGACATTGGGCGCCTAGCTGCCGAACTGCTTCAGGAAACGTGGAGCGGGCACAGAGTGGTTGAATTGGAAGGGCCGCAACGTGTGACTCCTAACGACATCGCATCCACATTTGCCCATCTGCTTGGCCGTCCGGTAAGAGTCGAGGCTGTGCCGCGCGAGACATGGGATTCGTTGTTCAAATCGCAAGGCATGAAGAACCCCACCGCGCGCATTCAGATGCTCGATGGTTTCAATGAAGGATGGATCGAGTTCGAAGGAGGCGAGGCTGGCTCCCGGAAAGGAAATGTAAAGCTGCAAGCTGTGCTGCGCACGCTCATCGAACGCGAAACTAAGTTGTGATGATTCTCCAGAGGTTTCGCTGGATCCACTTCCAACACGCGGATCCCACGAATTACCGGGAGCGAAGCCGCAACGATGGAAATGAACTTAGGCGTGTGTGAGATATTCACCCGATCCAGAGTCTGGCAATCCTCGACAGAATACCCGGTCGGGTCGGTTTTGAGATAGGAGGATGAATGGCGCAAGTTTGGTTAGTCACTGGTAGTTCTCGCGGTCTGGGCCGTGCGATTGTCGAGGCGGGCCTTGCCGCGGGCAATAAGGTGTTGGCTACGGCGCGGGGCATCGAGTCCCTGAATGACCTGTCGGAGCGCTACGGTAACCAGATAAAGCTCTTCGCGCTGGATGTGACCGACGAGTCGGCCGCAGCCGGTGCGATAAAGACGGCAATCGATGCCTTTGGTTCGCTGGATGTTGTTATCAACAATGCGGGGTACGGCAATCTCTCGTCCATCGAAGACACGCCGATGGCGGATTTCCGCGCGCAGATCGAAACGAACCTCTTCGGGACGATTATCGTGACCAAGGCAGCACTTCCGTACTTTCGCGAAAAGAAGGCAGGCCTTTTCGTCCAGTTTTCGTCGATGGGCGGTAGGATCGGACCCCCAGGGCGCGGGCCTTATTCGGCTGCGAAATGGGGTGTCGAAGGTTTCTCCGAAGTATTGTCGCGCGAAGTGGCAGCGTTAGGCATCAAGGTCACGATCATTGAACCCGGTGGCTTCCGCACGGACTTCGCTGGGAGCTCGACGAAACTGAGCGGAGGGCGTCCCGAATACGACTCGACGGTTGGAAAAACCGCCAGGTTTCAGCGCGACTACAACGGCAAGCAGCCCGGTGACCCGAAGAGGGCGGCTCAAGCAATTGTTCGACTAACGCAGGAACAGAGACCTCCGTTCCGACTCTTGCTCGGCAGCGACGCTTATAACGGGGCGGAGAAGAACGACCTTGCGAGATTGGAAGAAGCGAGACTGTGGAAAGAAGTGAGCCTCTCTACTGATTTCGATCCGAAGTGACGGCCCAGCATCGAACAGATTGCGCGTTCCCAGGCACCTTGACGTATAACGGCCTACCCGCGGAAGTGCTTTTCGCACGCGCCAGTCAGGAGGCAGCAGCCCGTCAAGGCCGGCGCCCACACTTGACGGCGTGTTTAGTGACGGCCAGGCTAATCATCCAATACGGCACACAAACTGACGAGCAAAGATTCTCCCTACCGTTTGATTATCATCTGCGGGAAACCACCGAGGCACCGATTTCTGCGCGCGCTCCTGCCGACGAAAGGAAAATGCTGGTAGCTTCTCGGCGTTACAATCGTCCAATCGTGCTAAGGAAGGTGGATTATGTCCCTGTTCTGCCAAGCGGTGGTGTACTTACTCGTGGCTTTGCCGGCTGTCGCTCATCCGCAAGCATTTGCGGAAATCACCATCAAGCCTGCTCGCTCAGCCGACCCGCGCAACTCGCGCCTGAAAGTGCTGCCTGACGGTGACTTGATTGCGAGCGCAGCCCCTGTGATTACGCTCTTGAGTTACGCTTACGACGTGCCGGCTAACCCCTCGCCGCGTCTTTCCCCTCTTCCTGACTGGACCGTTCGTGAGAGGTACGATATCCAAGCGACAGCCTCCGCCAACTCCATGCCTCCCGGTCTTCAGGACAGCGAAGTGCGAAGCCGAATTCGGCAAATGATCCGCGGATTGCTCGCCGATCGTTTCGGACTCGTGATGCGGGTCGAGCGTAAAACGATGTCAGTTTATGCTCTCACCGTGGCCAGCGGAGGTCCGAAGCTTCGGAGGTCGGCCATCGCCGGGAAGGACTGCACCTTCGATACCGTGCCGGAAGGTTGCCATAATTTTGTTGGCGGCTTGGGCCACCCCCTGAATGCAAGTGCCATCGATATGGATGACCTTGTCCATTACATTGGGAACTGGACGGATTTGCCAGTCGTGAACCGTACGGGGCTCAGCGGCCTGTTCACCGTAAACACGGAAGGTTGGGTCCCCATGCGGCTGCCTCCTCCACCACAGGGCGCTAGCCCGGCCGTGAACCCCTTCGCCGGCCTCCCCACAATTTTCACCGTCCTTGGCAAACTCGGTCTTGAACTGAAGCGGCAAGAGGACACCTTGCCGGTATACACCGTGGAGTGCATCGAGCGCCCGGCCAGCAACTGATGATCATGCTCTATTACGCGCGGCTCAAGCGACCCCGCTCGTTTTCGGTAACAAGTCCGAGGGCAGCGTGCTCACGCAATATAGGGCTGGGACGCTGCTTGCTTGCTCCGCCATCGGTGTGACGCCAAGTGAAGGAAGCGGAAAACGTGGTGGTCTCTCCCATCCCCCCAGCCGGCACCGGAGCCGCCAGGATGGCGGCGTTATGGCACACGAGCCGGTTTGCAGGACAAACTTCCGGGTAGCGCGTTCATCAGGAATTATGCAACGATGTTTGCGCCCAGACTTTGCCTTCGGCTACACAGGAGTTGGCCCCCGGTCTGCGGCCGCCGGCCTCTAGTTTTTTCGGGCGGTGATGCCGGACGCGAGAGAGCTCGGAGGTGTAAACGTGAATGAATCTTCTGATCTGCGGATGACGAGAATTCCACTCAACCACGGAGCCGGCCAGATGCCCGCACTGGGCTTCGGCACCTTAATTCCCGACCCCGCCGTGACGATAACTGCGACCCGAGACGCACTGGAAGCCGGATTTCGACACTTCGATTGCGCGGAACGATACGGGAACGAGCGCGAGGTGGGCAGGGCGCTCGAGGCAGGACTGGCCGCAAGAGGGCTCGCGCGCACAGACATTTTTGTTACCACTAAGCTGTGGAACTCCAACCACCGGCCCGCGCGCGTCGAACCGGCTTTCGAGGCGAGTCTCGAGAGACTCGGGCTCAAGCACCTGGATCTCTACCTCATTCACACTCCGTTTGCATTTCAGCCCGGGGACGACCAGGATCCGCGCGATCAAAACGGCAATGTCCTTTACGACCACGACGTGACTTTGCTCGACACTTGGAGAGCGATGGAAAGTCTCATGGATCACGGCAAGTGCCGCGCCATTGGCCTTTCGGACATCGGTTTAAACGAACTCAAGCCCCTCTATGAAGCGGCGAGAATCAAGCCCGCCGTGGTCCAAGTAGAATCACATCCGTATCTGCCGGAAATCGAGCTGTTGGATTACTGCAAGGACAAGGGCATTGTGTTTCTGGCTTTCGCACCCTTAGGTCACGGGATGAGGCCGGGGCCGCTCGAAGATCCAGTCGTTACGGCGATCGCCGCGCGAGTTGGAAAGACTCCGGCACAGGTGCTGCTGGCTTGGGCGGTGCAGCGGGGCACGGCTGTGCTGACCACGTCTAAGAGAGCGGCCCGCGCGAGGGAGAATTTCGATGTCTCTGCCCTTCCGCAAGACGCGCTGGATGAAATCAATCGAATTCAGACCCGAGAGAGGCTGAATGAAGTGGTGAAAACCGGCAGTCCGGGCTTCATTCCACGAGGTAGATGAACATGGGAACATCGCTAAAGCAGTCCATGAAAGAGGAACGGTCACAGCCTGCCAGCTCGAGAGAAAGCTCGCTTGACCGGCCAGGTAGCCGGTGGGACAATCAATCCAGCGAGGGCAGCCATGCATCCTGGCATCACCATGCACAAGATTCCGGTTAAGGGCTGGGCGGGACTTCTCTTTACGCTTGGAGTCGTCATCATCGCGCTGGTTTCCCTTCCCCAAGCCCGATGGTTTCTGGCCGTCAGCGTGCCCACCGGCGTCGTCATAGCAATCATCCTGCGACTGACGAGTCGCGATTGACGCTAATGCAGAGAAGCCACGACGCTGGCCGAGCTTCTTTTCCTACGCCGACCACCCTTCATTCCGCGCCAAGTGGAATTTGCGCCCTTGACGGACTCTTCTAGTTTATAATCCACAAATCTCACAACCCCTATGCGCTATCTACTGCTCAGCGACGTCCATTCCAATCTCGAAGCGCTCTACACTTGTCTCGAGCTCGCCGCCGGCAAGTATGATAAGGCGGTCTGCTTGGGCGACCTCGTCGGTTATGGCCCGAATCCCAACGAGGTCATCGATAAAATTCGAAACCTCTGCCAACCGGTTATCCGCGGCAACCACGACAAGGCTTGCTGCGGAATTGACGACGCGAGTGAATTCAATCCCTACGCGCGCATGGCCACCACGTGGACGCAGGAGACTCTGACGCCCAGCCATCTGGAATACCTTCGCGCCCTTCCCAAGGGCCCGGCGGTGATGGACGGATTCATTATCGTGCACGGGTCACCCAACGATGAGGACGAGAACATTCTGGGGCCTGGACAAGCGCTTCCTCTGCTGCGCGGCCCGGAGAGCCAACTGGTCTGCTTCGGCCACACGCACCTGCAAGGGGGCTTTATGATGGACGCCACCGCCCGTTTTCAATCCATCCATATTCCCACCACGCCCGATGGGTTGACGTTAACCCTCCGGCTCGAAGACGGCTCGCGTTATCTGATCAATCCCGGCTCCGTCGGCCAGCCGCGCGACCACGACTGGCGCGCCGGCTTCGCCATTCTCGACACGGACGAAAAAGCTGTGGAGTATTACCGCACGCCCTACCCCGTGGCTCAAACCCAGAGCAAGATGGAAAAAGCGGGACTTCCCCCACCCCTGTATCGTCGGCTGGAGTTGGGACGGTAAGACCAGTAGACAGTAGACGGCAGACAGAATACAGGGCAGCGTCGCGTGCGCAGATCCCTGTCTACCCTCTGCCGTATGCCGTCTACCGACTTAGAATTCCACGTAGACAGCCTTTGCCGATGGCGGGGCTTGGTTCCAATCCATCGGCATGTGGTCGAACGTCACGCGAAAGGCTTGGGTTTCGCCGGGTTGCAAGGGCGAGGTGCGCTTGGCGAGGGGATGGGCGTCTTCGCGCAGTACCACTTGATTCAGGGTATCCACAAAATTCAGTTCCACATCGAGGCGGCGAACCGGCTTCGAACCCGTGTTGGTGACGGTGCCGTCCAGGTAAGTGACCGTGCCACCGAGGAAGTTGTCGGCGGCGCTCATGCGCAGATTGGCAAAAACCAGCGACGCCAGGTAGGCCTTTTGCTCAGCACTCTGGGTCATTCGCGCGGCGCGGTCCGAGGTCGCACCGGCGCTCGATGCCGCGTGGTGTTGTGCGAGGACAAAGAAGGCAAGAATCCCCGCGAGCCCAATAGCCACAATAGCGATGATGATTGCCGTTGAGGTACCGCGATCGATCCTAGGCATGGTTTTGAATCAGGTTCCGGCAACAGTCAGGCCGGAGATCAGTAAGGTCGGCGCCGCGATGGCGCTGCGAAATTCCAGGTCGGAGCCCACCATCTCGATGTGGTTCAGCATTTCCGGCAGGTTCCCCGCGATGGTGACCTCTTCCACTGGATACGTAAACTCGCCGTTTTCTATCCATATCCCCGAAGCCCCGCGGGAGTAATCGCCGGTCACGATATTCACACCGAAGCCGATCAGGTCCGTCACATAGAATCCTGACTTGACGGATTTTCGTATTTCCTCGGCCGAGTGCTGGCCGGGCGCGAGATAAAAATTCTTCGGCCCCACAGTGGGCGGCCCTGAGACGCCGCGCGAAGCGTTGCCCGTGGTCCGCATGTTCAGTTTGCGCGCGGTGTAGCAGTTTAGCAGGTAGTTGCTCAGCACGCCTTTTTCAATAACGGGCGTCACCGAAGCGGGAATTCCCTCCCCGTCGAACGGTCGCGTGCCGAAGCCGCCCGCCCGCAGGCCGTCATCAAGGACGGTCACGCGTTCGTTGGCCACTTTTTGCTTTAGCTTCCCGGTTAAGAACGAGGCGCTGCGATAGATGGCGTCGCCGCGCACCGCCTCAAAAATATGGCCCACCAGTGAAGGCGCGGTTTCCGGATCGAAAATCACCGGCACCTGGCACGTTGCCGTTTTGCGCCCGCCGAGTTTGCGCAGAGTACGCTCAGCGGCTTTGCGCCCAACCGCTTCGGGGCTTTCGAGTGCGCTCCGCCGGCGCGACACGGAATACCAATAATCGCGCTGCATGCCGCCATCCTCCGCCACTGGAGCGACGGACCCCGCGCAGTATGACGACCGGTAGCTGCCGACAAAACCCAGTGAGTTGGCATAGGCCCTGCGTCCCACGCTCGCCTCAAACCATGCCCCCTCGGAATTTTTGATGCGGGGGTCGGCGCTGAGCGCGGCCTGCTCCGCGCGACGGGCGTAATCAATGCGGTCTTCGGTGGAAAGCTCGGCCACATCTTCGGAATAAAGTCCCAAGTCGCCATCGTAGCGGCCCAGCAACGCCGCGTCAGGAAGGCCGCTGGCGGGGTCCTCGGAGGTAACCTTCGCCATGGCGAGCGTGCGCGCCACCAGGCGCTCAAGAGAAGTCGCGGAGAAATCGCTGGAGAAGGATGATGCGCTCCTGACGCCGCGGAAGATGCGGAGTCCCAGAGCCTTGGAGGCAGCCTCCTTCAGTTTCTCAATTTGGCCAAGGCGCAGCGCCGTGGAAAACTCATCCGCCTCATGGACGAGGACGTCCGCCGCCGTGGCCCCCCCGCGCAAAGCTCGGTTGACCACATCTACGGCGATTTGTTCAAGTTGTTGTTCCATAAGTAGAGATCAGAATCTAGAAGTCAGAAGCTAGGAGTTAGAATCACCACGTCGGGGTCATGAGAAAAGCTTCTCGCGCTCGCTTGCTCCTTCTCGCTTCTCACTCCTAGCTTCTCCCGCCGCTAAGCAAACGTTTGTCCACCTCGCGGCGCTGTTCCCCCCACAGTCAGCCTACTTACCTTGATCGTCGGAATTCCCACTCCCACCGGCACGCTTTGGCCGTCCTTGCCGCAGCTTCCGATTCCCGGGTCGAGTTTCAGATCGCTTCCTACGGCGGTGACGCGCGTAAGGACAGTCGGGCCGTCGCCGATCAGCGTGGCGCCCTTCACCGGCGCCGTCAGCCGGCCATCCTCAATCAGGTAGGCTTCCGACGCCGAGAACACAAACTTGCCGTTGGTAATATCCACTTGCCCGCCGCCGAAGTTGGAGGCGTACAGCCCGTGTTTCACCGAGCGGATGATGTCTTCAGGAGCGTCCGTGCCGGCCAGCATGTAGGTGTTGGTCATTCGCGGCATGGGAATGTGCTCGTAACTCTCCCGCCGGCCGTTGCCCGTGCGCGTTGTCTTGAGAATGTCGGAGCTGAGTTTGTCCTGCAAATAAGCGCGCAGGATGCCATTCTCAATCAGCATGGTTTTCTGCGTGGGCTCGCCTTCGTCGTCCACGTTCAGCGAACCGCGCCGCGCCGGAATGGTGCCGTCGTCCACGACAGTGCAAATGTCGGAGGCCACGCGCTGCCCCATCTTGCCGCTGAAAGCCGAGATGCCCTTGCGGTTAAAGTCCGCCTCCAGGCCATGGCCAATCGCTTCGTGCAGCAGAATGCCCGGCCACCCTGGCCCCAACACCACTTCCATTTCGCCCGCTGGAGCCTCGCGCGCTTCGAGCTGGATGATTGCCTGCCGCGCCGCCTCTTTCGCGAAGTGTTCCGGCCCCTTTTCACCGGAGAAAAACTCCAGTCCTACCCGTCCGCCACCGCCCGCCGAGCCGGATTGAAGGTTGCTGCCGTCCTGGGCAATGGTGAAAACGTTCAGGCGCACGAGCGGTTGGAAATCGGTCACGACGCGGCCATCCGAGCCGGCGATCAGCACGTGGCGAATCTGGTCACCGTAAGTCGCACGCACCTGCTTGATGCGCGGGTCGAAGGCGCGCGCGGCAACGTCTGCACGCACCACCAGCTCAAGCTTGTCGGACAAGTCGCGGTCCGTGGACGGCAAGGCAATCGGGTAGAAATCGTGGTGGGCGTCGAGCGCGCTGAGGCCCACAGTGGAAACCCGCGCCGGGCCGGTGGCAATGCGGCCCGCAATTTTCGCGGCCTTCATGATCTTTTCCGGGGCCAGATCGTCCGTGTAGGCGTAGCCGGTCTGCTCTCCGGCCACCACGCGCACACCACAGCCCATGGAAATGCCCTCAGTCGCGGTCTTTACCAGCGACTCGTCGACGAGCAAGGAAGAATTGGTCGTGTGCTCGAAGTAGAGGTCCGCGTACTCGCCGCCCTCGGAAAGCGCCGCGCCCAGGTATTGCGAAAGATTCGCCTCCGTCAGTCCAAAGCGGTCGAAAAAGAATCGGTCGGTATTGCCCATCTTGGTAAGCCCACCTCACTTCGGGCGCCCGGAACACGGTGAAATTCGCGCCCGATGCCCTGAATTCCAACCTAGCACACAGCCCTACCTGTGTCAATTTTGGCAGAGGTTGGCGCGATAAAAGCGGCTGTAGCGCGGGCGTCTCGCCCGCGCTACGTCCAGGGGCACCACATCCAGGGGATATCCGCTTGTCGCACACCCTTTGGGCGGAAGCCCTTGTCGAGCCAGATAAGAATTGCTGATTTAGGATTGCCGAAGGAGGATTGGAGATAACCGAAGCCGTCAATCGACAATCGGCAATCGAAAATCGGCAATTCCCGGACCCCGGACTCCGGACTCTCCCTCAACCCAACTGATAGGGCGCGCGCATTACGCGCCCCAGCATCTTTGACGCCTCGGGATCGCCGACGATTTCCATCTTCTCCGGGTCCCACTGAATTCTGCGCCCGGTCAGCATGGCGATCTGCCCGAGCCAGCCGGGTGTGGCGGAATGCAGCGCCACCGTGGCGGGCGTCAAAGTCTTTTCGCGCGAGCGGACGCAATCGATGAATTCGCGATAATGACCGGGGCTAACCTTGAGCTTGACCTCGCTCTCGCCGATTTGTTCGGTCATTAGCGACTTGGGCTCGGTGTCAAACTCGCCGCGGTCCACCCAGACCCACCCCTTTTCGCCAATCCATTTCGTGCCACTCTTGATTTCGGGATAGCCGCCCGCAATCGTCATCGGCGTGCCATCGGGATAGACGGCGTGAACTTTGTAACGGGTCGCGGCATTGAACGGATCCGTGCGCGGCGGGTATTCGCCCACACCTTCCACCGAGACGGGACCTGTCGCATCCCAACCCATTCCCCAATGCGCGATGTCAACGTGGTGGCCGATCCAATCCATCAACTGCCCACCGCCATAGTTGAGGTTCCAACGCCAGTTGATGTGAACGCACGCTTCGCGGTAGGGCAACTCCGCGGCCGGGCCGAGCCAGCGGTCGTAAAACAGCGTCGGCGGCGGTTCGGTGATTGCGAGCTTCGACTTGTCCTTCACCTCGTAAAAGCCCGACGGCAATCCCACCTCGATTGCCGTGATCTTGCCGACGCGGCCGTTGCGCACGAGTTGGCAGGCCTGGCGGAAATTCTCGATCGATCGCTGCCAACTGCCCGTTTGCCAGACGCGGCACTGGCGCTCGCTTTCCTCGACCATGGCCAACCCCTCGCGGAAGTTGTGCGCGAGCGGCTTCTCGCAGTAGATGTCCTTTTTGGCGCGCGCGGCGGAGGTGGCCACGATGCCGTGCCAGTGGTCGGGCACCGCAATGCTGACGGCGTCCACGTCGCGCCGCATCAGCACTTCTTCGAAGGCATGATAGGGTGTGCAGCCCTGGTCGCCGTAGGTGGTGTCGACCAACGCCTTGCCCTTGGTCAGATGGCCCTCGTCCAAATCGCACACGGCCACGATGCGCACGTCCTTCAACTTCAGAAATTCCTGAAGGTGGCCGTCAAAGCCCATCCAGCCCAGGCCGATGCTGGCGAGCGAAATGCGGTCGCTCGGCGGCGTGGCGCCGCCAAGACCCAGCGCGCTGGCTGGAACAATCAGCGGCGCGGCCACACTCGCAACACCCGCCAATCCGGCATTTCGTAGAAACTTTCGTCGTGAACTCATGGCAATCTCCCCCGGCGGAACCAATTTCCGCGGACGCATCATACAACGAATCGCCGATCTTCGATTGCCGATTTTCGACTGCCCGTCTGATGATTGCCGCACCGTACGGTCACCACAACGTTTCTTGGACGTGCGCAGCTTTAGAGTGCGGCAGCTTGCTGCCGCTTTGCTTCCCGCGAGCTTGCTCGCGGGATTTCCATGCCGTGGCTCCGTTCCCATGCGGCAGGGCGGTTTTAGTCTAGGGCCGCCAGCAAGCTGGCTGAGAAAAAAGCGGCAGCAAGCTGCCGCACTCTAAAGCTTCGCACGTATGCCATATGGGCGCCCCGTTTCGCCGGCCCCTACAATTCTTCGCGGCAGACGCGTATCGACACGTCCTGAGAAATGCAAAAGCGGCCGGTTGAAGTCGCATAAATAGCTCTTGCGTGGGTGCGACCGCCGCAGTAACGTTTGGGCGGCTATGGCGACATGGCCTGTCCGCGCCGGCCGCTAGCCAATCCACGGAGGGCGCACGTTCTGAGGAGTGTGCAATAGGCTCCCGAAAACCCTGGAAGGACACCTGCATGTACAATCCCATGGTTACCCAGCATCACCCTTCCCGCTCAGTGGCGGATCGCAGGCACTCGCACCATGGCCGCAGCTCGCGCCGCGATTTTCTTCGTGTTCTGATGGGCGGCCCCCTGGCCGGGGCATCGATCTTGGAACTTGCCTATCATCGCGCCGCCTGGGCACGGGCCGCGGTTGACACGGGTTCGAAGCTTTTCGATCTCGAGAAGGCCGCCGAGGGCATTTATTTCGCGCAGGCGCGTCCACAGACGATGATCAACTGCAACGCGGCCATCTTTGTGGGCGCGAAGGAGGTGGTCGTGGTTGACGCCCACTCCAAACCCTCGGCCGCCACCTCGTTGCTGGGCCAGATCAAGCGGGAGATCACCGATAAGCCCGTGCGCTACGTCATCAACACGCACTTCCACTGGGACCACACGCAGGGCAACCACGCCTACCGCGTCGCGGAGCCGAAGATTGACTTCATCGCCAGCGCCGCCACCAAACAACTGATGACCGACTTGGCGCAGGTACGGCTGAAGGCTTCACTGGACCAGGCGCCCAAGCAGGTGGACGATCTGCGGGCGCGCGCAGACAAGTCTGCCTCCGCGGAAGAGAAAGCCTTCTGCGCCGAGCAGATCCGGCAAATCGAAGCCTATCGTGCCGAACTCCGGAATTACACGCTCGAACTGCCCACCATCACGTTTGAGAAGTCGTACGTGCTCCACGACCCGGCGCACGACCTGCACCTGGAATTCCACGGCCACGCCCATACGGCGGGAGACGTTGTGGTGTTCTGTCCGCAGAAGCGTGTCGTCGCCACCGGAGATATGATCCACGGCTTTCTGCCCTTCATTCTCGACGGCTTTCCCCGAGTTTGGCCCGGAACCATCAAGTCGGTCGGCCAGCTCGATTTCACCAAAGTCCTGCCCGGACACGCGTCGCTTCAGGAAGGCCAAGCCATCATGACGAACTTGGCGAACTACATTGAGGAACTAACTTCCCGAGTCGGAGAGGGCAAGAAAGCGGGCCTGACCGTGGCCGAAATCCAAAAGCGCACCACCGTCGCTTCCTTGAAGTCTCTCCAGTCAAACGGCTACGGAGAGTATGTCCAGCAAAACATCTTCCGGTTCAATCCCAGCTTTGGGAAGCCGGGCCCCCTCCAGCCCGCCGTGAACACGAACATCAGCGAGATCTACAACAACCTCGACCGCGTGTAGGCGGCGCGTCCTGTCACGATTCGATTCCGCCGGCTCCCGGAAGGAAAAACTTCACCACGGAGACACGGAAGTCACGGAGAAAAGACGGCGCCTGCTGACTTCGGCTGACGATTGTGAGACACCGTCCAGAGTCAGCAAACTCTCTCCATCCCGCTGTGGTTTCGGACTATTTCGCAAGCGATTTTGTCCAGCCAGAAATAGCCGGCAATTTGCCCGAACCGAGCGCGGCCATAGATCGTTGGGTTTAAACAGTTTACAACGTAGCCTCGAATTACCTTGACAAGTCGAGTAGCCGTGTTAAACTAGACGCTGAGGCCAGCGGGCGCCGGCCAAGCAGAAGGAACAGGAGTGGCAGGCGAGGGCCGGGGAGGCGCAACGGATGAGGGAAGTAGGTCAACACGTCATTGCGAGTCGCCCCGACTTTTT
>Ga0181520_10008996_pt1 | contig 13967 bp, 12 predicted proteins | sample PEATcosm2014_Bin_29_FD_132451 | JGI IMG/M metagenome (GOLD analysis project Ga0181520, IMG submission 132451) | Peatland microbial communities from MTU Mesocosm Facility, Houghton, MI, USA - PEATcosm2014_Bin02_30_metaG | ecosystem: Environmental > Terrestrial > Soil > Wetlands > Peat | place... | reverse complement strand
TTTTGAAGCACTCAATTTCGTTCTGTCCACGACCAGGTTTCCAGAAGCGGTTGGGCCAAATCAACCTTCGGTTTTTGGCCGAATCCTCAATTCAAACGCAATTCTTCGCCGAATTCTTCGCCGAATTGCGCGCCACAGAGGCTCCAAAAGCTCCATTTGCTCCTCTGTACTCCGTTGAAAACACACGTACTCCAAGCCTCATGGGTCCGCTCTTAACCGACAGGTTGTAGGTTCGATTCCTACCGCGTCCACCATAACATCAATAAAATAAGCACTTTACAAACCGCCCCCAAAGGCGGTTTTCTTCTTTGTGCGCGAATGGCTGTTCTGATGGCTGTTCTGAAAAATATTTTTTATGGGGCTTAGGAAGAAAAGGCATAGTTGAGTGGCGTTAACATGATGCCATGCAGCAGGTTAACCGTTATTTTCGTTTTGCGAAGATATCCGAGGCCAAATTTCGTCAGGTGTGGCGTGTCTGAACCACGCCTTGGCGTTGTCAGGAGTGATCAGTTTGAGAGCTTCGGTATCTTCCTCTAGAACGACTCGACTACCCAAGAACAAACATCAGAGCGAACACAAACACCCCAGCCGTGGCCCCGATGGCGGTCCATTTCACCAGCTCGCGGCGGCCCTTGTCACTTCCGCCGCCAAGTTTCAAATGCGTACGCCCCGGATAGAAGAAATCAATCCGAGGCGCACAATGGCAAATCGCATTTTTCAGTTTGCTTAGAAGCGGAAGACGGCGCCGCCGGTGTAGCGGAAGCCATCCCCGCTGATTTTTGGAGTACCGCTGCCTGGAGTTGCGTTTGCGTGAATGCCCGAAGGAGGACGCGCTGCGAGCTCGCCACCGACGAGATCGGCCAGCGAAATCTGCTGGCTGAAATACTCCATCTGTGCTGGGCGAATAGAGAAGTGCTTGTTCAGCCGGATATCGACGCCACCGCCGGAGACCATGGTAAAGGGATTCGTGGTACAGCTTGCCGAAGTTTTGGCGCAATCAGCCCCATCAACCGACAACGAAAAATGAGTGACGCCGAAGAGTTGATGGGCATAGAGGCTAATTCGCGGCGTTACGTTCAGTCTTCCGGTGGGGCCAAAGAGGTAGCCTTGCGTGTGGATGGTCATCGGCGTCACTTCATCGGTATAGGCTGCGAATTCGGCGGTCGCGCCGAGATACTTGTTGAAGAAGTAGCTTCCCGATGCTTGTCCGCCATTCAGGCTGAATGGCGAAAACGGAATGCCGCCAATGTAAGCTCGCGAATAGGAGTAGCCGCCGAAGACCTCCCACTTATTCGACGCTACTGACTTTTTCTGTTGTGCCGGTGAAGCTACCAAACAACAAGTGAAAACAAAAAACAATGCAATGAACTTACGCAAGTGTTGCCTCCTCTGCTTCTGGAAAGCAGTTGTTATGGACCTCCGGTGAAAACTGCAAGGAACGCGTTGTTACTTTTAGTCAGGGAATATATGAAGTCTATTTTCAAAGGTATAACTCTGTCAACAAGTGAGTTACCCATAGGCTTCGATTTTCGCGATATACCCATTATCCGGTGGCGATCAGAGATCCGGATCGCTATTTCGAGGCGTCCCTGTTCTATAATGAAGAATGGCCGTCCGCGCCCTGAACCTCACAGAGCAGACACAGATACCTGCGCCTGCTCTATGCGCGCTGCGGCATGGTTCACTGCGTTCATTGCGACGGGCTGGTAAAACGCGACTCAATCGACGAAGTTGCCGAGGCGATACTGGCGCTCGGCGAGGGCACACGGCTCAACGCGCTTTTCTAGGTTCGCCACGTGGAACTCGCGCCGCAGATAGAATCCAAGCCCGTACGCTGTACTGCGAAGTCTGCGGCGAAATCGACTGCCAAACCTAGTTCAGAATCGCCGCTGAGTGAGGCTCTGAAATCGCGACTCGTGGAGTTACGCGCCTCCAGCTTCAACCCGCGCCCAATTACGATCCCGCCGGTCATCTGACTTACGCGCAACTGGCCATCAACAGCACCAACCAGCAGCCGGCATTTTCTCTCCTTCGCAGCTACGACACGCGGGAGCGCATTACCAGCGAGCAGGATACGCTGGGCGCGGCTGTCCTCTCGCCCAGTTCGGGCAGCATCTCCATCTCCGGATCGGAGCAATCCGTCGAGGTTCCATCCTGCCTGCAATATGAAAGCCCCGCATACTGCCTGGTCTATGACACTGGCAGCGTGACCGTCGATGTCAATGGCCAATCTTTTTCAGCCTCCTACGGCCAAAACGACAGCAGCAGCACCATCGCTTCAAAGCTCGCCGCCGATCTCAACCGCAGTTCCTCCTTTGTTACGGCAACGGCATCGGGAAGCACGGTGAATTTCACCAGCAGGCAGGCCGGGGCCGCGGTCGATTATTCGACATCCGCATCCTCCGAACAGGGCAGCAACGCCTCACTCTTCTCCGGGCCGTCATTCACTGCCTCGGCCAATGGTTCGTCGATGAGCGGCGGCGCAATCAGCGCCGGCAACGGGACGAAACTTTACAGCTACAGCATTCCGGCGGGCGGCTACGACAAGAACAGCAATCTGCTCAAGGTAAGCGATTCGGTATTAGGCGGGTGGAGCTACAATTACGACAACCTCAATCGCCTCTCTTCGGCGACGGTGACCAGCGGCAGTTATGCGGGGGCGAATATCGGCGGGGCCACGATGAGCTGGAGCTACGACAACTTCGGCAACCGCAGCGCGCAGTCTGCCGCGAATACGGCGGCGCTGACCAGCTCCTGGGCACACTACAGTACGGGGAATAACCGGATGACGGCAACCAACAGCGCCACCGGCGGATTGAGCTACGATCTGTCGGGCGATGTGCTCTTCGACGGCACGCATGATTACCTCTACGACGCCGAAGGACGCATCTGCGCATCGGCTCCGGCCAGCGCCCCTGGCATTCCGCAACTGCCCGGCACCGGCTATATCTACGGCCCGGATGGCGAGCGCGTGGCCAAGGGAACGATCACAAGTTGGAGCTGCAGCCGAACCACGAATGGCTTTTCTACGACCGAGAATTACATTCTCGGCCCATCGAATGAGCAACTGAGCGTGACCGACGGCAGTGGCAACTGGAAGCATAGCAATGTTTATGCGGCGGGCAAGCTGCTGGCCACGTACGACGCGAACGGCGCGCACTACAACCTGAACGACTGGCTGGGCACCAAGCGCGTGCAGGTCAGCGCCAGCGGCACGGTGGACGAAACCTGCTGGAGCCAGCCCTTCGGCGATAACCTGAACTGCCTCGGCCCGGTCGCCGACGACGACAACCTCCACTTCACCTCGAAGCAGCGCGACACGGAGACCGGCAATGATTACTTCGATGCGCGCTACTACGCTAGCAGCGTGGGAAGGTTTATGTCCCCGGACTGGAGCGCGAAAGAAGAGCCGGTGCCGTATGCCAAGCTCGACGATCCCCAGAGCCTGAATCTGTATGCCTACGTGCGGAATAATCCATTAAGCAGGACCGATCCAGACGGACATTGCGACGATGATGACGATGCCTGTTTGGCTGTAGGAGATTCGTTGAGCGGGACACCGTTCAACAACCTCAGCCTCGGAGGACTCATTAGAGGCACCGTTAATGCAGCACTGTCATTGTTTGACATCGCTGGAGACTGCGGTGCTAAATGCACAGATCATTCAAATGACCCCAAAACGCCTCAAGAATCTCAAGAGAATAGCGCTGGGGCAATCGTACTTGGTTTGGCAGGCGGTGCATTGGCTCTGCCCGAAGCAGCTCCTGCCGAGGCAGAAGCGGCAACAGCGAGAGGTTTGTCAAGTGAGGCTCGAGTCCTGGATAGTATAGGTGAAACCAAGAATACGAAACCGGTCTCCACATCCGAAGGAACATCAATTCCAGATTTTCAAAACAGCAAGGTCGTCGGAGAAATCAAGGACACGAAGACTGTGAGCAACACACGCCAACTCCGGATACAAAAAGGTGCAGCCCAGCAGAGTAACAGGACACATCGTCTAATCACCGGCAACAAAACCAAAGTTACGAAGAACGCTGCTCGTAATACAACTGTAGTCCGGAGAAAGGATCTAGGGCCGCAATGAGCGCAAAGAACGATTGCGAGAAATTGATGAATGCAGTGATGCCGCTCGCTGAACGAATGTTGAGCGAGTTTGGAGAATTCTATCCATACGGCGGGTACATGAAGCCGAGCGGGGAGATCGTTCATGTCGGAGCGGAAGACGAAGAGGATGATCATCCCAAGTCCAAGGACCTTATCTACGTTCTGCGTCAATCGTTTTCGGAAATAGCAGCGACGGGTGATTGTAAGGCTACCGCCATCGTGTTTGACATTCGTGTTGTTCCGCCAGGATCAGCAGAGAAAAGTGATGCGGTTGAGGTATGCTTGGAACATTCCGATGGTTATTCGGCAGAGGTATTTCGGCCATACCAAGTCGATCAAGACGGTCGGGTAAGCTACGGCGCGATGTTTGCACAGGAAGGCAAGCATGATATTTTTGGGAAGCCCCGGGCTTAAAGCGGCAGGTGACCGACGGCAGTGGCAACTGGAAGCACTCGAATGTTTATGCGGCGGGCAAGCTGCTGGCCACGTATGACGCGAACGGCGCGCACTACAACCTGAACGACTGGCTGGGCACCAAGCGTGTGCAGGTCAGCACCAGCGGCACGGTGGACAAAACCTGCTGGAGCCAGCCCTTCGGCGATAACCTCAACTGCCTCGGCCCGGTCGCCGATGACGATAACCTGCACTTCACCTCGAAGCAGCGCGACACAGAGACCGGCAATGATTACTTCGATGCGCGCTACTATGCCAGCAGCGTGGGAAGGTTTATGTCCCCGGACTGGAGCGCGAAGGAAGAGACGAACCCCGACGGAACCTATGATCCGAACGGCGCAGTTAACAAGCAAGCGCAGCAAGTCGAAGACCATACTAAGGAACTACAAAAGCAACAATGAGCCAGGAGGTTCTTCATGCGTACGGTCTTATTGAAAGCAGTGTTTAGCTTGCTTTTTCTTGCATCGACGACGCTGCCAGCGCAAACGATTAGCCTCTGTCTGTTGAGGGTTCCCGATACGATTGCTCGTGGAAGCGCTGCGTTTACAGATGCAATCGGCTTCACTGTGGGTTCGGACGGCGTTCCTCAAGATGTGACGTTTATCAATGCGCCCTTCATCGACAAAGAAGAAGCTAAGGCGTGCGTTGCCTCCTGGAATTTTCAAGGGAGCGAAGGTAAGCATCTGGTTGCGGCTTTAAGGTGGGAGCAGAGCAAGGGATGGACCTCGTTGAAAATATCCGGCGATGGGACAATGCTCGCTTTTAGCCTCTGGAGACCGAAGCCGGTTGACCAGGCTACCCAGCCCATCCCTAAGCCAGATGACCCAACCAGTAGCGCCCACTGAGCCGCCGTTGCGGCCAACCGCAAGCCGTCCACCGGGGCGGCTTGCGGCATCTGGAGCTTCCGTCGGCAGCATAGGCACGGCCAGTAGAAAAGCGCCATGCTTACGCATGGGCAGGGGGTGGACACGTCATGTATGAAAGCGCGCTCTGAGTCAAGCCTGTTTTTCGGCCTTTTTTGTTTGGCCTGGCTGTGGTTGATGGGTTGAGAGGCAACACCTTCTCATACGCACGGGATGATCGTGTGGTGCGAGGAGGTTCGACGAGTCACGAAGGCAAAGTTTTTTTAGCTGTGTTTTTTGTTTGTAACTGCGATGCAGCTCGGGAAAGCCTACTTGGCGTGGTTTTCGTCCAGCTTTGCTCGTGCGAATCGGGTTCGTCCGCAAGCCATATATTCGCCCTGAAATCGGGCATGAGCATTCTTTGAATCGGGCTTCGCATTCACCCCGAGACTTGCGTCCAGTCAGAAGTGTCTCGCGCTTGCCCGAACTTGGATGAAGGGTTGTGGAGCCTCGGCGGGCGGTAAGGTTCGCGCGTCACTGGCTTGCAGCATAGTTAGACTTCAACCGGAGCCTCCTCTCCGATCAGAGCACGGCGCAACCAGAGAGGTGGATCACCTCGGAGCATTTCCTGAAGGCGCACGATGACATCGGCGATCTCCCTCTGCTCATCCACCTTCACCGTGAATATCTTTGCTTCGTTCAACGCGAGCACGGAGTAGGCGTTCAACGTCTTATTGACAAAAAGCACTGATACGCCGGCGAGGCTTGCGGCTTTGGCTAGAATATCCTTTTCATCGATTGGTTCATCCTTTTTGTTGCCACCGCCGCAGCCGCCACCTCCGCCGGGACCGCCCATGCCATTTCGGCCGAGCGTCCCTGATGGACCGGCCCCCTTCGGCGGGGCTAATTGATAGGTCATCGCATGACATTCTCTTGCACCGATCGTGCTGACTTCATAGACAACGATTTGGCGGGCTTGTTCAAAGCCGGAGTTGACCTGCAATCTGTCACCAGTGGCAAATGCTGCTTTCACCATCCTGTCATTGAGCACATCGCCCTCCTTCAGTGAATCAAAGTCTTTTCTGCTTCCCTCTCCGTACGCTTGGCTACTGATATTGTTCCCATCTAATAGACTTGGACCGGAGAGCTGCTTCCCAATCGTTTGCAACGATTTCAAGCATATTAATCATTCCTTCATAGCCAAAATATGCACTATCTCGATAAAAAGTCCGGTTAGTCGGCTGCATGAGATCGAATGCGACTTTCGTGCCAATCTCCTCGGCCAGATACTTCTCCCAGGCTGAGCCAAAAACCGCATCCAGATCGCCGGAGGCCAGCGCCTGCTTGACTTTGTAACCATCCACTCCAAATGCAACACAAGGCGAAATGCCGAGGCTACTCAATTCCGCATCGAGCACAGCCTTCGCCTGCTTGGAATTGGATCGAACTAAAAGCAGATCGGGAATCATCTCCAGTTCCTCGAAGAGCATACGTACAAGACCGATGGTCATGGAAGCATCGGCCGACACCGCGACTTTAGCGTTGCGATAACGCGGGATAATCATCAGACCTCGTCTGCGAAGCGTACCGGTAACCAGAGCCTCGCCATTTTCAATCAACTGCTCGGCAACTGCGCTCGCATCGAAATATTCTCCTAAGGCTCGGAGCCAGTTCGATGTGTTTTTCAAGCCGATAGGTAGAGGCTGATCGCTAAGAATCGTGGGCACTTCGTGCTTCTCTTCCATTTCGCGCGCAAAGGTATACCCCATGTCGTGCGTGAGCATGATATTTGCTGAAGCCGCCGAAGCGAGCGATATCTCTTCGATGGAGACACTACTGGGGAAAACGCAATGGGTCTTAACACCCATTGCAGACAGCACGCTCTTTGTCCACTTCAGGTCTGCCCACCAAGTCGGATTGAGGCTTGCCTGTGGAGCAATCAGGTTGACGGTCCTGGGAAGCTTGGGCCCATCCCAAGGCTCGACGAAGGTAAGAAGTGTGCTGAGTCCCAGATCCATCCCCGCATACAAGTCGCCGCGAAAGCCGCCAGAGTGGATAGGGATCAGCCGCGCACCGACTTTGGGTTGCAATGATCGGCAGAGACCTTCAATATCTTCGCCTATGATGTCGGCCGAGCAGGTGCCAATGACAAACATCACCTTGGTTTTGTAGGTGGCATCCGCCTTGAGAATCAAGTCGCGAAGTTTTTCACTCGCGCCCATGATAATGTCCGTCTCAAAGAGCCGGGTGCAGGCAACTTTGCGTTGCGTGAAGTCGGTCTCGTGATTGTCATATCCCAGCGCGACCGTGGATGCGCAGCCTTGCGGTGAGTGGAGAACAATGCTGATGTCGCGGATGCCAGCAATGATGTTACTGACGCCCTCAAGAGCGCAGCCGACAACCGGATCATGCGAATTGGTGCAATCCTGAAAGATCAGTTCATTGAGCATTGGCCCTTCCTTCTTTTTCCGGCGTACATCGTGCAGTCTGGCATATCCTGCGCTAGCTTCCCAGTGAGGGACTGAACAGAGACAAGCCCGGAGTTCTTGGGAAAGACAATTTTCTTGCTCATCTCGCTGCGCGGGCGGAAGGCATAATCCAAAGATGTCTTGATACACTTGGCCACCTTCAACGCACCTCGATAGCCGAATCGCGGCCGATTCAGAATTGCGTTCAGGTCCACAAGAGGAATACCGGGAAAGCTCAAAGACGAACCGAAGTAGACCGTCTCCATGGGGTTCAGACTGCCGAGGAACTCCAGAAGCTCGGCCTCTGTTTGTTGCATGGACTCATACTTGCCCAGAGCGAGTGTTCCCTTGGTAATGAGGATCTCCGGATCGAGGCCTGTTTCGAGCAGGTAGTCTATACTGGTTTCGCGCGCCTCGGCGCTCCAAGGATGGAAGTTATAGACAATAGCGCGCATATTGAAGTCGCGCTCTAACATATGAGCTATCGAGAGAGACTTAATGGCATCATGGCCTTCAATGATGGCCGTCTTGCCTACCAAATGGCTCTTTACCCGCTCATACTCGTCCTTGATTCCCTCGTATTCGCGTAGCATGAGAGCCTCGGCTTCAGAGGTCTTATTTATATATTTGGCTGCCCCCAGAATCCATCGCTCGGTTGCCGCGATCCCATAAGGGAGAATCGTTGAGTTTAGCGGCGTTCCAAAGGCATCGCGCATTGCCGAGCCAATAGCGTAACCGAGATCAAGGCACAGTGCACAGTTCACCGCTGCGCTCGGGGCGCGGCGCAACTCGTCCAGTGAACAGTTACCAGCTATCACAGCATGGACCTTGCCGCCTATGCCCTCGATCAATCGCACTAGTTCTTTCACATCGGTATCAACTTCGGTCCGCTCGGGGCCCATCTTTGCGCCCACGATGTTCACAGAGCCGGCAAGTTCGGCTTTGCTCGCTTCAGTGGGTGCATCCATCAGCTTGGTAATCTCGCGGAAGACAAGATCAAAGCCGCTGCGATACTCCCCGGCGAAACCTTCGCAGTGAATTGCCATTACCTTTGCGCTTACTTCAGACTGGATTTTTGAAGCTACTGCATCGACGTTGTCCCCGATAATTCCGGTTGCACAACTGGTGGCGACAAAGATGATGGAGGGCTTGTATTTTGCATCGACTTCCAGGATTGCGGATTTCAATTCCCGCTCGCCGCCGTAGATAATCTCGCCCTGCTTCAAATTGGTACTGACAACCGGCTCGTAGGGGGCTGCGCTGTTTCTGCTGTTTGTCAGCTTATAGGCTTGCTTAACGCCAAAGGCGCATCCGCTCGGTCCATGCGTAAGCAGGATCGAATTGCGGATTCCACTCAGGATCTTCGATGCCGTCCAGAACTTGCACGGACGAGTATGGCTTCCCTGTAGCGATGTGGGAATCTTGCCTTCCTTTGCCAGACGATACAGCTCACTCAGTGAACCATGGAATACGACGCTCTCGGCGATGCTTGGTGCAGTGACGGTCTCGGGATTCGGCATGGGCGTCTCCTGGTAGAGCTACGTGTGTACGACGCGCAACGCATACTTTCTTTCGATGCTTACGACGATGGCTTGAAGGCTCCTCGGGACGATCTCGCCTTTGTGGTAATATCGCCGGTGAGATGAACAAGACAGGACAGCCTGTAAGAGGCTGTCCTGCAAGTGCAATGTGCAGGCAATGAACTACCAGGTGTTGAGTAGCCATTCGCGGTCTTTCTTGAACTCCATCTGCGCGAACAGAGTGTTGGCAATGGTCTCCCCGAGCCACATGGCGCCTTTGTAGCCGATGACTGGGTTGCGGTAGATACCAGCGCGGTCAAAGGTGGGAAAACCGACACGTACCATTGGAATCCCTGCATCGATGGCTATGTAGCGTCCTTTCGAGTGGCCCATAATCAGGTCCAGCTCGATTTCCTTGGACTTGATCCGCTTCTCCAGTTCCCAAAGATCCGCATTGCAGACGATCTGCATGTCATAGTCAACATTCTGTTGCAGATTGAGAATTCGTGGATCCTTGGCATAGCCGCCATTCTCGTCGCCCAGCAAAAGGAGCACAGGCTTCAGTTCGACTTCACGGCAAAACTCGGCCAAGGCAATCACTAGATCTGGGTTTCCGTAGATTGCCACCTTCTTATCGGCAAAAAACATATGAGCCAGATCGGCTAATGCATCAAGAGCGACTCCACGTTCGCGAACCAGGGATTCCGTGATTGCCTTGCCGGTAATTTTCTGAATTTGCTGTAGCATGATGTCCGTATTCCGAATGCCAATGGGCGTTGGCGTGAGGGTCGCGGGTACTTCGAAGGTTTTTTGCAGATACTCCGCAGCGCTGTAGCCCTCATAGCGGCTCAATGCAATCGAGGCCGAAGCATTGGCAGTGCCTTCAATGTCTTCTACCGTAGTGCTGCCGTGAGTGAATGAGTCCTTTGATGGCATCATTGGAGAATCAAACGACTCGATGTCGAGAAGAACTGTCGCGTCGACTCCCATCTCCGTGAGATAGTGTTTGAGTTCTGTGATGTCACCTGGGTTCACCCATCCAGTAAAGACGTTGAGCTTTCCGTTGGGTTCGCTTTTTTTTGCGATGGTGGTCACCATCGACTGGATGGCTACGTTATATCCACTGACAGCGCTGCCGGTGTAACTTGGCGTGTGAACCGGCACCAGATGGACTACTCTGCCGGGATGATCTCTCTTTAGCATCCTCTGGAGCTTGCGAATGGCGCCTTCAATGTCGTCGCCGATCGTCTCCGTCGAGCAGGTCGTGATGATCGGAATCACACGCAGATCCGGATAGCGCTTGACAAGGCTGTCGACGCCGGCTTCAAGGCGCTTAATGCCGCCAAAGACGGCCGCTTCCTCATGCAGGGAGGAGGATGCGATGTCGAAGTTCTCCTTGAAGTGCTGCGCAAAGAGAAGTCGCACAAACATACTGCATCCCTGACCGCCATGAACCAGAGGGATGCAGTCCTTCACCCCGATCCCGGCATATTGGGCGCCGGCGGGCTGGCAATTGAAAATTGGATTGATGATGCCGGACCGTTCTTTTTGAGTTACTGAGCATCCCATAAAATCCTCCTCGAGTGCCTTTGTACATAATGCAGGGTGCATTGATTATTTCTTAGTAAAGCGGTTGATGCAGCTCCCCATTCTTCGAATTCTTCACGGTGATCTCATGAATTCGCTTGATGGCGCCAGTAACAACGGCGAATAACTCTTCTTTGCCGAGATGCGTCAGCCAGGGAAACTCCGACTTGATTTCAGTAGCGAGATGATTCGCATTGGCAAAGTGCAATCGGTCCATCGGAGTCTGGAGCTTGGGTGCTCCCCCCGTGAGCAGAATGCCCACAAGAGTGAGAACACCATCGATGTTCTCCTCTCTGTCCGGGGCGCGTGAGACAAACTGCCACAAGCAGCGTTCCTGAATGAATGTAACAAGAGATTCAGCTTTTTCCGCCATTACAGCACCCCCTCCTGAATGTTTTGTCCCGCGAGAGCCCAGAGCGGCGAGTTGACTGCGTTGTAAAAATCTCTCGCCAAATTTACAAAGCCTTCGAATCCCATATAAGGTCCGTTGTGATAAGCGTGACCGTTTACGTAGGGGATATGGAGCTTCTTGACCAACTCACCAACACGCGGCCCAGTGAAAATGACGTCCGGCTTGACCATCTCAATAACTTCAAAAAACTCAAGTTCGTTGCCGTCGTCGATGTATACAGTGCCCTCACGGCCACGGGCTATGACCTTTTCAAAGTCTTCCTGATGACCGAACTTCGAGGCCATTGCCACGACTTGCACGCCCAGATCGTCTTCTACGGCGCGCGTCCAATGCCATAGGCGGGGACCGCCTGTCCAGATGGCCATCTTCTTGCCCTTAAGGCGCTCCTTGTACCAATCGAGCTTGGCCTTCCACTTGTCTTCTTCATCTTCGATCAGCGCTTCAACCTTGTCCTGAATTCCGAAGAAGTCACCGACTTTGCGCAGCCCGGTGGCCATATAACTGAAGCCCCAGGAGTCAATGTCCAAGCGAGGAATACCGTATTTCTTCTTTAACTCGTTGGCGATATATCCTGCAGATCGGGCGCAGTTGACCACGTTCAGTTGAGCGCGGTGCATTCCGCGGCATTCGTCGTACGTTGCGTTGCCGGTGAAGTGGGCAAGCACCTGGATGCCGAGCTTATGCCAGTACCTTTGCAGCACATCCGTATCGCCTTGAATGTTGTAATCCCCGATAAAGTTAATCGTGTAGGGGCTGGTAATCTTCGGTTCAACCTGACCCACTTTTTCATGGATCCATCCCATATTCAGCACGTGGTGACCCTTCGACTGACTGACACCGGCAAAGCCTGGACACTCGACGACGAAAATGTCTACGTCGGGGCGCTCGGCTATGACTGCCTTTGCAACGGCCTTTGGGTCATCGCCAATCAGCGCTGTCGAGCATGTGGTGTAAACAAACATACGCTTGATGGTGGGCATCGCATCGAAGGCTTCAAGGATTGATTGCTTGAGCAGCTTTTCCGCTCCGAAGACAACATTCTTCTCTTTGACATTGGTCGACCAGGCATACTTGAGCTGGAAATTGTCGTTGTCGCTCGGGTAGCGCTTAGTGTGCCATGTGTCGTATGAGCAGCCAAACGGCCCATGGATCATCTGAATGGTATCTTTCAGTACACCGCCGATGACCAGCTTCGCGCCGCAGAATGCGCACCCGCGCTCGGAGAGAGTGCCTGGAATCGTGGCAGCATTGGAGACAGGGAGGAATTGCGTAGTATCCTCGCCTGCTTCCTTGATGTACACATGTTGCTCCCTCTCGGGAATCACTGTGTCGCAATCGAGTAACTTCATTGGCATAGTCTTGTCTCCGCGGTCGTAGCGTTGCTTGCGGCTACGATGGATCGACAGCGTGATGGATTGCGATGCCGCTTTCAGTCAACTGCGTGAGTTATGAAAGCGGCTCACAGGGCGGTTGTTAATTCATGATTCGTCAGACAAGCCAGTCGGCGAACATAGCATCAGTCTGGAATTCCATAGCTGACGACCATCTCTTCCAGCTCTGACATCGGCATGGGAGTTGGCACAACAAAATCCTTGTTCTCGATGATCTTGCGCGCCAACTCGGAGTATTCGCTGGCTTGGTTGCAGGTTTCGTCGTACTCGATGACCGTCTTCTTGTTGAATTCAGCCTTCTGCACAATGTTGTCGCGAGGGACGAAGTGAATCATTTTTGTGCCAAGTCTCTTGGTGAACTCAGACATCAGATCCAGTTCGCCATCCACCTTGCGGCTGTTGCAGATTATTCCGCCGAGCCGGACACCGCTCTGATCGGCATACTTCAACAAGCCACGGGCGATGTTATTGGCCGCATACATGGCCATCATTTCGCCCGAAGCGACAATATAGATCTCCTGGGCCTTGCCTTCGCGCATCGGCATCGCAAAGCCGCCGCAGACAACGTCACCCAAGACATCAAAGAAGGTGAAGTCGAGTTCTGGACTATAAGCTCCCAGTTCCTCCATCATATTGATGGCGGTAATCACACCGCGCCCGGCGCAGCCCACGCCCGGCTCTGGGCCGCCTGACTCGACACAACGAATGCCGGAGTAACCGGTCTTGACAACCTTTTCAACAGTCACATTCTCTTCGCCCACATCGCGAAGCATATCCATCACGGTATCCTGCGGCTTGCCGCCAAGAATCAAGCGGGTCGAATCGGCCTTCGGATCGCAGCCATGAATGAACACCTTCTGGTTAAAACGATGCGCCATCGCGCCCGCGGTGTTCTGTTGCGTCGTGGATTTACCGATTCCACCTTTACCGTAAAAAGCGATTTTCCTTGTCATGGTATCTCCTCTTTCGGAACTGGATTTGCTCCCTATCCGTCGTGCAGGGTTTCTGGCTTGTTGCTCCTGACCTGCGTTGATGGCGGCACTCCCGAATCCGGTAGGTGAAGTGCGCGTCGAAAGAAACTGAGCTTGCCTACGCTGTGGATAGTTGCACGAGGTTTGCCAAATAGAGAAGAGAACTACAAGAGTCCAAGATTGTTTTTCAACAACGGCCCTCCTGCGGTAGATAATCCT
>Ga0181520_10008994_pt1 | contig 13968 bp, 10 predicted proteins | sample PEATcosm2014_Bin_29_FD_132451 | JGI IMG/M metagenome (GOLD analysis project Ga0181520, IMG submission 132451) | Peatland microbial communities from MTU Mesocosm Facility, Houghton, MI, USA - PEATcosm2014_Bin02_30_metaG | ecosystem: Environmental > Terrestrial > Soil > Wetlands > Peat | place... | reverse complement strand
TCGACGCGTCGGCCAAGTGGGGAGGGTTGTCCGCTGAGGCGTCCATGGTCACGGTCTTAAGCGGATGCCGTGCCGTTCTTCGCCGGAACCGCTGGCGCCGTAAAAAGCGGCGTTTATGAGGCAGGGCTCCTGGCAGAGCTGGAAATGGGGATGCAACTTGCAAACTGCAAGACCAGCAGGGCGTGCAATTTGCACGGTCGCCCCGACGTATTTTGAAGGCAACGCGGGATTCCTTTCACGCGGCCTGGCAATGCACCATGGATGCTTCGTATTCCGGAGCGGTTGGTTTGGGGTGCGGTCGCGGCAGGGCAATTGCGGCTTTGCTTTTTGGATGTGAGCAAGCGGTTGGTTGTATTGTCCGCCGGCCGCGCCGGCAGTTGGCAGGTGGGGTTGTTGACATCCCGCCGGAGGACACATGGAAATTGCGACGGACGGAAATGTCGGTAAACTAAGACCGCGAACCGCAACCAAAGGAACGAAAGAGGAAAATTATGAAAGGATTTTTGAATGGACTGATCTTGGGCATCATTCTGGGCGCGGTCGGCTATTGGTTCTTGCAAAAGAAGGCGGGGGAACATCCGGAAGCGCAACAGCGCTTTGAACAATCCGCCGCGCAGTTGCGGACCAACGCCGAAGATGCCGCCCATAACCTTTCGGCGGCCATGCGCGCCAAACTGGACACGCTGAATTTGCGGACGGATCAGATCCGGGACGACCTCGCCAAGGACGGTCAGATTGTGCGCCACAAAGCCCAGGACATCGGCGAGCGGGCGGTGAACGCCGCGTCGGATGCGCGCGCGGTGACGGAGATCAAGGGCAAATATGCCATGGATTCCACGCTGTCGGCCTGGAACATCTCCGTGGCTTGCGACCAGGGCCATGTGAAGCTGTCTGGCAGCGTTTCGTCGCCCGAAGACGTTGGCAAAGCCATCGCCCTGGCCCTCGATGCGGGCGGGGTGCGCGATGTCACGTCCACCCTGGTGGTAACGCCAAAACCGTAGTTCAGGATGGATTGACCGCAACCGTGGGAGCCCCGCTACGGACCCATAGCACCCGATAACACCGTTGGGCCTGTCGAGATTCAAAGGGTGCGGGCCGCGCTCCGTGCCAGCGGTTCCAATGAAACACACGGGTGAGCCGCCCGTGGTTGGCCGGGTCACCATTGTGTTTGATTCGTGGGGACGAGCCGTCGCCCCCCCCGCGCGGCTCCGCACGAATTCATCCCGGGATGCCTCCGTCACTTGCGATCTGCAATCACGATTCTTTATTTTAGTGCAATTTGCATAAAGCCTTAAAATCCGGATCTCATCGCCGGTGTCGTTTTTTTCAAGTGTTTTAAGGGGGATTGGTTGCGCGGAGGAGAACCGCGCGCTGGCACAATTTTTGCGCCTGTCTGGGGGAGCCGTGATTCCTTTTGGCGTTGTCGTCTAAAGATTAGAAAATTTCAGATCGCTTGGCAGAGTTTGAACCGTTGAAGCTCTGCGCGGGGGCTGGAATTAATCCCGGCCAAGCAACCATTCTGACGTCTTGATATAATGAAGAGTGCAACGATGCTTCAGGCCCGTGTCAATGGAACCGGCGTTGATGGCGACCATTTCAAAAAACAACTGCTGACCACGCTCAAGGCTCTGCTCGAAGGCAACTTTTCCATCCGCATGGCCCCGAACCTCACCGGGCTGGACGGCAAAGTCGCGGACACTTTGAACCAGGTGGCCGCGCAGATGGAGCGCGTTGGCGGTAATTACAAGTCCGAGTTCCTGGCCAACATATCGCACGAACTGCGCACGCCGCTTAATCCCGTGCTCCTGATCGCCAGCGACGCCTCGTCCAACCGGGAATTGCCGCCCCGCATCCGGACCGATTTCGACACCATCCGCAAGAACGTGGAGCTGGAGGCGCGCCTGATTGATGACCTGCTCGACCTGACCCGCATCGAGCGCGGCAAGGTCATTCTGGAGAAGCGTTTTCTGAATGTGCACGACGTGTTGCAAGACGCCATCGGGCAGGAACGGGACGCCATGGAGCGGAAGCAACTCGGGCTGCATTTGAATTTGCACGCCGAGCCGCAAACGGTTTATGGCGATGCGGCGCGCCTGCAGCAGATTTTCTGGAACCTCCTCAACAACGCCGTCAAATTCACCCCGGAAGGCGGCCGGATAACGGTGGAGACCGCCGTCAGCCAGAATTGCCTCAGCGTAAAAATCGCCGATACCGGCATCGGCCTGATGCGCGAGGAGGTCAGCCGGGTTTTTACCGCCTTCTCGCAGGAGGCGCATGGTGAGAATGGCAGTGGACACCGCTGGGGTGGCTTGGGCTTGGGGCTGGCCATCTCCCAGAAACTGGCCGAGCTGCACTCCGGAAAGATTTTGGCAATGAGTGAGGGGCGCGATAAGGGCACGGTGTTTGTGGTGGAGTTGCCGCTGCCTGCGGAAGCGCCGGAGCAGAACGACCCGGGAAAAAATGCCGGGCGGCCGCCTGTCCCGGTGAAAAGGCCGGCCAAGCTGAATGACATCCACATCTTGCTGGTCGAAGACCACGAACCCACCCGGACTTGCTTGGCGCGTCTGCTCAGGCACCGGTACTATGAGGTGGTGACGGCGGCGACGGTCGCCGAGGCGCGCGACCTCGCGAGCAAGCGGGATTTTCAATTGCTGATATCGGATATCGGTCTGCCCGACGGCAGCGGCTATGATTTAATGGTGGAGTTGAGCAAACAGCGCCCCCTCAAGGGCATTGCCCTGACCGGCTACGGAATGGAACAGGACATCGCTCGCAGCCGGGACGCCGGTTTTCTGGCGCATCTCACGAAGCCCGTGGGCATTCAATCGCTCGAAACCGCCCTCAGCACCATCTTGATTTGAATAAGAGCCCTGGCCACCTGGCGGGTGCCGGGACAATTCTCCAATCGGGGGTATGCCATTTCCTGCGCTTGATTTGCGGTTTGCCGGGGGCGCGGGAGATGAACACAACTTGGATGTGGACGGCGGGCAGCCCGTTTGCTTGGCCGGAAATCGCGCTCCCGTTGGCTTTGAATGGAAGTGTCGAATTCATCTGGATTGATCGCGGGTTTGTGCCGCAATTGCCGTGCCGTTGGAGCTGGGCGGTGGGATGGTTGAAAGACCGCCGTTTATCCAAAATAACAAAAAGTGAACCGCACGATTAGTATGCAAACTGCAAATGGGCTAGGGGAGGCATTGCAACTTGCAATGTTTTGTTAGCCAGCGCTTCGCGCAAATCACGGTTTTGCGCCGAAATCCGGCGTTGGGTTCGCGGCACGAGTTTGGCTTAAAAGATCATTGTCAGATCCGTTATCGTGAAACGGTTCACGACCGCCGGAGGCTGAAAATCGAAAACGTTCAAACACTGTAAAATCGCCATGAAAGAAGATCCTGCAGCCAACGAATTTGCGGAACCCGCCCGACACCTCGTTGAGGATGCCCGGGAATTGCTCGAGGCCACGGCGCATGTGGCAGAGGAAAAAGTGGTGGAGGCGCGCAAACGCCTTGCCGTTGCCCTTGAGAAGGGCAAGGATGCCTGGTTCGTGGTCCAGAAATCCGCCGTGACCGGCGCCAAAGCCACGGATCGGGCCATCCGCGAACATCCCTATCCCGCGATCGGCATCGCCTTTGGGCTCGGCTTGCTGGTGGGATTTCTGGCCCGCCGACGTGACTGAGATTCCAGGCGGAGGAGGCCCTGATTGTGGTTTCTCGCCGGGGGCATTGACACTGCTGATGGGTGGATGCGCCTCCCGGGGCGCTGTCGGCAAGTTGGAGTGGACAGGCCGCGCGGTGACGGGCTAACTTTTAGTCGCCTGGCAAAAGCCGGGCGGGCTGATGGTGAGTGATGAAACAACAATCAGACAGGCAGTTTTACCGGATCGTACTGGCCCTTTGGCTGGCATCCATCCGCACCAGTGCCGAGTCACTGCTGCAACTCATCAACGACATTCCCGACATGTCAAAGATCGAGGCGGGCGTCGTGGACCTGCGGCCCGAGCCGACCGACTTGCGGGAGATCTGTGATTTCGTTCGCGTCCGGTTCGCCCAAGCCGCCAGGAAGAACATCCGGCTGCCGCGCCCAAACCGGTAATGAAAGGATCGTTATGGATTTTTTAGTGGTTGATGATGACAAGACGTTTCGCGACGCCACCTGTTATCTGATCGAGGAGGCGGGCCATTATGCCGAAGGCGCGGAATCGGGGCGGGTCGCCCTGGAAACGCTCAAGGAGGACAAGTTTGACGCCGTGTTGCTGGACGTGAACCTGGGCGCGGAGAACGGCCTGGATATATTGGTGGAATTTCAGAAGCAATTTCCGCAGTTGCCGGTGGTGATGTTCACCGCCCAAGGGAGCATCAAGGTGGCCGTTGAGGCCATGCGGCGCGGAGCCGTGGATTTTCTTGAGAAGCCCTTCCAGCGCGAGCAGTTTCTCACCGTGCTCGCGCGCCTGCAACGGCTCAATCAAATGGGCCGCCGGATTGAACGCCTGGAGCAGGAGGTGGCCGAAACCCGTGCCCAGAATGTTGAGCCCATCTTCGATTTCACCACCCCGGCCTTGCGCCAGGTCATGGATGTCCTGGTCCGGGCCGCCAAAACCCCCGCTTCCATCCTGATCCTGGGGGAAAGCGGGACCGGCAAGAGCTTCACCGCCCGCATCATCCGCGACCAGAGCCACCTCGCCGACCGACCCTTTGTGGTCGTGAGCTGTCCCAGTTTGTCCCGCGAGTTGCTTGAAAGCGAACTCTTCGGCCACGTCCGCGGCTCCTTCACCGGCGCCGTCAAGGACCATTGGGGCAAGGTGCGCGCGGCGGAGGGGGGGACGCTGTTCCTGGATGAAATCGGCGACCTGCCCATGGAGGTCCAGCCCAAGCTGCTGCGCCTGCTGCAAGAGCGCGAATACGAGCGGCTCGGCGAAAACACCACCCGCCAGGCCAATGTCCGCATCATCGCCGCCACTAATCGCGATCTGAAGAAACGCGTCGCCGAAGGCACCTTCCGCGAAGACCTCTTCTTTCGCCTCAATGTCATTGTGGTGGAGATGCCCCCCTTGCGCAAACTGGACTCGGACCTCGTGCGCTTCGCCGAGTACTACGCCGGCTATTTCGCCGGACAATGCGGCCGCAAACTCGAAGGCATCAGCCCGGAGGCCATCGCCATCATTCGGGCCTATTCCTGGCCGGGGAATCTGCGCGAATTGCGCAACGCCATCGAGCGCGCCGTCATTCTGGCCAAGGAGTCCCGGATTGTGCCCGATGACTTGCCGGCGGAACTCCGCGGACAGTCCCATGGCGACGGCCAGACCGGCGAGAACCTCCCCGTGGCCGGGGCGCTCATCTCCTTGGAGCAGTTGGAAGAAGCCCATTTGAGAAAAATCCTCGAACGGACCCCCAGCCTTACCGAAGCCGCGCAAATCCTGGGCATTGACCAGGCCACCCTCTACCGCAAACGCAAAAAGATCGGGCTGCAATGAAGTCTTCACCCCGGAAACCAGCGGCGGCCGTGGAACGCGAAAACGCCCGGCTGCGGGGCGATTTGCTCACGCTTGCCCGGCGTTTCAGCCACGACTTGCGCACCCCCCTGGGCGGCATTGTGAGCGCGGCCGAAGCCATCAAGGAGGTCCTGGCGGCCCACGATCCTTCCGCCGTTTGCTTGGCGGATTCGCTGCTCACCGCCTCCGACGAAATGGGCCAGATGATCAAGCAGGTGAGTTTCGTGGCGCGGGCCTCGGCCAGTCCGCTGCCCAAGACCGCCGTGCACATGGCCGATGCCGTCTTGCCCGCGCTCCAACGGCTCGAGAGCCGGATTTACCGGCGCGAGGCCGCCATGGTCGAACCTCCGTCCTGGCCCGTGGTGCCCGGCGTTCTGACGTGGCTGGAAATGATCTGGTGGCAACTGCTGCTCAATGCCCTCAAACACGCCGGCCCGAAACCGCGCATCGAACTGGGCTGGGAAACGCGGCGGGATTCCCTGCGGTTCTGGGTGCGCGACAACGGCCCGGGCGTGCCCGAAGCCATGCGCGGAAAGCTGTTCAAGGAATTTGATTCGTTGCACGCGGAGCAACGTGTTCCCGGGCTCGGATTGTCCATCGTCCAACGTTTGGTGGATTTGCAGGGCGGCGGTTGCGGATATGAGAGACCGGAGCAGGGCGGGGCTTGCTTCTTTTTTACGTTGCCCACGGAAAGCAGTCCGGTTTCGGGGGCGTAGGGCGACCGCGCCGGCCTATTTCGTTTCCAGGAATTCTCCCTTTGTCTCCCGCAGGCTTTTCCAATTACCGCGGGCCTTCCGAGTGTCTTGAAGCTTGAACCTTGCCAACCCGCCGCCGCCGGATTTGTTGAAATTTTTAAGAAATTGCGCATTTGGCGGGGGGATCCTGCCTGCAGATTGCCGGGATTGGCGTGTAGATTGCACCTCGGCATTGGCAAATTGCTGTTTTTTTTCTGTTGGAATTGGACAAATCTGCCGATTCATAGCAAGATAGTTCTAGTATGAGCGACGAAGCCATGAGCAATTTTACGCCGCGCGCGCAGCAAGTGCTCGCGTTGGCCCGAAAAGAAGCCGACCGGCTTAACCACAACTTCCTCGGCACCGAGCATCTTTTGCTTGGCCTGATTAAATTGGGGCAGGGCGTGGCCGTCAATGTATTGCAGAAGATGGGGCTCGACCTGGAAACTGTCCGCATGGAAGTGGAGAAGCAGGTGGGCACCGGTCCCGATCAGAAAATGATCGGCAACATTCCCTATACCCCGCGGGTCAAGAAAGTCATCGCCCTGGCCCAGAAGGAAGCGAAGAATCTCAACCATACGTATGTGGGCACTGAACACCTGCTGCTGGGTTTGTTGCGCGAAGGCGACGGCGTGGCCGCAAAGGTCTTGCGCGCCTTGGACGTGGATATCGAGCAATGCCGTCAGGAGATTCTAAAGGAGTTGGATCCGAATTTTGCCGCGCAAGTCGGTGAGGAGCAATCGTCCGGAGAGTCACCCGTCGAGAAGCAGGGCGGCGCCGGCGAAAAGAAGGGCGAAGTCAAGACCCCGGCCCTCAAGGCCTTTGGCCGCGATCTCACGGAAATTGCCCGCAAGGGTGACATGGATCCGGTGATTGGCCGCAAAAACGAGATCGAGCGGGTCATCCAGATTCTTTGCCGCCGCACCAAGAACAATCCCGTGCTCTTGGGTGAGGCCGGCGTCGGCAAGACTGCCATTGTGGAAGGTCTCGCGCAGGAAATCGCGGCCGGCAACGTGCCGGAGATTTTGCTGAACAAGCGCGTCATCACCCTCGACCTCGCACTCATGGTCGCCGGTACGAAGTATCGCGGCCAGTTTGAGGAGCGCATCAAGGCGGTGATGGATGAAATCCGCCGTGCCAAAAACATCATTCTCTTCATTGACGAATTGCACACCATCGTGGGCGCCGGTTCCGCCGAAGGCACGATGGACGCCAGCAATATCATCAAACCCGCCCTCTCCCGCGGCGAAATGCAGTGCGTCGGCGCCACCACGCTGAATGAATACCGCAAGTACATCGAAAAAGACGCCGCGCTGGAGCGCCGGTTCCAATCGGTGAAAATCGAGGCGCCTTCAATCGAGGATGCCATCGAGATTTTGAAGGGGCTGCGCCACAAATACGAGGAGCACCACAAGGCCGAGTTTACGGATGCCGCCGTCGAGGCGGCGGTGAAGCTGTCCGACCGTTATATCACCGACCGGTTTTTGCCGGACAAGGCGATTGATGTGCTCGACGAAGCCGGTTCGCGCGCGCGGATCACCACCATGACGCGTCCGCCGGAGGTCAAGGTCATGGAAGCCGAGATTGAGGAGATCAAAGGCAAAAAGGAAAAGGCCATCAAGAACCAGGATTTTGAGGGTGCCGCCCAGATGCGCGACCAGGAGAAAAAGGCCAAGGAGAAGCTGGAAACCCTCCTTAAGGAATGGCGCGCGCGGGGCGATGAAAAGCGCGTTCTGGTGGGCGAGGAAGAAATCTTGCATGTGGTCTCCAAGTGGACCGGCATTCCGCTGCAGCGGATGGGGCAGGGCGAGATGCAGCGCCTGCTGACGGTCGAGACGGAGATGGAAAAGGTCGTGGTTGGCCAGCGCGAGGCGGTCTCCGCCTTGTGCAAGGCCCTCCGGCGTTCCCGCGCCGACCTGAAAGATCCGCGCCGGCCCATTGGCACGTTCCTGTTGCTGGGCCCGACCGGCGTCGGCAAGACTTTATTGGCCAAGACGTTGGCGGAACAGATGTTCGGCGACACCAAGTCGCTCATCCAATTGGACATGAGCGAATACATGGAGAAGTTCAACGTTTCCCGCCTGGTGGGTTCTCCTCCCGGCTATGTCGGTTACGAAGAAGGCGGCCAGCTCACCGAAAAAGTGCGCCGCAATCCTTATTCGGTCGTGCTGTTTGATGAGATCGAGAAGGCCCATCCGGACGTCTGGAACATGCTGTTGCAGATCCTGGAGGAAGGCAAATTGACCGACAGCCTCGGGCGCGTGGTCAATTTCCGCAACACGATCATCCTGATGACCTCGAACGTGGGTTCGGACACCATCAAGAAGCAGTCCTCGATGGGCTTTTCGCCCATCAGCGACGAGAACTCTTACGAAAAGATGCGCGATAAGATCCTCGATGAATCGAAGCGCGTGTTCCGTCCGGAGTTTCTGAACCGCTTGGACGATGTGATCGTCTTCCGCTCGTTCACCAAGCCCGATTTGATCCAGGTCTTGAATCTGGAAGTGGGCAAGGTGCTCGAACGGTTGCGCAAGAAGAACCTCAAGTTGGAATTGGACGAGAAGGCCAAAGACTTCCTGGTGGAGAAGGGGTACGACCCGCAATACGGCGCCCGTCCGATGCGCCGGGCCGTGGAGCGTTTCTTCGAGGATCCGCTGGCCGAAGAGATTCTCAAGGGTGCGGTGCACGAAGGCGAGATGATCAATGTCACGGCGGAGAAGGACAAGCTCGTGTTCAAGCAAAATGCCGCTGCCGCCGGTGCGGTGGCGAGTTAAACGACCTTTGCCCCGCTGAATTGGTTTGGAGCCCGCGCCTTGGCGCGGGCTTTTTATTGGACGCAGGCCTAGACCGCCACGGCTGCCGATACGCGCTGGATCTTCGTGGCCTTGCCGGTGGCGTTGTCAATCTCGATGATCGCCCCGTGCAGCTTCACGTCGTCGCGCGCCACTTCAAAACGTTGCGGCATGGCGGTCCGAAACCGCTGGAGCACCGGCTGGATTTCGCGCCCCAGCACGCTCAGCTGCGGCCCGGTAAAGCCGGCGTCGGTCAGATAGGCCGTGCCGCCCGGGAAGATCTGCTCATCCGCCGTCTGCACGTGCGTGTGCGTCCCCACCACCGCGCTCACTTGGCCGTCCAGCATGCGCGCAAAGGCGATCTTTTCCGAGGTCGCCTCCGCGTGAAAGTCCACGAAAATGAGGTTCGTTTGCTGGCGCAGCCACTTCGCCTCTTCCATCGCCATCAGAAATGGATTCTCCAGCGGGGGCATGAACGTCCGGCCCTGCGCATTCATGACCGCCAGCGGCGGCAGATCGCGGATCTTCAACACCGTGCTGCCCCGGCCGGGCGTGCCCGGCGGGTAATTCAGCGGACGAACAAACCGCGGTTCGTTCTGCAGCAGTTCCAGGACCTCTCTTTGATCCCATAAATGGTCGCCGGTGGTGATGGCGTCAACGCCGTAGGAAAACAGATCCGCCGCGATGTCGGGAGTCACCCCGTTGCCGCCGGCGGAGTTTTCCGCGTTGGCGATGATGACATCGAGACCATGGGTTTTGCGAAGGACCGGCACAAGTTCGCTGACGGCACGCCGGCCGGGGCTGCCGACGATGTCACCAATGAATAGGATTTTCACTCGGACATTTAACCACGAATCATCCGAAAGACACGAAAAGAATCACGGCCACGGGTGTTGTCACAGGAAGGTGGCGGCGAAGCCGGTCAGGGCGGCCGCCAGCCACAGGAGCAACACCGCGGTGGTGCGGTTCAAGCCGGCGCGGGCGAGCCGGTGCGAAAAATGGTTGGTGTCCCCGATCCAGAACGGCCGCCGGTTCAGCGTGCGAAACAAACTCACCTGCGCCAGGTCGAGCAAGGGGACGGCCAGCACCAACAAGGGCGCCAGGACCGCGAGGTGGCGGGGATGTTGCCGGGTGTAAAAGTGCGGCAGAATGGCCATCACCGCGAGCAAGTAGCCCACCAAATGGCTGCCGGCGTCACCCAGAAAAGCCCGGGCGTTCGGAAAATTCCACGGGAGAAAGCCGGCCAGGGCGCCGCACATGAGAAAGCCGGTGATGGCCACCAGATACTCGCCGTTGGCGGCGGCAATCAGCGCAAAAATCAGCGCCCCGATGGCGCCCATGCCGGCGCAGAGGCCGTTCATGTTGTCCATGAAATTAAAGGCGTTGATCACGGTCAGCAGCCAGAGCACGGTGATGGCGTAACTGAAAGTCTCGCTGTGGACAAACAGGGTGATCCGCTTGCACGCGGCCGCCACGGCGATGGCAATGAGCAACTGGCCGATGAACTTGGGCAGGGCTTTTAATTCCTGCCGGTCATCCCACGCGCCCAGGCCGGTGATGGCCACCGCCCCGGTGGCGAGCACCGCCAATTCCAGCGCGCGGCGGTCAATGCCGTGCAGGATCGCCGCGGCGGCGTCGATCTTGACCAAGCCCAGTTCCATCAAAGCCGCGCCCACCCCCAGCGGCAAAAGAATTCCGGTGAGCACCGCAAAGCCGCCGGCCAGCGGCACCGGCCGGTCATGGATTTTCCGGCGGCCGGGATCATCCACGTGGTTGGTGTACAGGCACCACCGGCGCCAGAGGGGCAGCGCCAGCAGCGACGTCAGGCCGGCCCCCAGGAAAGCCGCGGCAAAAAAATTGAAGGGGAATGTCATGAGTCAAGGGCCGATGACGAACCCCGCTGCGGCAAGCTCAGCGCCAGCCGCCGGGGACGGGTGTCGCGGTCGCCGGGCCGCGTCAGACCGGAAGTTGCCGGATGGATCATGGTTCAGGATTGGTTCGTTCGGGCGGCCATCAGCTTCAGATAAACAAGATATTGATCGTCCACCATTTTTTCGATGGAGAAATTCGCCCTTACGAATTCGCGCCCCGCGCGGCCGAGGCGTCCGCGCAGCGGGGCGTCCGCCGCCAGTTGGACCAACTTCCGGGCCGCCCCCGCGAGGTCGCCGGTGCGGATGACAAAGCCGGTTTCATTCTCCAGACAAACTTCATCCGCCCCGTCGAAGTCATAGGCGACGACCGGCTTGGCGGCGGCCAGTGCCTGCGGCAGCGCGCGGGACAGGGCCTCGCGGTAGGACAGATGGGCGAGGCAATCCATGATGCCCACATAACGGGCCACCGCGCCGGGCGGGACGAGGCCGGTGAAAATCACCTTGCCCGCCAAGCCGAGGGTGCGGACCTGGTTTTCCAATTCGCCGCGCAACCGGCCGTCGCCGACCAGCAGGAGCCGGGCCTGGGGCACCTGCGGAAGAACCTGGGCGAAGGCGGAGATCAGGTCGGCATGGCCTTTGAGCCGGAAGAGCCGGGCCACTTGGCCGATGACAAAATGGTTTTCCGACAGGCCGAGTTGCCCGCGCAGCGCCGGGTCGTTCGTGGCCGTCAAAAACGGCTCCAGATTGAAACCGCTGAAAATCCGGGTAAACATCGCCGGCTGGCCGATGCCGGCCGCCAAGTACAGTTTGCTCATGGCCTCCGCGGAACAGAAAAAGTGGTCGGTCACGCGCCCGGCGTATCGCTCGGCGGCGGTGAAAGCCCAGTTGGCCGGCGCGCTTTGGAAGCTGCCAAATGACGGCCCGTGAATGTGGTGGATGATGAGCGGGACACCGGCCCGCCTGGCGGCGAGGCGCCCCAAAATTCCGGCCTTGCCGCTGTGCGTGTGCACCAGATCCGGCCGCTGTTCACGCAGAATCCGTTCGAGCTTGCGGAGGGCAATAAAATCCTTGAGCGGATGCACCGGCCGGACCAATTCCGGGACCAGCGTGAGCAGCCCCGGAATCCCGCGCGCCGTTTCCTCCAGCGAGCCTTCCGGGCCGGTCGTGGGACCGGAGATCAGCTTGAGGTCGAGGCCGGGCTTTTGCCGCAGGCCGGCGATGCTGGCGAGCGTGTTTTCCTGCGCGCCGCCAATGACGAGCCGGGTGATGATGTGGGTGACGCGCATGGCGTCATTTGCCGTCGAATTCGGACAGATGCTGGCGGACGGCTTTCAGTTCCGCGGAATTCGTCGGGGCATTTTCGAGGTAGATCTGGTAATTGCGGACGGCCTCGTTCGTTTCCTGCCGGTGCCGGGCGATCTCTCCCAGCGCGTAGGCCACCCGGAAACTGTTGGTATAGGTGGACTGCACGCGCCTGAAATCGGTCCGCGCCGCGTCCAGTCGCCCGCTTTGAAAATAGGCCAGGCCACGATTATAGAGCGCATCCGGGCTGTTGGTGCGCAGATCCAGAAAGTGGTTCAGGGCCGTGATGGCGTCGTCATAGTTGCTCACCTGGAGGCTGACCACGCCCTTGCCGTAGAGCCACTGCGGATCGTTCGGCGTCCGGGCCAGCTTGCGATTGATGACGCCCAGCGCCTGGGAGTAGAGGCCGCGCAGGATGAAGCTCCGGCTGGCCGCCAAAAGCAGCGTCTCGTCATCGGGATGGCGGGCGATTTCGGATTCCAGCAGCGCCACGGCATCGCCCGTTTCATTCTTTTCGAAATGGGCCGCCGCGGCGAGCAGGCTCACTTCCTTGGAATTGAACTCCGTGAGGGCGAAGCGAACCGGGCGGGTGATCGGGTCATGCAGCGCTTCCAGCGCCTGGTCTGGCTCGCGGTAAACGATGTAAATCTGGGCCAGAAACAGCCGGGCGGCCAGATTATCCGGCAGCAGTTGGCGCACCCGGGTGAAGGCGACGGCGGCCTGGCGCATCATGCCGCCCTGCATCAGCCAGACGCCGTTGGCAAAGCAAAAGCTGGTTTCGTCAAACGGGCCGTTGGCGGCCAGCACTTCGTTCCAATTATTATAAATTCCAAACTGGTCGGACGTCACCCGCGAGAGGGCCAGACCGGCCGTGGAACCGGCGCGCAACGTCTTGTTGAAGTTGAGATTGATGCCGGCCACGACGTTGTTGGTATTCAAATCGCAGGCATCGGCGAACAGGACCGCGGCCTGGTCCAGGTGGCCGGCACGCTGGACCTCCACGCCCAGGGAATTGAGACTATGCGAGTAATAGAGCCCGGCGCGGAGGGCGTTGTGATTCGGCTCCAGCGGAATATGCAGGTGCATCAGCAGCCACGGGATGGGGCCCGATTGCTGGCCGGGATCCCAGGGGCGCTGGGCCAGTTCAATCGCGGGCCGGCTTTCCGCCAAAACGCCCGTCCAAAACGACTCGTTTTCGGCGATCAAGTTTGTCGCAAGGGCCGGCGGCAGCAGGGTTCCTTTCGGCACCGGCTTCAAGGCATACACCAGTCCGTGCGGTTCCTGGTAAAACTGCTCAAAATAGTAGCCAAAGCTGGGATTGGCATAGTAGAGGTCGTTGCTCTGGGATAATTGGTTGAGCAGTCCCAGAACCCGGACGGGGCTCAGGCCGTTGGTTTCCCTGGCCGGCGAAAGATCGGGCCAGATTTTCGGGAAACGTTCGTGCAAATAATGATGGTAAATCGGCCAGCTCAGCGAGGTGGTGTCCACCACCGGGATATTTCGCGCGCGGCCCGCCCGGGCCAGCTCCGCCTGAAGCAGGTAGGCGCGGACGGGCTGATCCGCCGCCGGATTGTCGCTGTCGCACAACAAGATCGCGCCGGCCGCCGGCAGCTTTTGTGTGGAAAATCGGGCATATTTCAGCAAAGAATCATCGTTGGCGGCGCGGACGATGGGCGCATTTTTATAGACCAGCATCCCCCCCAGAACGATCAACAATACCAAGGTGCCCGTGACAATCACGGGACAAAGCCAGAGGAACGCCTGGGGCAGGGCCGGATCCGGCC
>Ga0181520_10008993_pt1 | contig 13968 bp, 14 predicted proteins | sample PEATcosm2014_Bin_29_FD_132451 | JGI IMG/M metagenome (GOLD analysis project Ga0181520, IMG submission 132451) | Peatland microbial communities from MTU Mesocosm Facility, Houghton, MI, USA - PEATcosm2014_Bin02_30_metaG | ecosystem: Environmental > Terrestrial > Soil > Wetlands > Peat | place... | reverse complement strand
TGAACCATGACCAGAGCCGCGGACATTTACTGACCACTGATCACTGCTCGCTGACCACCGAGGGGTACCCCCCTCCCCCCCCTAAAATATATATTTTGACGTAAAGATTTTGCAGGTAATTAAATGGTAAACAGTCGTGCCGGATGGGCAAAGGCGGTAAGCTAGTGGATGGGAGCTCAAAGCTGAAAGCTGTTCTCCATTCGCGCTATCTCGGCCTCGATGTCGGCAACCGCCGCATCGGCGTCGCGGTCTCAGACGAGTTGGGGCTGACGGCGCAGCCAGTGCTGACGCTGGAGCGGCGTCACAACCAGCGCGAGGACTTGCGTTCGCTGGCGCGGCTCGCTAAGCGTTTTGGTGTGGTGGGAATCGTGGTGGGCAATCCCGTGCATCTCTCCGGAGAAGTCAGCCCGCAAGCCGTAAAGACTCATGCCTTTGCCGCCGCGTTGGGCGAGCTGACCGGCCTGCCGATTCATCTGTGGGACGAGCGGCTGACGACGCGCGAGGCTCATCAGATTTTGTATGAAGCCGGACACGTTCGCCAAGAGCATCGCAAGGTCGTCGATCAGGTGGCCGCGACTCTGATCCTGCGATCGTTTATGGAAGAGCAGAGGTAAGGCTTGTAAAGAGCTATGCAAGGCCCGAAAGACTTTAAATATCCTGGATGAACCGCGCCAGAGATTCGCGCCAGTGCGCCAGTTTTTCTTCCCGCGAGATGTGTGCGCAAGCCGGACTGGTCGAGTCCAGCACCCGATAAGTAATCGGTCGAAGCTCTGTCAGCAGCGGCAATACCTTGCGCCGGAAGAGCCTCTCCGCCGGCTGCCCGTTGAAACCGGTCAATTCGATCCGCGGATGAACGTCGAAAAAGCTTCTGAAATCATTCGGCTCGATCGAATCCATGCGAATCTCCGCATCCGAGCTTCCCGGCCGTTCGGCGGCGCGGCAGACATCCCACAGCGCGATGCCGCTAGCGCGCAGCCGCTGCAGCCTCTCTGCGTAAGCCAGCTCCGGCGATGCGCCGACAAGCTTCCCCATGATCCACCAAAAACAATTTCTAGGATGCGCATAGTATTCGCCCATCTCGAGCGACTTCACGCTGGGCAGCGTGCCCACAATCAGCACGCGCGCATCCGCGGACGCAACTGCATCGAAGCCGGCAGATTTCATCTGAAGTGCCTTCCATGCCTTTGCACAAAGGTCAGCATCCGCAATAACAGCAGCAAAACCGCAAATGCCACCACGCACACCAAAACCAGCCGTTGTGAGCGCGGCTTCGTCGGGCGCGGCTTGGATCGTCTGCTCATCTATAGCAAAACTAGTTTACCGCGTGACGCGCTGCGCAATCCTTCGCGTAAAGTCCCGCGATTCTCTGCTGCTGATACAATAAGAAATGTCGCAGTGCGCGGCGATTTTTTCTGTGTTGAGAGCACCGCAAGGGCTTTCTGTTCCCGGATCACTGACCACTGTATTGTCCCCCAACCACATGGCCTCATCGGCCGAACCAAAAGAAGGAAAAGCCCCTCTGTGACCCAGACGATACGCAATATCGCCGTCATTGCCCATGTTGACCATGGCAAGACAACCTTGGTAGACGCCATGCTGCGTCAATCCGGCACCTTCCGAGCCAACGAGCAGGTTGCCGAGCGGGTGATGGACTCGAACGAACTGGAGCGGGAGCGCGGCATCACCATCCTGGCCAAAAACACCGCCATCGTCTTTGAAGGCGGCAAAATCAACATCGTCGATACTCCCGGCCACGCTGATTTTGGCGGCGAGGTCGAGCGCGCGCTCAAGATGGTCGATGGCGTGATGCTGCTGGTTGACGCCGCCGAAGGCCCGCTGCCGCAAACGCGCTACGTGCTGGCCAAGGCACTTGAAGCCAAGCTCAAGCCTATCGTCGTGATCAACAAAATAGACCGTCCCGATGCCCGCCCGCAGGAAGTATTGAACGAGATTTACGATCTCTTCATCGACCTCGACGCCGACGAAACACAATTGGATTTCCCGGTGCTTTACGCGGTGGCCAAGGCAGGCACGGCCTCCCTCGATCCAGCCATTCCTGGCGTCAATCTGCAGCCGCTCTTCGAGACCATCGTCTCTACAATTCCCCCCGCCACCGGGGACGCCGACGGCACCTTGCAGATTCTAGTCACCAATCTCGATTACTCCGATTACTTCGGCCGCATCGCCATCTGCCGCGTCTTTCAAGGCACGCTGCACGCCGGCGATGACGTGACGATTTCCAAGCGCGACGGCAGCCTGATGAAGACGCGCATTACAAAATTGTTTACCTTCAGCGGCCTCAAGCGCATCGAGACCACCGAGACCACGATGGGCGACATCGTCGCCGTCGCCGGCGTCGAGGGCATCACAATCGGCGAGACCATCACCAGCGTCGAAAACCCCTCGCCGTTGCCGCTCATTGTCATCGATGAACCCACGATCGCCATTCAATTCAGCGTGAACAATTCGCCCTTTGCCGGACGCGAAGGCCAATACGTCACCAGCCGCAATCTGCGCGAGCGCTTGGAAAAAGAGCTGCTGACCAATGTGTCGATTCGCGTTGAAGAGACCGGCTCGCCCGACAGCTTCAAGGTGCTGGGCCGTGGCGAATTGCAATTGGCGATTCTGATCGAGATGATGCGGCGAGAGGGCTTCGAGCTTTCCGCCGGACGTCCCGAGATCGTCACCAAGACGGTGGACGGCACCCGCATGGAGCCGGTCGAGCATCTCACCATCGATGTGCCCGAAACCTACACCGGCACGGTGATCGAGAAGCTAGGCCCTCGCAAAGGCGAGATGACCAAGATGCACAATCACGGCTCAGGGCGCGTGCGCATGGAGTTTCGCGTGCCCAGCCGCGGCATCATCGGCCTGCGCAGCGAGATGCTCACCGACACCCGCGGCACCATCGTGATGAACGCGCTCTTCGACGGCTACATCCCCTACCAGGGCGAGATTCCGCAGCGCCCCACCGGCGCACTGATCTCTGACCGCCAGGGCCTCACCACGACTTACTCGCTCAACGGCCTCCAAGAGCGCGGAATGTTGTTTGTCGGTGCGGGCATCGAGGTTTACGAGGGCATGATCGTCGGCGAGCACGCGCGCGACAACGATCTCGACGTAAACGTGGTGCGCGAAAAGCACATGACCAATATGCGCGCATCAAGCGCCGATGAGGCCATTCGCCTGGTGCCTTACCGCGCATTGAATCTCGAGCAGGCCATCGAGTTTATCGCCGAGGATGAGGTCGTCGAAGTCACACCCAAATCGCTGCGTCTGCGCAAGCGAATCCTGCAGCAGAACAAGCGCCCAAAAAAATGGGAGAAGAGCGACGAGTAATAATCAATTGAAAGCGAGAGGAATGATGTTTTCCGGGCGGGAGTGCAAGATGTGTTAGGATTCAAGTTTAAATGTGCTAAGTTCGGAGATTGACATGAACGACAATCAGCCAGAAATGGTAATAGAAAGGCAAGAGCGGAAATGTTTCCTCTGTGGAAGTAATGCCGATTCTTTTTTCGACAATCCGGCACACGTGGATGTTTACTTTTCGTGCAAGATATGCGGAACCTTTCGTATAAATGATAGGTTAAGGCCTGACTGTACAGATGAGCAGAAAGCGATACTATCAGCATATTGCCGTCGAAATCCTGGTAGTTGGGTATACATCGAACCTGACGAAGGCATACGAGAAAAGTTATGTATGCTTGTACCGCATTACAGCCCACCAGAACAACTTGATCGGTTGCTTCAAGTTCTTGGAGATAAATCACAAAAACTTGGTAAACCTGCAAATTTTAATGTGATGAAGGATTATCCACTGATAGTTGCGATCGGTTGGCAGGAAGCACAGTTTCTGATAGGCGCGCTTATCCAGAAGAAGTATGTTGACACAAACGCTGTTTTATTAGGACCGCAATACATTGTGACCATGGAGGGATGGAATCGCATTGAGGAACTCAAAACATCTGGGCGATCCCTGACGCAGTGTTTCGTGGCGATGGCTTTTAGAAAGGACACGGATGCGATTTGGGAAAAAGTCATTGAACCAGCTATCAATGAGGCCGGTTATAAACCGTTTCGCATTGACCGGGAGCATCATGTGAATCGCATCGATGATGAAATCATTGCACAGATTAGAAGATCGCGATTCATGGTCGCTGATTTTACTTACCAGCGTGGAGGAGTATATTTTGAATCTGGAATGATGCATGGATTAGGTAGGAAAGTGATCTGGATGTGCCATGAAGACGATATCGCAGCAAGCAAATCTAAGTTGAAGGAGGGACTGCATTTCGATGTTCGTCAATTCAACTTCCTAAAGTATTGCGAACCAAATGAGGACATCAAGAAGCAGCTTTTTAATAGGATTCTGGCAATCGAAGGGGAGGGTCCACTTTTGACTGCTGAAGCAGAAGGCTGAGAAAACCTCTCACTCCGGCAGCTTCGCGTCCAGCACTTCCTGCGCCCGCGCAGCCCGCCACGCGGCCAGCCGCTCATGGAGCGCCGCGTCGTTCAACGCCAGAATCTCCGCCGCAAACAATGCCGCATTCGCCGCTCCCGGCTTGCCAATCGCCAGCGTCGCCACCGGAATCCCCTTGGGCATCTGCACCATCGAGAGCAACGAGTCCATCCCGTTCAGCGGCGTAGCCGCAATCGGCACCGCCAGCACCGGAAGCAGCGTCTTGGCGGCCATGACGCCGGCCAGATGCGCCGCGCCGCCAGCTCCGGCGATCAGTACCCGCAGCCCCCGCGTCCGCGCCGTTTCAACATATGCAAAAAGTTGGTCTGGAGTGCGATGCGCGCTCAACACCCGCGCCTCACAAGGAATCTCCAGCACACGCAAAATCTCGATGGCCGCCGAGAGCACCTCATAGTCGCTCTTGCTGCCCATCACCACGCCTACCAAAACCTGTTCACTCATGGAACTAATTATACGAAAGCCGGGGTTCAGGAGACAGCAAAGGGATGATATCTCAGGGCGATTGTAAGAAGATAAAACAATTCCATCACAGTTCCGCAGTTTCACGGTAAAGGGGGGAGGGGGTACTCAATGTCGGAAGATCGCCGTAACAGCTACTTCGACCACCGCAAACAGCACACTGACCGCCGCCAAGAATCCTTTGGCGCGCTGCCAGTTCTGCTCATGCCTCTCCATGCGTCGCTCCAGGTCGGCAATCCGCCCGCCATTGCCATCGCCCGCGAGGTTGGTCATCTGCGTCTTCAGCACGCTCAGATCGCTCAGCACCTGCGCCTCGAATTCATTCATCATTCGCATCCGCCAAGCTCCATTCGTCCATCTCTGACTGCATAATTGTTGCTCACGATCCCAGCGGCAAATTGATAAACAATGCCGTTGAAAACTCCGAGTAATTCGGCGGCGTCGCGCCATCATACATCCGGATATAAAACCGGTCATTGGCAGTGATGCGAGAAAAGGTCATCGTCGGCTGCGTCGCACGCATCACCAGACTAGGATCCTCTCCCGCCATAAAAACAAAATCCCGCGTCCGAATCTCGAACCCTCCGCCCGTGGGCGGCGTCACGCCCGCATTGACTGTAACTGTCGTTCCATTCAGCGCAGTCACCGTCAGGCTGTTTAGATTAGCCAGCACCGTTGGAGCGATCACAGCCGGAAGCCACGTATCAGCAGGTACCGTCGCGCTGGTCTTGATCGCCAAATCGTCGGCCCAGTCATTGGCGAATGTAATTGCATATTCCACCAAATCCGGATAACTTGCCCGGTAACTCACGGTAACGGCCCGCACCACCACCTGCGTATTTAGATTGATCGAGGGCGCATTGAGCAGCAGCGCATCGCCCGGCCAAACATCGCTGGCAAAGCTGATCCGCGTTCCCTTGTAACTGCCGCTCCACAGTGCGCTCACGCCCGCCGCCGCCTGCTCCATCATCAATGCCGCGTTCCGACAATCCTGTGAACTGCGCGCCGCTGGGCTCGTCACGGAGCCAATCCACGCGGCCTCGCTTGGCAATCCCGCCTGCGCCAGTGCCGCTTGGCTTGCTGTATTCACCTCGCGTCCTACCGCCCTGCCAATCGTGCGATAACTCACCGCTATCTGCTCGCCAGCCAAAGGTGTATATCCAGCGTAAAACATTACCTTACCGGCGCGCTCCAAAAGACACTCAGCCGCTTCGGCCGTCGTGCCCACGCGCCGGGTATAGGGACCGCCGCTCGGAGGCGTACTCACTACCCAGCCCGATCCCAGATTCGTCAAATTGAGAGCGCGCATGGTTCCCACCAGACTTATGCTGCTGGCAGGAACCACATTGCACGCTTCGGGCAGGTTGGCGATGGTGCCGTCATACAGAGTTACCGGCATTCCGCCGACTCCGTCGACAAACTCCTGAATCTCCAACTGCACATTCGCCGGAGCGGCAATCAACTGCCCGCCGGAACTAATTGGCCCGCTATCTCCAAAGGAGCGATAGATGGCCTGTACTCGTTCGTTCTCCGGGCAATGCACTCTGACGCGCAGGTTGTATTGGTTGGCCGAATTGATCGTATAACTTGATCCCGCCGGAGTTCCTTGAATCAGTGGTTGCAAAGTCACGGTCCCTGTGCCCGCCTGCGCGGCTGCTTGAAAGCCGGCAACGCATAAGGCCTGCGAATTCTGGCCAACAAAGAAGCCAGCTAATGCTCCCGTGCTGCTTGGTGCAATGGTTACTCCCACAGCCTCCAGTAGCAGCGTTCCACCCATCTCCACCGGATCAATCCAGGTTATCAACGTCTCACCGTCGATCCCGTTGCCGCCCGTCATCGTTAACCCATTTGCGCCCAGAGTAAGATAGCCGGCCGTACCGTTAACTCCCCACACGCTTAGGTTGATCTGCGTTTCGTTGAAGAGTTCTTTAATAATGGTGGACTTCGATGAAGCAGGGAAATATGGGTCTGCGGTCAGATAATACTGCGTTGTAACTCCGTCGCCCAGAAAATATTCCGTCACATAAGCGACCGGCTCGGCCTCGCCGCAAACAGTAACATCATTCGCCAGCGCGCGCTTGACGCTGGCCGTGAATGCCATAGATGCCAACTCTAGGCTGCCGTCCGTCTCGTTCAGCGGATGCACGGTATTCTGCACGGGTGAGACCGTCAGCGCGCCATTGACCGCGCGGTACGCGGCCCGAGCCATGCATGCCACCTGCCCGGCGCTCTCGCTCCACGACGCGCCTGGATCGGGTACAAAATGACTCACTGGTACACTGAGAGAAAGCCCGCTGGTCGATAGTCTAGTAACTCCCGAGTGAGTTACAAGCGCCGTCAGCAGCGCTCCTGCGCTCTCGCCCGTGCTGCCGGTGCTGGGAGGCATCAATAACTGGTCCAGCAACAACTCGTCGCTCAAAGCCTGGATCGCCACCCGGTAGCGTGGACCTTCCGTCGCATAGCCCGCATATTCAGGCAGGGGAGTTACTGCAATGTAACCCGTAAAGTAGTAGGTTCCATCGTCGCCCGTCACCCCTATAGACTGATTGCGCAAAGGCGTCGTCAGATTGCCGTTACCTGGCAGGCTCAGCCACAACTGGCATATGGAGGGCTCATTCAGCTTGCGCTCGATCGTCAACGGCCGCGCTGCATCGAGCGTGGCCGTGTAGTCTTGACCGTTGATCGTTATCTTCATTGGGTCTCTCTGCCCTACCCTAACAATGTCATCCTGAGTGAAGCGCGGCGTAGCCGAACGACCTGTGGTTGACTGTCCTGTTGCCCCGCATCAATTCAAGAGTGCCTGATTACAAACTCGGCTGCCTACACCAGCGCGTTGACCGCTGGTAAATAGCTCCGATAACAGACCACCCGTTCCCCATCCAATGGATCGGTCACGGGCAGCGCCAGATACTGGCCTTTCAGCAGCACTCGCGCCAGCCCATTCTTGTTTTTCCCGTCCAGCGGCAATTCGGCTTCCTGCGCGCCGCCCATCGTCTGCAAGCGTGGATAGTGGAAGAAGATTCGCTCCCCCTGGCTGCCTTCCATCACAAACAGCGCCGACCACTCCTGATAGAAACTGCCACCTTCGCGATCCACAAAGCCGATAACTGCCTGTAACTTTGAGTTAGCCGCCGGGACTCCTCCCGGCAACGGCTCGGCAAGTGTCAGCCCACTCGTAGTTACCTGGGAAACCAATGCGACGTTAAAGGTCACACGGCGGATGTAATCGACATCCGTCAGCGCCTGCCGCACATACGCTCCCGATACCGGCGTGCCTACGTAGCCCGTCTGCCCCGAGTAATCCGCGTCCAGTGCGATGATCGATCCTGCTGAAAATGTCGCCGCGTCCGCCGCAGCAAGCGCGATGTATGTGGCCGTCGATCCAGCAAGCGTAGTTACCGCTGTCGCGGCAGTCGCACCATCCGCGGCCAACGCGGCACCGAGCGCCGGAGCCAGCACGTTCATGTGCTGCGAGCCGGTCGCCAAAGCCATGGTCAGCTTTGTCCAACTTAGAAACTCCAAGCTCACCTGGGACTCAACAGTCTCGCGAACCTGCTCCAATGTTGCCGCCGGAATTCCTGTCAATACAGCCGTTGTCTTGCTTCCCGTCTTGCGCACAAACTCTTGAATCCACCCCAGACTGATCCACGGCGCGGGCGGTGCATTCAGACTGAATCCGCCTTGCTCCGCTGGATCAAAGAGCACAGGCGTCTGCGCTGTCCGGTTCACCGGCGCAAAGTAACCTCTAACTCGCCGCGCCACAGGTGCGGGAGCCGAAAACCATGTCGTCGCCATTTACTCCCCCTGCTCCTGGTAGCCGTAAACCATAACATTCGCGGAACGACTTATCCTGTCCCGTTGAACAACGATGGGAGCAAATCCAGGTTCGTCCCAGAACACCTTAGTTAGCATCGCTGCCGGCGGCGTCGCCGTAAAGTTGAGTTTGGGAGTGTAGTAAGGCTGTAGCATCATCGTCACTTCCTCATCCATCTCACTGAGCAACCGTCCGCGATCCAAGCCGCCAAAACTCTGCGTTCCGCAGGTCTGATAGAGTATCTCGCACTGCTCGCCTGCCATCGTCGAACTTAGGTCCATATCCACGCCCAGACCTAGCCAGCGAAGTACATACACATCGTTGGGAAGCTGACTGAAGGGAGCCTCGGCCTCCTCCACCAGAATCCCCGGACGAACAGCTCCGCGCAGCAGAATCGTCCGCTCCGGATTGATCGACGCCAGCCGCGTGCGCAGCGCCATATAGAACGAGTCTTTCGCATTTTGCATGGAGTACAACTCCTTGTGAACCAGGCCGGTTCAAGTCGTGGTTTCACGCCGTAGCCGCCGCGGCGAATGCGGTCCGGCCCGTAACTGACAACTGACCACTGATAACTGTATTTACACCGACTGCTGCCTTGCTTCCCGCAACAGCAATCGGTAGAGATACACTTGGCCGAAAGCCTCGTTTGCGGCAATCGACTCGATCAAGTAATCTTGCCCAGCCACTGTCACCGTCAGTGTCATTGCAAATAGTGACTGCGCCGATCCGAGATCCAGTGCATTCACCTGCTGCTCCACTCCGGTCGCAGAAACCAGCAGCTCCCACTTCGATTCGCCGCTCTCTTTCCACGATGGCCGCAGCGTGCGCATCACCACCGGGCTGATTACTACATCCGCAAAGGTCGTTGCCACCAATCCAACTTCTGACTGGCTCGTATCCGTACTTGTGCTTGTCACCCGTAAAAGTGCAGACGTGCCTGCCACGCTCCGCAGAAGGGCATCAGCCAGCATCTGCGGCGCACCTACCGGGTTGCGCGGCGCTGTATCGCTCATCGCTCACCCCAACCTGTTCGCTATGTAAGGACGCAGCCACGCCTGCACTGTTTCGTCCACCAGCGAACTCGAGAAATACTGCATCTGCATCGTGTCGATCTTGGTTTTGCTCGCGTTCAGCGCCGGCGTTGATTGCGCATTACGCACGATCTGCGCGCACGCCGTTTTCACGTCATCCCCGATTGTCGTCAGGCCCGCTGTATAAGTCACGGCCACTTCGTTGAAGGGCAGTCCCAGCACATTCCACGGCAGCATCAGCTCCCCGGTGTTCGGGTCAAAGTCCACCGAGTTAGGATCGATAGCCGTCCACTGCCCCGGCAGAGAGAATGCCAAAGCAATCTCCAGCAGCGGATCACTCGGCAGCTCTCCGCGCCGCGGCCTCGCGTATCGGCCTTCAATACTGACAATTGGAGTTGTCGCCGCTCCCAACGGCGCCAGCGGAAGATAACTCAGTAACACCGTCTGCGCTCCGCCGGTCAGCCGCAACCGCTCCGTGTACTGGATCACGTTCAGGTCCGGCCGCCTGCAGTAGCTGTTGATCAATGCCGTGGCTGCTGTTATCCAGTCCGCCGTTGTTCCTGCTGGCAATCCATAATTCGGGTAATCCACTGGCTGCAGATATGCCATACCCCACCCTTCCCTTTTGCTGCGTCATCTGTTCGACTTAGCGTGGGCGGGAACCATGCTTGCTCCCGCCCACCCGTTTTCTTAGCCAACCAGCCAGCTGACTCGCCAACTACCGGTCCACAAGCACCTGACAGTGCGCAAAGCCAACGCCCTTCACCACCGGAGCGCCAAACTTCACTGCGACATACTGGTAAGTCAGCGAGCTAGGCAGACCGAGTTGGAAGACGCGCGGAGCCGGATCGCCAAGCCAGTGGTACTCAATCAGATCCTCGGTCACAATGTAAGCCGGAAGAACCGCGCCCGATCCGATCGTGCCTGTATATCCCAGGCTCCAATCCGGAATCAGAGGCAGATCGCCCGCCTGCGTCGATAGCATCTTCACCCGCACGCCGCCCGTGATGTTATCGGTGTTCAGCACCACGTTGAACTCAGTCTTCATCTCCTGGTCGATCAGGTCCAGCAGCAGCGGGTTGGCATAGATCGCCGTGGGACGCACGTAATAGCCGTTGCTGGCCACCATCTGCGCCACTGCCGTCTTCAGGCCGTTCACAATCGAGGCGCCCTCGCCGATGGTCACGCCATTGGTGCCGGCGGCGATCTGCGCGGCGCATCCCATGTATTGATTGGTTGTCGTAGCGGTCAGGCTGGCTTCGTTGCCGTTCCACAGAGCCACATCGTGCGTCACCATCACGCCGCTCACCGTATCCACCAGGTCCTTGGCCTGCAGATAGGCAAACTGCTTCTGCTGATCGCCCAGTTCGATGTCGAAGAGGTTGTAGTTGATCTGAGCTACAATCGACTTCAACATCACGCTCATCTCAGTGCGTGTCGGCTGAACCACTGCGGGAACAATCGTGCGCGGATTCATGAAGCCGGCCGTGCCCGGATTCGGAATCGCCGATTCCACAAAGAATCGCGACGGATGACCGGTAGCCGGAACCTGCTTGATGCGCTGCCCGAAGGGGCTCGAACGCCGGCAGATATCGAAAATCTCGGTCTGATAAAGGGGAACTTCGATTGCTCCCGGCCCGATGAAGTCTGCTGCCGCGTGAATGTTTGCAAAGGTTGCGTTCATAGGCTTTTCCGCCCCCTCCATGGGGCCGTTCTAGCTGCCAGCTTCTAGCTCTTAGCTGCTAGCTTGTTCTGCCGGAATCCGGCATTGGTTGTACTACTCCGGCAGGACTCAGCCCCGGCTACAATCCAAAAGGGCGTTCTCCAGCCGTAACTTACACCCGCTTACACACGAGCTTTTAGCTAGAAGCTAGTAGCTAGAAGCTGATAGCTGCATTTACGCGATCGCGCCCGCGCGCAGCAATTGCGTCTTCACCGCAATGCGCTGCTCCAGACTCAGCCCACTCAGCGCCGCATCCAGCGTCCGCACGTCCACCGGACCCTCCCCGATGCCATGCTTGGCCAGCATCTCGCTGGTCGTCGCCGGCAGCGTCCTGCGCAACGGGCTCAATACACTTTGCGCGGACCCAGCCTTCAATTCGCTCAGCTCCTGCTCAGCGGCCGACAGCTTCTCCGCCAGCTCCGCCTCCCGCCGGCTCTGCTCAACGGCCGCAGAAATCCTCTCCACGTCGCCGCTCAACGCCCCTTGCCGCTCTTCCAGCCAGCTCAGCGTCTTCTCCAACTGCGCCGTCGCGGCTTCCAGCCGCTCGGCAATGTTTCTCTCTTCAAGTTCCATGCCATTCCTTTCTTCAGGTGACAGCTCACAGCCAACAGCAGACAGTTATCCGCCATTAGTTATCAGCTTGGTTGTCAGTTGATCGTGGCCGGCGGGCAATTTCTGTCTGTCCGCTGTAAGCTGTGTGCTGTTAGCTGTTTTTCGCTAACTCGCCATGCGGAAGCTGGTAGCCCGGTAAGCCGCCTTGTCCCGAAGCAGAATTGCCGCTCCGGTAAAGGTCACGCGGGTCAGCTTCCACACCTCGGCCCGCATATCTTCCACCCGCGCGTCGGCTAACTCATAACTCATGCCCATCGCTTCGGGCAATTGCGCCTGAATCGCTCCCGCTACCTCGGGAAAATCCCGCGCATACAAGTAGCCGCGCACCACCAGCCGCTGCCCAATCAAATCCGCCTCGGTCAGCAGCCCGATCTTGCGCCGCGCGTCGTGCCCGTCCCACCCCGGCCTGTAGTCCACTGCCATTCCCAACAGTGAAGGCAGCGCCTTTTCCGCCGCCTCGCGCGTCAGCATCACCCGGTGTCCGCGCGCTCCCGCAGGTGCCTTGTCGCTGGCTGAATTCACCATCGTCAACACCCCCTCGAACGCCACCCGGTTCGGGTGTCCGTCCACATGGGGAATCTTTACCGCCATCGCTTCCAGTCTCATGCGCTCTCCGCTCTGTAGAAACAAGGGATTAGTGAGTAGAGAATAAGGAACAAAAATGACACGGGTGTACCTAGCCCCGCAGGCTTTACTCCCGCCCCTGGTTCGAGGCAGAGTTTCTCGTCTCGATTCCCTCTTTCCTATTCCCTTCCCCCGATTCCCTCTTCCCCTGTATCTGTGCCTTCCCCTGTTAACTGCACCGCCGATCCATCCCGTCCCAGCGGTCCCAGGCCCCGCATTGCCCGAACCTCGTCCACCGTATACACTCCGGCTTGCAGAAGTTGCACCTGCACCGCCAGTTCTGTCTCCTCGTCTCTCGCGTTTAGCTCGTTGAAGACAAACTCGAACTCCCGCCAGCCAATGCATTTGCCGAATAGGTCGCGAGTGATATGACCGGCCAGCAGCATCGCCAGCGGAGAGATCGCCCCGCGGAAGGCCTCATCGGTCATCTCCGATGCCGTCGATTGGTTGACATCCGCCTCCAGTCCCAGCATCAGCGGCGGCAGCCCGAAGGCGTTGGCCACCATGCGGATCAGAAACTCCTGCCAGGCCAGCCGCATATCTGCGTCCGTCCCCTGAGCAAAGCGCAACACCTCCGGCTTCTGTTCGGTCGAAATCAACGGCACCCGCCCGGTTCCCTCGATCTCGTCCTGCCACCAGCGAATCAGCCGGTCATGCTGCGCAGGCGTCGCCTCATTCAGCCACAGCGCATACTGCGCCACCGAGTTCGACGCCAGCTTGCCCGCAAAACGGTGCGCGCTCAAGAACTGATTCACCGTCTCAAAGGCCACTTCCAGCGGTCCCAATCCAAAGGGCGTAAAACTGCGCGGATTCATCCGCACATACATCAGTTGGTCGTCGCGCAACTCAATCGCGCTCGACTCCAATTGCCCCGGCTGCGCCTGAGCATAGCGGGCTGACTCCGCCTGCCCATCCCAGCGTGGGTTGATGCGGATCGATGCCCCATCCACCGCCCACAGCATCGCCGGCCGCTCGCCGTCCCCGGTCGGCTCCATCTCGATCGCTCCAAAGCCGCCCGTCAGCGCATCCTCAATCACCTGCTCGATCAAGGTGCGAAAACTGTCCGTGGCGTTGGGCTCTTCCAGAGTCCGGCGCAACGCCCGCAGCTTCCGCTCCGCAAAGGCCAGTTCGCCCACCTTCACCCCGCGCCGCACCCGCACTTGCCAGTCCATCGCCGCAATGCGATCCTTGATCACATTGATCGCCCGCCGGACTACCGGGGTCT
>Ga0181520_10008991_pt1 | contig 13971 bp, 14 predicted proteins | sample PEATcosm2014_Bin_29_FD_132451 | JGI IMG/M metagenome (GOLD analysis project Ga0181520, IMG submission 132451) | Peatland microbial communities from MTU Mesocosm Facility, Houghton, MI, USA - PEATcosm2014_Bin02_30_metaG | ecosystem: Environmental > Terrestrial > Soil > Wetlands > Peat | place... | reverse complement strand
TGCTTATGCTTAAATATCGTGAAGTAAACCATACAATAGAGTTATTGGAAAAAACTGAACGTTTCATTAAATATTTGTCTCTAGGAATTGTTATTGTTGCGATAGGCTCTATAATAACAATCTTCTTGCATAAAACAATATTGGGAATAAGTATCTTCTTTATTGGGATTATAATTATGATGGTGGCAACTTGGATTATACAAAAGAAGATTTAGAAAAGAGTAGAAAAACAACAAAAGAAATTGATAAGCAAATAGAAGCATATGACTTTCAGATGACAGCGATAGCATGGCAAGTAGCAATCACCTTTGCTATTACGCTAAGTGCATATTTTCTAGGTGCTGGAATTTACATGTTATACGTTATTTTTGTGATTTTCGCTATGATTGGCTTGATAGTGATACAGTTATCTTATCTAAAGACCCGAGATACGGTTATTAGTAGAGGGCTTGGGATAACCTTAACAGAATTTAGATACGCAAAAGCCCTCAAGCGTCAGCATAAGGAGTTAGAAGCATCACGATATTTAAAAGAAATACTCGTAAATAATGAAATTAAAAGAGAGCAAGAAACAAAAGAATTCAAAAAGGAAGTAGAACTAATTACACAGTTACAAGCTTTAATAAAAGAGAAAAATCTTAGCTTAGCTCAAGTGCAGATAATAGCCAAAAAACATAAATTACCTGAAGTCGAACTTGATATGACTGCAAGTGAGCTTGAGAAGATGATTAAAGCCATAAAAGACTCTGGGGTTGCGGGGATTTGAACCCCGACTTGCTGGTTACTTCATGTTTTTCGGACTTCCAGATCCTCATCACAGCCTTGGCTCAAATTTTATTAAACATCTGGAGCCAGCCGCGCTGCCAGATTACGCAACAACCCCCTTAGTCTTTTATACTTTACAACAACTAGATTTATAACATATTCGATTTTATGATAAAGGCCGTTCTTTTCGATTTGGGGGGAGTCGTGGTAGACTTCTCGAATGAAAAACATTATGCTTACCTTTCAAGGATAAGCGGAAAACCAGTACATAAGATAAGGAAGATGATAGAGGACAAGGAGCTTGTGATGCTTGAGAAAGACACCACTGACATACGCTCTTTTGAGAGATATGTGGCAAAGAAGCTTGAGATACAAGTAAAGAGGGTTGAATGGTATGAGGTCTACAAGAGGTCTGCGAGGATAAACCTGGACGTGGAAGGGCTTCTGGAGAGACTTCACAACGAGTACATAACGGGATTCATAAGCAACATTGACAAGACGAGATATGTTTACACGAGGAAAATACTGAACCTGGATGCTTTCGACTACAGGTTCGCGTCCTGCTTTATAGGTTATAGGAAACCCGATCCAAGGATTTACAGATTTGCCCTGAAAAAGATAAGCATCAAGCCGGAAGAGGCTGTCTTCATAGACAACATGCTGGAAAACGTGGTGTCCGCGAGAAAGATAGGGATAAAGGCGGTGCATTTCATAAACAGGAGACTGCTCGACAGGGAGCTTGCAAAACTGGGAATATGATTTAATGGAGTTCAAGGAGGATGAGAGGCTGGTGCTGGTGCATTTCGGCGAGCTCTGGCTGCGCGGCAGGAACAGGAACAGCTACATCAAGAGGCTAGCGAAGAACATCAACGACTCGATGCAGGGCGAGGACATCTACCTTGATAGATTGTATGACCGCTTCGTGCTCAGGCTGGGAAAGGATAGCGACATAGATAGAGTAAAGGACAAGCTAAGACATACTTTTGGAATAAGCAATTACGAGGTTGCGTACACGACCAAGAGTGACATGAAGTCCATAGTTAAACTGGCGACCAAGCTCCTCGCAGGGATGGAGAAAAGTACATTGAAGATAAGCGCCCACAGAACCTACAAGGACCTTCCGTTCAATTCCGTAGACATAGTGGACAAGCTTTTCCAGATAGCCAAGAAGATGAAATTCCCGCTCTCCAACAAGGGCTTTGACAACGAGCTGAAGGTGAACGTAACGAAGGACGTAACCTTCATCTCCTATGACAAGACAAGGGCTTTCGGAGGACTTCCGGTTGGGACCAGCGGAAAGGGAGTTGTCTTGCTTTCCGGAGGTATAGATTCGCCTGTGGCTGCGTGGTATGCCATGAAGAGGGGAGTGGAACTGACATTCATACACATCCATGGGTATCCTGACAACAAGGAGGTACTAGCATCAAAGATGCCGAAGATATTCGAGGAGTTGGCAAAATATTCTCCTAGGCCAAAAATATATTACATCCCGTCGCACATCTTCCAGCTCTCCGCCATGAAGGCTGGAAGATATGAATTGATACTTCTGAAGTCTTTCATGTTCATGGTTGCAGAGAAAGTTGCAGAGAGGGAAGGTGCAAACATGATATTCAGCGGCGAGAGCCTTGGTCAGGTTGCATCGCAGACTCCTTCGAACATAGCAGCCGAGAGCGATGGAATAGAGATTCCCATACTGAGGCCGCTGATAGGATTCGACAAGCAGGAGATAATAAAGATCGCAAGGGAGATCGGAACCTACGACCTTTCAATAATTCCATACAAGGATGTCTGCTCGATAAACTCGAAAAATCCCAAGACGCAGACTTCAATAGAGAAAATCAGGGAGATTAAGAAGAGCACAAAACTCAGCACCATCGTCAGCAGGACGCTTAAGGCGGCGCAGGTAGGAGAAGACATATAAATCAGGAAAAAGGCGTAATCCGATTCAGTACATTTGCTCGAGCTTCGTTAATGTCTTAGCTGCGCTATCATTTCGTCACTTCCAAATTGGACAGTTCTTGCTTCTGGCGTTGCGCCCTCATTGCGATACAGTATTCTTCCTGTTTCGCGTAAAGAGATCTGAGTTATCTGGGCGTATTGTGGGGGTTCGTAGCTCCCTTTATCATCTCCAAAAGGAATTAGGAGTTTTTCGCCATTAAGATTTACCTGTACAGTGATTGGATTAACTTTCAATAGAGTACCCGTTTCTCTGTGTCTTCGACCTTCAAATACGAAGTCGATATCAACCTGGAATCCCTCATTCCTCTTTAATATTTTCAGCAAACGTTTATCCATCACGCTTGCCATGAATCGAGGTGTTGCGCCATCATAAGGAAACAATGTTTCTCCGCTTCTTAGAGAGATCTGATTTATACGAGCTTCTGAACCAGGGTCAGAGATCTCTGCGAACGGAATTACATATCTCACCCCGTTAAATCCTACGTGTACAGAATCTGAAGAAACTCTTAATAAAACACCTGGTCCTTTGCGTCTTACACCAGAAAATACGAAGTCAGCCAGAATATCTTTGCCTACATTTAGGTTTAATCTTGATAGCTGAGCTTCGATCACTCTTTGGGGTGCTACTGGGTAAAATGCCATTTTATCATTTTGAATGATAAATATTCTCATATAAAAGCTTTATCAGGAGACAGTTTTGGAAGATGGAAGATAAAGTGAAGTTGTAGATAGGTTCAGTACATCTGCTCGAGCTTCTTTATCCTGTCGTCTATTGGAGGATGCGTTGAGAAAAGGTTGAGTATGCTGCTGGCCTTGAACGGGTTAGCGAAGTACATCGGCGCCGTGACCTCGTTGGCATGCTTCATTGGGGTGGACTGCGGAGCTACCGAGTAGCCCTTTATCTTCTTCAGGGCGTTGGCGAGTGACTGTGGTGCGCGTGTTAGCCTTGCGCCGTTTGCGTCTGCCATGTACTCCCTTCTTCGTGAGATCGCAAGCCTTATGAGCAGTGCGAAGAGTGGCGCGAGCAGTCCCACCAAAAATGCTATTATTAAGAGGTATCCTCCGTTACGCCTGTTGCCGCCGATTCCTCCGAAGAAAAACATTCCCCTGAAGACCGCAGCTATTATGCCTATCGCGCCGGCGAACACCACCGCAACCAGCATGAACTGTATGTCGTTGTCTCCAATGTGCGAGATCTCGTGGGCGATGACCCCCTCGAGTTCCTCCCTGTTCATCATTGAGAGCAGGCCCGTTGTCGCAGCGACAGAGGCATGCTTCTTGTCCCTGCCCGTTGCGAATGCGTTTGGATTAGGGTCGTTTATTATGTAGACCTTTGGCAGGGGTATCTGCGATGCCGCAGCAAGCCCTTCGACTGCGCTGTAGAGTGTTGGGTATTGTTTCTGGTCAGCAGGCTGCGCGCCTGAGAACTTGAGGACGAACTTGTCGCCGCTGAAATAGACAAAGACAGCGTAGATGGCGACGAGGATGACTGCGATGAGAAGGCCGAGCGGCCCAATGCCGAAAAACAGGGTCACCAGGAAGATGACGCCCACGAAGAGCAGGGAGAAAAGAAACATCAATACTAGTGACTTGAGCTTATTCCTAGCTATCTCATCGAAGAAACTTGCCATTTTTTCACTTGCGCCTATTTCTTGGATGTCTTTGGAGGCGGAGCTGCAGGCTTGGATGGCCCGTTGACATCATCGAAGTCCACCTTGACCGGTTCCCGTTCCTGCTCGCCTGCCGTCTGGAAGAAGTCAGCCTTCTGGAAGTGGAAACTGTTTGCGAAAACATTTCCAGGGAACTGCTGGAGCGCATTGTTGTAGTCAAGGACATAGTCGTTGTACGAGGTTCGCACAAACGCGATCTTGTCCTCAGTGTCCTCCAGTTGGTGCTGAAGGTCCTGGAAGTTCTGCGAGGCCTTGAGGTCGGGGTAGTTTTCCGCGACAGCGAAGATGGACTTGAGCGCAGCGCTCAGTTGATTGTTTGCAGCGGCCTTCTGCTGCGTGGAGCCGGTTACTATGGAACTCCTTAGCTGCGTTACGGTTGTGAGCACATCCTTCTCGTATTTCATGTAGCCCTTTACAGAGTTGATTAGGTTAGGTATCAGGTCGTATCTTCTCTTGAGCTGGACGTCTATCTGGGCCCAGGCGTCCTGTACCCTGTTCCTCTTTGAGACAAAGCCGTTGAATATCGCCACTATCATAACTACTATGATTAGGACGATAAGCACGACTATTCCAAGAACTATTGTAATCATGTCTACCATATAATCATCAGATATAATGCATGCGCGCAAATAAAAACCTTATGTGAGAGTATGGTTTGTAAAGAAGGGCATCAGAGGAAAGGATACTTAGACAAAAGGCTTACGCAACAGTATGATATATTAATTAATACGAAGCAAAACGATTGATAAAAATGTCAGGCATAATAGGATACGGTGCCTACGTCCCTCGTCTGAGAATAAAGGTGGAGGAGATCGCACGCGTCTGGAATGAGGATGCTGAGGGCCTGAAGAAAGGACTGAACATAAAGGAGAAGAGCGTCCCTTCGCTGGACGAGGATGCGGCCACCATAGCAGTGGAGGCTGCGAGGAAGGCGGTCTACCATTCGGGGATAAATCCGAGAGACCTTGGAGCAGTTTATGTAGGCTCAGAGTCGCATCCCTATGCAGTAAAGCCAACCGCAACCGTAGTTGCGCAGGCCATAGGCGCGGGAACGTCGCTCACGGCAGCTGACCTCGAGTTCGCATGCAAGGCGGGCACTGCAGGAATACAGATGCTTATGGGCATGACCGATAGCGGGATGATAAGATACGGAATTGCGATAGGCAGCGACACTTCCCAGGGAAGGCCAGGAGACGCGCTTGAATACACCGCCAGCGCCGGAGGCGCCGGATTCGTAATAGGAAAGGAGAAGAAGGAGATGATCGCAGAGATACTCAAGACCGTTAGCTATACAACCGACACGCCTGATTTCTGGAGAAGGGAGGGAGCCAATTTCCCCTCCCACGGAGGAAGATTCACGGGAGAGCCAGGATATTTCAAGCACGTGACCCATGCGACTAAGCTGCTTTTCGAGCAGACCGGCTTCAAGCCCAGCGATTTCGCCTATGCGGTCTTCCATCAGCCCAACGGCAAGTTCCCGCTGGTCGTCGCAAAGACATTGGGCTTCACCGAAAAGCAGGTTGAGGAGGGGCTTCTTACCCCGATAATAGGGAATACATATTCAGGGGCTTCGATGCTCGGGCTCGCCGCTGTTCTCGACAAGGCAAAACCAGGAGATAAGATAATGGTAACCAGCTTCGGCTCCGGAGCGGGAAGCGATTCCTTCGCCATACAGGTTACCGACAACATAGAGAAGAAGAGAGGCAGGAGCGCGCCGATAAGGGAGCTGATAAACAGGGACAAGCTCTACATAGATTACGCCCAGTACCTAAAGAACAGGAATTCAATTAAAAAGACATAGAGGATCAAATGAGAGAAGTTGCAATCATAGGAGTCGGGCTGACCCGCTTCGGAGAGAGGTGGGAGCACGGCCTGAGGGACCTGATGGCGGAGGCGGGCCTCAATGCACTCAACGACGCGAACATTTCAAGCGATGACATAGAGATGCTCTATGGAGGCGTCATGGCCTCGGGAAGATTCGTCGGGCAGGAACACATAGCGGCTCTGCTCGCCGACCAACTGGGTTTCAAGAATATACCTGCGGTTAGAGTCGAAAATGCGTGCGCGAGCGGCGGAACCGCATTGAGACAGGGATACATAACGGTAGCAAGCGGCATACACGACATAGTTGCTGTTGGTGGAGTTGAAAAGATGACAGACGTTACAACTTCAGAGGCTACAACAGCTCTGGGAGGGGCGGGAGACCAGGAGTGGGAACTTGCACAGGGGATAACCTTCCCTGGGCTGTACGCGCTCATGGCCAAGAGGCACATGCACGATTACGGGACAACTGAGGAGCAGATGGCGGCAGTTGCGGTGAAGAACCACAAGAACGCCGTCAAGAACAAATACGCGCAGTTCCACAAGGAGATAACAATGGAGGAAGTGCTCAGGTCGAAGATGGTTGCGGACCCGCTTAAGGTCTTTGACTGCTCGCCGATCTCTGACGGCGCAGCTGCGATCATACTTGCTCCGTTGGAGATGGCAAAGAAGTTCAACGACACTCCGATCAAGATCCTGGCGAGCACCCAGGCTACGGACAGCCTGAGCCTTGCCGAGAGGGAAAGCATCACCGGGCTCAGGGCCACGCAGATAGCCGCGGAGAAGGCATTCAGCCAGGCCAAGCTCAAACCAAAGGACATCAACCTGGTGGAGGTGCACGACTGCTTCACCATAGCCGAGATATTAGCCATAGAGGATTTGGGATTCTACAGGAAGGGAAAGGCGGCGAAGGCAACGGCCGACGGCGAGACGGCGTTGAATTCAAAACTCTCGGTGAACACCAGCGGAGGCCTGAAGGGCTGCGGCCACCCGGTTGGAGCGACAGGAGTCAAGCAGGCCGTCGAGATAGCGATGCAGCTGCGCGGCGAGGCCGGGGAGAGGCAGGTAAGCGGCGCCGAGATAGGAATGACCCACAATGTGGGAGGAAGCGGAGCCACCGCGGTGGTCCACATAATGAAAAGGATAAACTAGTGATGCTCATGGAAAAAGCTTCGGCAGGTATGTGGAGGAAAATAGACACAAGGTACAACCTCATAGGCAGCGAGTGCCAGAAATGCGATGCACTGTACTTCCCTCCGAGGATAATCTGCAGGAACTGCGGAAGGGACACGAAGATGGTGCCGAAGAAGCTGAGCGGCAAGGGAACGGTCTATTCGTTTACTACGATAAGGGTACCGAGCGATGCTTTCAAGGAGAGCGCCCCCTACAATGTGGCCGTAGTCGCACTTGAGGAAGGCCCGAAGGTAGAGGGACACGTGATCGAGAGCGGCAAGAAGGTGGAGATAGGCACTAAGGTAAAGACTGTCTTCAGGAAGATGTACGTTGATGGAGAGGAAGGCCTTATCCACTACCACTTCAAGTTCGAAGCTTTATAATTAATATAAAGGTGAACCAACAATGTCAGAAGCAGATTGTTATTATAAACCTAGGGATCCGATCATGAAGTTTTTCGCTGAGGGTCGAGGAGGCAATGCTCACAATCCATTTAATATTTCAAGGGAGGCGCTCAGAAAGACGTCGCCGCTCAAGAAGGAACTTCGCCATTAAGAGTTTATCGTCATCTCCTATCAGCAAGTTTGAAGCGTTATAATCGGAAGGGAAGACCTGCCAAACCCGAATGCTAATTTAAATATGAGGAAAGACGTAATTATAACGTGAGGAAATGGCTCTAACTACAAGGACGGAAGCACCAGCAATAATCCAAACAAAACCTTTGGGACAAAAGTATCTCCCACTTATACTGAGTGAAACCCTTCCGATAAGACAAGGCCGTAAGGGAAGCGACAGGGCAAGCACGACAGCTACCTTGGCGTTGGGTTGTTTTTTGTCTGCAATTCCTCTTAAATCGGCTATGACAGATACAGTATATGCTTTTGCAAGCGATGCCCGTGTTGAAGAATGTTTAAGGGCGGCAGGCGGAATGAACTCACAGGCGCCCAATATGGCTCAAAAGGCGGAGGGCTTGTCCGTTATGGATCTGACAGTGCTCAGAAGAGCATCGTCGGTGTCCTTCATGGATATTGCCATAGACTGTAAGGACATTAGTGGTGGCTTGGATTGGAGAAAGTTTCAAGAGAGCATGAGAGGAAGATAAAGGATAGGATTCGGACTAGTTCTCCATAAGTCTTAATGCTCGCTTAAATCCTCTTCAGAAGGGTTTTTATAGTTCCTCGTACTTAATTTCCTTTACGCTTTGGTAGTGTAGCGGTCCAGCATGCGAGCCTGTCAAGCACAGAAATGTGCGCAATCCGCTTGCGACCCGGGTTCGAATCCCGGCCAAGGCGTTCTTGTTTTTAGCTATTCACTCAAAGGGATTCGCTCCGCTTATGTTGACAAGATTATTAAACTTTCCCATCCGATGCAGTATGGGATTGGTGTGGCACAAGGGGACAGCGAAGAGATGCTCAAGGAGCGCTATGCCAGTGGGAAGATAAGCAGGAAACAGTACCTGAAGATGAAGGCTGACCTTGGCGGCAATGAACCCAAAGCGCCAAGCAATAGACCTAGAAAATTATCAGAACTACCGTCTCCAGCATCTACAATCAAGAATTCCGGACATCCTTGGGCCATAGGAATAGCGCTTTTTATCCTAATTATTGTAGTTTTCTTATGGATAAGCAGCTCGTTAGCTCCTAGCACAACCCCCACAGCAACAAGCCATACAACAAACCAGAGTAATGCGGTGGCTCCATCAATACAGACACAAATCTTATTCAACCAAAGCACGGTAATCCCATTAACTCCGCTATCTCAATGTCAAGTGGTCGAGTGCGGAAACAGCTATTTAAAGGAGTTCGCAGTGCCTGCCAATTCCACAGGGGCGTCTATAACTGGGTCTTATAGTGCTCCATCAAATGTGGCAGTGGCAATACTCACGTCCGCACAATTTACTAAATTTAATCAGGTATACATATCTACGTCTCGAAGATGCAACAACCTCACAAAGATATCTTCGGGACAGAACGACACATGTGGCAACTTTGTTGCGGTGTTGACTGGGTTGTCAGGCAAATACCTTCCGCCGGCGGCGACGTTCAGTTTATATTACAACGGCACGCCGATTCCTGGCTATTCCAATCTCATAGTACGTCCGACCAATAGCTTAAACATAACCTACAACAAATATCTTCTAAGGATATATGTAAACCAGACATCAAGTACGCCTTCGGCATGGGCTCAGGTAGAAATGAACGTTTCGACTAGCCAACCTCCATCAACCCCGTCCCTTACCTGGCTCAGTAACGGCGTAAACACCGAATATTTCACATACAGCGAAACCACCAACATAGACGTGTCGCTGACAGTTGGGATATACTATATAGTATTTTATTATCCAGGTAGCTCCACAACCGACATAACAATGACCAACCCAATAATAGACAGCTACACCTCTACACTGCAGGCTCAATCAAATGGCCAGTCAAACGACCAACAGAACAACCAGAATAATCAGAACAACCAAAACAGCCAGAATAACAACCAGAATAACCAGGAGAACGGCCAGTCTAATGGCGGGTCAAGCAACAACGGAGGAACATCCATCGGCGGCCTGACTCCATGGGGTGTGAACGGCACATGGTCGGGTACCGCAGTGTTTGCTGATGTGGGGCCTCCGGACTGTACATATCAAAGCCCGGTGACATTGTCACTGGCACAGGACGGCTCTGACCTAGACGCTCAGTTTAACTTCACTAATATTCAGATCAAAACTTATACGGCCGCCGCTGCCGCCTCCGCCTCCGAAGGCCTGATGGATTGTGGGCTTTCGTATGCCACAGGGTCGCCCGCAATCTTCCAGGCTCAGGGAACCATCAGCAGCACTAGGGTGGACCTCCTAGGCACAAACGTTACTCCTGGCTGGTGGTGGGGAAATACCACCTATACCGGCGGAACTACCACCGACCTTATGACCCTAAACGGAGCTACCGCTCCTATCGACGGCTGCGCCTCAGACTGCGGCTATACTGTAGTCATCAAGCTTGAGAGGGACTCGTAGCTGCCTGAGAATATCGAATCTTGTTAACTAGCCTAGCTTCGCTGCGCTTGTCTTGACAAGATTATTAAATGTTTCCATCCGATGCACTATGGGATTGTCATTGTGGATGAAGAAGCGCAGAAGTCTAATGCCTTTAATCGCAGCAGGCTGTTAGTAAGATTAATACTCATAATGTTAGTTCTTCCTGTGATGCTTGCGACAATTCCGGCTGTTAGCGGCCACACTTACAATGTAAACGCAGGAGCAAGCGTGCCGGAGAGCCAGAAGGCTTGCATTACCTGTACCTACGGAGACTGTGGCCCCTCGGCAGACCTGCTCGGTTCAATGTCAGGGGCTGCCGGAGCGTGGGCCTCTCCATCCTCAATTGACTTTGGTGATGTAGCTCTCGGGAGCTGCACCTTTGGAGGCTATACGATATCCGTTCCGGCAGATACACCAAGCGGCAATTACACGTTGGACTGGACCATAAGCTGCCAGGGCGGCCAGATGGATGACGGTACACCATGCAGTACGTTCACGTTTGTTGATTCGGTAGTGGTTAATAGCGGAAGTGCAACAAGCACAACACCGAGTTCCCCTGAATGTTCTTCAGTTAGCCATCTATCCAATCCCTCGCCGAATATTCAGATCTGTGTGCCCAACGGCGGACTTCAGATAGCATCGACCGGATCTGCGTCCGAGGCGGATGCCGATGGAGACGCAGTACCACTTAGCAACCTATCGCTAGGCAGCCTGGTTACATTGAATTCCGCTTCTGTAAGCATCCAAGGCGCCGGAGTCCAGAACAATGTGCAAGCAACAGGCAAGGTGACCTTAGAGCAGTGGGTGGCTGAGCAGAACGGAGGCACGCTATATTATATCCCTAGCAAGCCGACCAGCTCCCCAGAAGAAACAGCCATAGACGAATACGTCAAAGAGTTTACATTGGATAAAGCCCTAATCGCCCTCGGAGCCGCTGCCGGTTGTACAGTAGCTTGCCCGGTCGTGATTACCTCATATACCATATTCGCACTCAGTTCCGCCATAATTACTTACAGTAATGCCATTGGCAACGAAAATGAGAACGGCGTAGGCAACAAGCAGCTCAATTGCGATATGGTGTATCAGGTGATGATATGCGACTTTGGCACAAATTACACAATATCAGCTTCAAATGGCAATACCACCGTCCGGGTTATAAGCGGAAACGTTCTGGTACAAAACCTCGCCACGGGTAAACTGACTGAGGTCCTCGCCGGCTATAGCGATTATATCCCAGGAAACCAGACCCAGGCCAGTCAGCAGAACCCTCAACAGAATGCAACTACGACAAACCAAAGCTCAGTAAGTCTCCCCATACAGAACACCACAAGCAGCAACCAGACAACTCAGGTAACCACTCCGCAGCCACCGCCAAACCAGACAACTGCAATAAACACAACAGCGCAAGCAAGCCAGCCTCCGCCGCCGCTCAGTCATGTGATAGGGGGAGGCATCATTTTCCTTCTATTGGTCGCCGCTTTCTTCTACATCATATACAGAATTTACAAGTTTGCCAAAAGCAGGTCCGCTACAGCAACTAAGAAAAACGCACAAAATAGCGAGGAGTCCACAAAGGAAAAAGGGGAGAATGACTCCATGAAGACGCTGAAGATGAGATACGCCAAAGGGCAGATAACAAAGGCGCAGTACGAGAGGATGAAGGAGGACCTGGAAAGCTAGTGCAATTTCGGAACGCCAAGAATATTATAATTCGGTTATAGAAAAAAGGCAAATTATTATACTTTCCTCTTCTACGTGCTATCGGGATCAATGTGGGCGAAAAGGACAGCACAGAGGTGCTCAAGGAGCGCTATGCCAAAGGGAAGATAACCAGAAAACAGTATCTGGAAATGAAGGCGGAACTAGGCGGAGAGGGAAACAAGCCCACGGGCAATAACTGGACCGGAAAGGCAGGATCATCGTCTTCAGCTCCCGTAGGGAAAACCTCAATGGGTTCCTATGTTGTGAGGATAGCAGCTGTTGTGATAGTCATCTTTTTCCTTTTGTATCTGATCGGTTTGGCAAACCGGAATAATCCCGCAACAACCCCTTCGATTAAAGCCTACACCATATTCAATTCGAGCGCAGCTCCGGTCAAATTCACAGCGATCTCCCCCCAATGCCAACCTCCCCAATGCGGGAACTTGTATTATCAGGAGTTCACGATACCTTCCAACTGGACAGGAGCATCTATAACCGGATCCTACAGCGCCCAATCTGATCTGGCGATGGCGATACTCACGCCTCTCCAGTTTGCAACTCTCAACCGGTTAAATAATTCTGCGTCTAGAAAAGGATGCAACATCCTTACAAAAGTGGCGTCTGGCAAAAACGACACATGCGACCAGTTTGTCGCGGTATTGACTGGGCTCTCAGCCAAATCCCTTCCCCTCTCTGCAGTATACAGTTTGTATTACAATGTCACTCCCATCCGGGGCTATTCCAACCTTACAATACGTCCATTTAACGGAGTCAATGTAACCTACGGCAACTACATGCTCTCTATCTATGTAAACCAAACCTCAAGCCCCTCCTCTTCTGCCTGGGCCCAGACGAAAATGAACGTTTCAACTATCCGGCCCCAACCTCCCCCTGCCATCACCTGGCTTACCGGCCAAGGCAACGTCGAATACTTCACATATATCCAAAGCAGTACAATAGACACGCAGCTGGCAGCCGGGACTTATTACATGATATTTTATTATCCTGGCAACTCCACTGACGACTTGACAATAACCAATCCGATCGTATTCAGCTATGACCCAGGATACGAACCTAACTACCAGCAGCCAAACAACCAGACTCCTACAGGCCAAGAGCCGAATGGCAACGGTCAACAGCCGAACAACACCGGAGAGACACAAACCAGCGATGAGAACTTAGGGGGCGTTAACAACAGCACATGGACAGGTTCTACCATTACAAGTGACATAGGCGCACCCGGTTGCGTATACGAAAGCGCAACGACATTGACGTTAACGAAGTCAGGTACAAGCCTGGCGGGCAACTACACCCTCTACAATACCAAAGTGATCACGGATCCGGACCCGAGCAACCCCTGCTATCTGCCCACCGGCTCGGAAACCATCCAGGTCCAAGGGACCATCAGCAGCAGTGCGATATCCCTCTCCAGTTCTGACGGCACCACCTATACCGGCGGAATGACTACCGATCTCATGACTCTGGACAGCCATCCTCCCCCGGCCTCCGCTCCCTCCGGCGCCTCAGCCGGCCAATGCGTCGAATACTGCGGCACTACCATGGTCATGAAGCTCGTGAGGCAATCATAGCATCCAGAACATCCTTCGTGTCAATTAGACGCACTAGGGCATCTGCCTTGTTTCGGTTAAAATCGGAGAATTCCATAGACATCTAAGTCAAAGTTGCCTAGTCTTTCTTTGACAATTCTTTCATAATTTCAGTCGCAGTCCATTCAATGCCTATGGCAGGTTCGTCGCCGATAACCCATGCATCGTGTCCAGGAGGCACGGAAGACACGTCTCCAGGCCCTATCTCAAATTCAGTTCCATCCCGGAGTTTCATGTGTAATCTGCCTGA
>Ga0181520_10008990_pt1 | contig 13973 bp, 12 predicted proteins | sample PEATcosm2014_Bin_29_FD_132451 | JGI IMG/M metagenome (GOLD analysis project Ga0181520, IMG submission 132451) | Peatland microbial communities from MTU Mesocosm Facility, Houghton, MI, USA - PEATcosm2014_Bin02_30_metaG | ecosystem: Environmental > Terrestrial > Soil > Wetlands > Peat | place... | reverse complement strand
TTCGTCCGCGGACAGCAATATCGCTTCCCCTGCCGGTCCCAGCGGAATGCCGGACGGCGCCGACGGGGCGGGCAGAATGCTGCTCGAATTGAAACATCAATTCGACATCATATATCCGGATGCGGCGCTGGATCGCTACCGCGTCGTGATTCTTCCTGATGTGGGTTGGATCGATCCGGCAGCACGGAAACGACTTGCGGCTTATATTGCCGATGGGGGCGCTGTCATTTTCTCGCACCAGGCCACGCTCGAGAACGCAGCATTTGCATGTCCGGGCTCACCGGTCCGATATGTCGGCCCGAACCCATCCAAACCATGTTATATGGATCTCGATTCAGTGCTTGGGAACAACTTATTGGGAGGCAATTTGGTGTTCTACGATAACAGCGCATTCGTAAAGCCGGTCACCGGCGCAATTGGGATGGGAAAACTGGTCGGAACATATTTTAACCGCGCCTACGATCATTTCTGTTCGCACAGCCAGACGCCGTACGACAAGAAAACAGCGTATCCAGTCGGCGCGTTGAAGGGCCACGTTGCCTATCTTGCTCCGGCGGTGTTCAAAGCCTATCGCGATCATGCCTATTCAGTTTACAAGAGAATGGTCGCGAATTTGCTGGATCGCCTTCTTCCCGAACCGATGGTGAAAACGCATGCGCCTTCAGCCATGGAGATTTCGGTCAATAGACAGGTCAAAGAAAAACGCCTTGTGACGCACATGGTCAATTTCCAGCCGCAACGCAGGCATATTCATGTCGAATGGATTGAAGACATTTATCCCATCCATGATGTTGCGCTGGCAGTTCGGACAGAGAAATGTCCCACAGCGGTATATCTAGCGCCCCGGCAGGAATCAGTGTCTTTCCGCATGAACGGGAATTACTGTGAACTTACCGTGCCGGAAGTGGAAGCGCACCAGATGGTCGTGTTCGAGGGCGTCTGAGGTTCAGTGTCGGGCTGAATCATTCCTGCCGAAGTCACTTCTTCGCAGACGACGGAGAGGCTTCGCCAAGTGTCTCACGAACGGCATCAAGCACTTCCTTGATCTTGAACGGCTTCTTGATGTAAGCCTTGCAACCCAGCTTATAGCCCAGATTCTTTGTCTCTTCCGATGTTATTGCCGACACGATTATCATCGGCGTGGCCGGGTTGACTTTGTGGGCCAGTTTCAGGAGTTCCATGCCATCAACCGGCTCCATACGAACGTCTGTGATGATCAAATCGTATTTCTTGGACTTGATCATGTGTACGGCCTTTTGACTGTCGTGCTCCAGAATCACATCGTGACCCTCGGTCTTGAGAAGCACACCGATGGATTTGAGAACCGCAGCGTCGTCGTCAATTACAAGTATCTTGGCCATTTGGGGCTCCAACTTAGACCTTTTGTGCTTTTCCATGCAAGCAAAGAAAAAGAATCAGACAAGATCGCACGCATCGCCGGGCATCCAATGCTGATCTTTGCCGTCCCATTTCACATTGCAGCCGATAGGATTCGTCAGCGGCACGCTGATCGGCTTGCCCGCGACCTGCTCTGTTAATGCCCTGTCGAGATCGTTGATGGTCATCTTCGCTATTTCCCTTGGATTATCCACGCCGCGGCCCGTGTAAACCAGCTTGCGGTTTTTATCGAACACGAAGAAATGCGGCGTCCTAAGCGCACCGTAGGCGCGCGCAATATCCTGCGCCTTATCGTGCAGGTAAATCCACGGGAACTTGTGCTCCTTCATGCGCTCGACCATGTGATCGAATCCGTCCTCGGCGTAAGTATTTACGCTGTTGGAATTGATCCCGACAAACTTGACCCCTTTCGGCGCGAATTTCAGCGCAGTCTGCCGCGTGACCTCATCGGAGCCTGTCACGAACGGACAGTGATTGCATGTGAAGAACACGACAAGCACGTCGACATTCTGGAAGCTCGCCAGCGAATAGATTTTGCCATCAGTGGCTGGCAGTTTGAAATCCGGCGCTTTTGACCCGATCTGCAGTGTGAATGGCATAGCCTCGTTCCTTCTTTGCTGTGGGAGATCGAACTCCCGTTGTTAAGTTGAACTACAATTTGAATATTGGCAGAAACGCTTACCAAAGGGAAGTCCCGATCTCGATGACCGGACAAACCGAAATGCGATGCACTTTTGTCCTCTTAAGATCATCTGTCCATTTGTACTGTGTTGCCGCTCGGTTATTCCGCAAGGTTCACCTGGATGGATTTGCGTTCAAAATCGTCGGCTGTCATAAGCGATTGAGGTTTCATGGCTACGATGGCGGCAATATAACGATCCGGAATGGTTTCAAGTCGCGTATTGTAGAATGTTGCAATGTCGTTGAAGTAGGAGCGGGCAAGGCTGATCCGATCCTCGGTGCAGCTCAATTCCTCCTGTAGCAACAAAAATGCGTTGCTGGTTTTAAGTTCAGGGTAGCGCTCGGCGATGATCGTCACGCTTGAGAGGCACGCGGAAGGATTTGGACCAGACTCGCCGGGTGGAGTAGCAGTAAGTTCCGTACGCAGCCTTATCACTTCGGATTGCAGATTGCGTTCGTAGTCCTTGAGACCTTTGACGATTTCGACCAGCTTTGGAATCAAATCATTGCGACGCTTCAGCTGGACATCAACATTCGACCAAGCCTGTCGTACGCGTTGCTTCAACTCAACCATGCTGTTGAATGCCATCCGTAGCCAGCCGAGAAACCAAATGCCGATGAATACGGTGCCGGTAACAATCCATATCGGATAATCCGTCTCTGGGCGGCCATTCATTGCCATTGTTCGTACGATCATTCCTGCGACCGACACGAGGAGCCCAATGATCGCCAGACACCAATACTGCCAGGCCAAGCCTCCCGAGATTTTCGCCTCTGATTTAGTGGATATCAAGAACATCGGGGCGCTGGCATCCCGAGCAATTTCCGGAGCGACAACATTTTCACGTTCGCGGGCCTGGCCCATAACATAGAGAACTGCATGCAGCGGTATGGCTTGTTCGGTGAAACGACGCCGATGATCAGAGTTGGAAACGGCGGCGGCAGGGCCCTTGGCGTAATAAAGTGGATCGCTACGGCCACATGTCTCTTCGAAAACTTGCTGTGCCTGAATATCGGCGCCTTCCGGACGAACAAGGATTATTCCGCAATCGTCCTTGAGATAGAAAGGAATCATCTCTCCGCCGGATGCGACGGTGCTCCATCCGTTTTCCGTTCTGGTTCTTGTCTGGGGATTGCCTTTGCTGTCCGTATAAGTTTCGGTGACCGTCCTCGACCAATGCTCCTCCACATCCCACTTGTGGAAGACGCATGGAATCTCCGCCAGAAAACCACGAATCGGCGTTTCAACTTCGGCGCTTCCATTGAGCTCTACCAAGCCAATAAATACGCCGGTTGTCTTGCTCGTTGGAATGTTGTCAACGAGCCGTTTACGCCGCGCCGCGCGCAGGGCAAAAAAAAGGCAGACAAAGGCGACCAGACATCCGATCACTGGCCCGCCATATATGCAGATCGTTTGTTGATTCATGCGTTATCTGAACCATCGTATACAAGATCAACAGATAATTCGCAATGTTCTTTGGGGCAAAAACAATTCTGTTTGACAGTCAGAATCGGATGCGGCGCTGCGCTGTATTCCCGTCCTGACGGAATCGGAGAACTCTTTCGGCAAGTTGACGCTTCAGCCCGGCCATACTTAAGCGGAGTTTAGCCAAATCAGTCGTTCCGGAGGGCTTCCGATGGTGCGATGGCAGCGGCGGTTTTTGCCGGCCAGTATGCAAACACCACACCGAGCACTGACGCCGCAAACAATGGAATTACTGTGCTGGCAATACCAAGTGTGACGGGAATCGAGAGGCTGTTCCGTGCCGCCAACAAGAGAGCATTGGCCACAGCCATTCCGGCCACGCCCGCCAGCACCGTGACGGCGCAGGCCTCCACGACAAACAACGCGATGATGTCGCGCGCTGTTGCGCCCAGCGCCCTGCGGAGCCCAATTTCAACCACCCTCGAACGCACGTTTGCAATCATCAGGCTCATCATTGTTGTTCCTCCCAGGATCAGACAGAGAAAGGAGATTCCACCCAAAGTCAATTCAATCGTCAGGCTCAGACGGCGGATATTCCTGATGAGCGAATCCGGCGTTACCCACGAAACGGAATCCACGCGATAACCGGGCTGTGACAGAAGACGGCGCGCCAGCCCTGCCACGTCTTCAATTTGCCGCGCGTCAGGTACCCTGATAAATATCCCGTCAAGAGGGGCTCCGCCATCATCACGGGTTGACAGGAGAACTCCCGCTGTCCGCGGCACAAAGGCAACACGTTCCCCAAGCATAAGCCCCGTATCGCCAAGTTCGGACTCCACCGGACTTCCCCCGACATCGGCAATGCCCACAACACGGAACGGCACACCACCAAGAATTATGACGTCACCCACATTCCAATTCCACGCTTCGCAAAGCCTTCGGCTTATCACAACATTACGCTGCCCGTTCTGCACATCCGCGCGATCAATGAACCTGCCGGCGTACATCCGCCATTGCCGGACATTCATGAGAGCGTCATCAGTCGCCACAACCATCACCTGCTGATCGCCGAGCGTCGGAAGATTACGGCGATTCACTCCTGAAACGACGCATCCGGCAAGGTTGGCGCGGAGAAATTCCAAATGGTCTCGCGTCAGCGATCCGCCCACATGACTGTTCTTCTGCTGATCATCCGTTTGTTTGAGAATGGCAACAACATTTGCACCAAGTTCCTGCACCATTAATTGCGATTTTATCCTCAACCCTTCCAGCATTCCGATGAGCATTGTAAGGGACGCAACTCCGATTGCTATAGCGAACAAAGACAATCCGATGCGTCCGGGTTGCGAGCGGATTCCGTCCCAGACGTCCCTGATGGTTGATCGCTCCAACTTCATGCTTCGCTCAACACTCCATCGCAGCACGTTGCCCTGTTGCTGGCATAATCAAGCAGGGCTTCGTTGTGCGTCACCATGAGAATCGTTATACCATCCTTGTTCAACTGCCGAAACGCAGCCATTACCCCCGCAGTCGCAGCGCGGTCAAGATTGCCCGTTGGTTCATCTGCCAGCAGCAGCCGCGGCCTCAAGACGACAGCCCGCGCTATTGCCACCCTCTGCTGCTCGCCGCTGGAAAGCAGTCTCGCCGGCGTTTCGGCAACACCAAAAAGATTGAGGGCTTTGAGAACTTCGTAACATTTGCGCCTGACCTCGCCGGTATCCTCATCAACATATCGGTATCTGAACGCAACATTCTCAACCGCTGACCTATGGGGCAGAAGATGGAATCGCTGAAAAACCATACCGAGCTTCAACTTACGCACTTCGCACAGTCGTTCCTCGCTCATCGATGCCGTTGGCTCGCCGTCCATTTCCAGCACTCCGGACGACGGCTTGTCCAGCAGGCCGGCCAGGTTGAGAAAAGTGGTCTTGCCGGAGCCTGACGGGCCGGTGACCACCACAAACGCTCCTTCCCTGACGCACAAATCGGCTTTCTTGAGTACCGGCACTGGACCCGTTGGCGATGAAAACTCCTTTGTAACTCCTTTTGCAGTGAGAACGGCGGCTGGAGAATTCATAGCCTATTCCAATGCGACCTTGTCGCCGGGTTTGAGGCCTTCAAGGACTTCGAACTGCGTTTCGTTGCCTCTGCCGAGGGTTATGTTCTTATTTCTGATTCCACCCGTCATCGTAACGACTTTGCAAAATGGCATATCCGACTTCCAGAATATCGCTGCCCTCGGCACGAGTACGGCGGCGTCCTTCCTGTACGATAGGACGTGCACGTGAACGGACATGCCAGGCCTCAAGCGCTGGTCGCTCGTAGTAACAGCCACGACCATGCGAAAACTTTTCTGCCAGTACGGCCTGTCTGGGCTTGCCTGGGCAATGGAAGTGACCGTCTCAATCTTTGCCGGTACCTTGATATCCGGATAGGCCAGTGGAACGACAGCCGCTTCGCCTCCGGGCTTTACGAGAGAGAATTCCGTCTCAGGAACGCTGCAAACCACCAACAGGTTGCTCAAATCAGGGATCATCATGAAAGGCTGATTCTGATGCACGAGATCCGCCACACGCACCACGCGATTTTCCTGATCAATCCACAACGGCTTGTAGTCCACCATCCCGTCTATCGGCGCTCTGATCACACAATTGGAATACTGCTGGCGGGCCAAGTTCAACGCCTGTTCAGCCGCTGCGAGCTCCAATTTGGCGCGTTTCAGCATGGCTGGGTGAAGTTGCTCCCTCGTCAGCTCCAGCCTCAGCTCAGCTGTCTTGAGCTTTTGTTCCAGTTTCTCCACCTTCAGTTGCTGATTCTCTACCTCCTCCTTTGACACGAGGCCGTCCTTGAGCAGGCCGTCCGTCTCGTCTAGATAGCGTTTTTCCATGGCATACGTCGTTTTATTTTCGAGCACATCGTACTCCAGATCCCTTATTTCCAACGGCTGCTTTGTCTTTTCGACATTCACGAGTTCGCACTCCGCAACGGCAAATTCCCGCTCTTTCTTGATCATTTCCTCCTTGATCTGTTCGTCCTCGAAATTGACCAGAACGTCTCCTTTCTTCACGGCTGTCCCTTCCGGAACGAGATCAACAATCGCGGCGGGGCCGTTCAGATGCGACATTATCGGCTCCACATGTCGCGATTCAACCTCCCCTTCGTAAGTTGAAACAACTGTGAACGGCCCACTTGTGACGGCGCAACTCGAATCCTGTCGGCCGGATGATTTGCAACTGCGCATGACAGCAAGCGCGGCAACTATCAAAACAAGTCCTGCAACGAGCGTTCTCCGTTTCATGATTTGGGAGCTTCATCCTTTCCCGTATCTTTCTGCGGCAACAAATCAGACGGCGTCTCCAGGAGAGTTCCCAATGTCTGCCGTAACCGGTACCCCGCAAGGGTCGTATCGGTTTCGGATTGCAGCAGTTGATTCTCTGCGCTCAAATAGGCCATTTCCGCATCCGTGACCGAGAAGTTATCCGCCCTTCCCAGCTCAAACATCTTTCGCGCAAGGACAGCGCGCGCTTTTGCCAGTTCAAAATTCCGATTGGCAATCTTCAATTCGCTCATCCCCCGTTTGTAAGCAAGCAGGTACTGCTGCGATTGTTTCCTGATGCTCGTTTCCACGATCTCAAGATTGCGGGCCGCAACTTCGCTGTTCACGACGGCCTGCCGGAATGCAATACGATCCTCCGTATGCAAGAGATCCGCGCTCGATGAAAGCCCGACAAACCAGATGTGCTGTCCCAATGCGGTTGCGTCTGACACCGCATTGCCGGTTCCAAAGCGTTGAAACTGGAGAGTCATGGCAAGATCGGGCAACAATCTCTTCCTGGCCACCAATCCGCCTCTTTCTGCATCCTCGAGATCCTGCAGCGACTGCGCATAGTCGAGCCGGTTATGAAGCGCTATTTCTTCAACCTTGTCAGGTTCCGGAAGGTCTTCCTCGACGAACGGCAATTGCTGCAGCGCGAAAGTCCTGTCCGTCCCGACTCCAAGCAATTCATCAAAATCCCGCATTGTTGAATCGTACTCCTCTCCATCAGATTCGACCTGGGCCAGCGCCTGGCCAAGCTGGAGTTCGGATCTCAACGTATCAATGTGCGTTGTCCCCCCGCGCCGTTCCATCGCTTTGGTCAACTTCGAAAGCTTTTCCATCCTTGCAGCGGATTCGCTGGCCGATTCCTTCTGGTGCTTCAACCGCAGAAGCGCCACATACGTTTTCACGGTCTCCACAACCAAGTCGGATTTCTGCATCTCGGCGAGACGCCGCACTTCCGTCGCCTTGCTCTCCGCAAGAGCAATTCCCTCAGTATTGACCAACTCACCTAGGCCACGCAGAAGAGGCTGTGTGATCCCAACGTTTACGCTGCCGCTATACAACGTTACATTATTCGTCTCGTAGGGAAAGACAGACTCTGAGGAATAGATGGTTTTCCCGATGCTAGTCGAAAGGTTTAACTCGGTGCCCCACGTAAACTTCTTCGTCGCGGTAAGCCCTATTCCCGCCTCCTCCTGCCCGGAATTAATACCGATGGAGCTGCCGTCAGGATGGATCGTGAGGGCAAACGGCGCTCTCGCCTCATCAATTCCGAGGACTGCTATTTCGGTCTGCAGAATGGATTTGGCAAGCGTCTTGTTCTGTTTCAATGCCATTTCGATGGCCTGAGGCAGGTCAATGCGGTCTTGTCCGAAGCAGACGGAAACGCATGTCCCAAGGCAAATCCATATCAGAACAGACACCCGCATGAAATTCTTCCTCGCCCACGAGTTAATGGGACTGAAATTGGATACTCACCCAGGCCGGCGACTACAACATATTGCGATTAATCCAGTCAAGGAGATACTCCCCTCGACATTGGGATTGACAAAAACTATGAGTTGATTAATTGTGCCGCCCAGTTCTTTTAAAAAGTTTCGTGAGAAGAGTACGGAAGTCCGTGAGAATCGGACGCGGTCGCGCCGCTGTATTCCTGCCCCGATGGAATCGGGGAACTCTTTCAGCGAGTTTGTGCCACTGTTCCGCCACGGCGGGACGGGAAGGCCGCTGAAAGAGAAGGAAAGCCAGAAGACGTTTCTTTTCACGCTCGCTGAGATGAACGACGAAAGTTGTTCCGGCTCCTTCGCAGATGGGGAGAGAATGAGATGGCATGATTATTGAAGCCTTCAGATTTCCCTACCGGGAGTCTGGAGGCTTTTTTTATTTGGTGGAAAAACATGAAGATTATACTGGTACTGGGCGGCGCCCGCAGCGGTAAGAGCACATACGCATTGCGGCTCGCCGAAGAGCTGTTCGATAAACCGCTGTATATCGCAACCGCTGAAGCGGGCGATCGAGAAATGGCCGAACGAATAAGAATTCACAAGCGGTCACGAAGCCGGCGCTGGAAATGCGTGGAGGAACCCCTCGACATTGCATCCGTCGTGGCTGCGCCAACGCCGCATTGCGACGGCATCCTGGTTGATTGCATGACGCTATGGGTATCCAATGTGCTGCTCAAGGAGAAAGAGAAAGCTTTCGAGAATCGTGCAAGAAAGCTCATAGCCGCCCTTCGTAAAGCCCACCGTCCTGTCATCATCGTAAGCAACGAAGTGGGACTTGGAATTGTGCCGGAACATGAACTGGGAAGGAAGTTCAGGGATTTGGCCGGCCGTCTCAACCAGGATCTGGCGAAGCTTGCGGACACTGTCGTGTTTGTGGTGTCCGGTCTTCCAATGGTTATCAAAGGTGAAATACGAAACAAAACGAAAGGCAGCAATTCATGAGTGATCACAACAAAACAATCAAGACCGTAAAACATGTGTCGCAGGAATGGATCGACAGGGCGTTCGCGCGCTTGGACTCGCTGACCAAACCGCGGAGAAGTCTGGGTTATCTTGAAGAGCTCGCCGCAAGATATGTCGCAATCCGTGAGAACGACAGGGCAAAAGTTGGCGGGAAGCGCGTATGCGTTTTCGTGGGCGACCACAAAGTTATCGAAGAAGGCGTCAGTGCCTATCCGCAGGAAGTCACGGGGCTGATGGTCATGAATTTTATCGGCGGCGGGGCCGGGATCAATGTTCTGGCGCGCAGAGCTGGAGCCGATGTGGAAGTAATTGATGTCGGAGCGGCAAAGGATCCGGGGGAAGTTGCGGGCTATCTCAGGCTCAACGTCAAACGCGGAGCGGACAATATCGCAAAAGGCCCCGCCATGACCGTTGACGAGGCGGCGAAAGCGATTGGAGTCGGCATTGACCGCGCCATTTGCGCGGCGGATAAAGGCGTTACGCTGATCGCAACGGGCGACATGGGAATCGGAAACACAACTCCGGCCGCCGCGCTCTTCGCAGCATATCTCGGCATGCCTGCATCGCAACTTGTAGGCCCGGGCACGGGGCTGGATGAGAAAGGCATCGCACACAAAATCAAGATCGTCGAGACCGCCTTGGAACAAAACAAAAAACGCTGCACCGGCCCGCTCGAAACGCTTGCCTCGCTCGGCGGACTTGAAATCGCAGGAATCTGCGGATTATGCCTCGGAGCAGCTTCAAGGCGGATGGCCGTCGTTGTCGACGGCTTTATATCAACTGCAGGAGCGCTTGCGGCAATGCGCCTGTGTCCGGCGGCTAAGGACTACATGTTCTTCTCGCACATGAGCGCCGAACCGGGACACAGGAAGTTTTTCGAAAAAGAAGGACTGCGGCCAGTTTTAGACCTCGGCATGCGGCTGGGCGAAGGTACAGGCGCAGCTATCGCAATGCAGATCGTTGAAGATGCGATGGCGATCTACAACGAGATGGCGACGTTCGCCGATGCAGGAATAAAGCCGGGCGCGTGAGCCCGAAATCCATGATCGGACATTTGAGATAATAGAGCAAATGCGCGGACTGATCACAGCGATAAGAACTCTTACGATTTTGAGGCTGCCGGGCAGGGACGCGGACAACTTCGCCGATGCCCTGCCGTGGTTCCCGGTGGTGGGAGCTCTGATCGGTTTCCTCGTGACTCTGCTTGCCTGGGGTGTGGGATGGCAATTGCATTGGGTGTTGGGCGCAGGCGCTTTGTGCGTGGCGCTTTCCACGCTCCTCACCGGCGGATTGCATCTCGACGGGCTCGCAGATGCATTCGATTCCTTCGGCGGCCACACCCGCGAGAAGAAACTCGAAATCATGAAAGATCCGCGCATCGGCAGCTTCGGAGTAATGGCTTTATGCATTGCCATGCTGATAAAATTCACGGCGCTTGTGCTGCTCTCTGGAATGCCGGATCCCAAGTGGATCATTCTTCCATTCGTGCTCTCCCGAACGGCGCAGGTTGCGCTCATTGCCGCGCTGCCCTACGCCAGAAGCGAGGGCGGGACTGGAAAGCGATTCGTGGAAGGGGCAGACATAAATCACGCCACGATTGCGGCGCTCATTGGGATCGGTGCAAGTGCGCTCATTTCCCCATTCTATGGACTGCTTCTTGCGGCCGTTGGATGCCTTGTGGTCCTTCTGCTCTGGGTTTGGATGCGACGCGCTTTTGGCGGAATCACAGGCGATTTGATCGGCATGGGCAGCGAGATAGTCGAAGTGTCGTTGTTCGTTGTATTGGCAATGTGCAATGCCGGTCATTTCGAGATAATAAAGACAATACTCTGGAAGACCCATTCTTAGCCCGCATTTCTCACGGCTTTAGGCCGGTGAGAAATCCGGGTTAGTGTGCTGAAACTGAAAACCTGCAAGTCAAAGACAAGAATAAGGAGGAGGAAAATACATGATCAGAAAAACACTAATGCTGGTAACGAGTAGTTTGGTGTTGGGAACTTCAATGTTACTGGCGCAGGAAAAAACAAATAAAGAAATCGTCGTAACTGTGACCGCTGCCAGGGTGACACGCGAAACGTGCGATGTTCCCGCGAACGTCACCGTGATCACTTCGGACGACATTCGGGACTCGGGCAGCGCCAGCCTGGTGGACGTTCTGAAGAATCAGTGTGATGTTGAGATGAGAGACACATCCGGACCGGCCACCGCCGATATTTCCATGCGCGGTTTTGGCGAGAATTCCGGCGGACGCGTTCTGGTACTGCTTGACGGGCGTAAACTAAACAACCCCGATATGGCTCCAGTTGATTGGCTGGCTGTACCGGTCAACAACGTGGATAGAATAGAAGTTGTCCGGGGTGGAGGCAGCGCGCTCTATGGCAACAACGCGATTGGCGGTGTAGTGAATATCATAACGAAGACAGGCAGCAGGGAGCCGCAATTCGACGTTTCAGAAGAAGCTGGAAGTTACGGCATGAATTTGTCACGGCTCGGATTCTCCGACTCAACCGGCAGTCTTGGCTACTCTATCAATGGCGACCGATACGTGTCCACCGGCTACCGTGACAGAAGCGCTTTCACATCGGGCGGCGGCGGCGGAAGCGCCACTTACGACATCAATAATTCGGTCAGCGCATCGCTGTCGGTATCGGCACAGTCTATTGATTATCAATTGCCGGGATCTCTCACAAAGCAGCAGATGGAAGACGATCCGAGGCAGGCGATCAATCAAGACGACAGCGGCGAAGATACATACTACAACGCCAATCTCGCCCTGAGCGCTGAATTGGGAAACGGCCAGCATGGAAACCTCAATCTCTCATATACCCGCAAGAATGTGACAAGCGATCTCACCAGTTGGTCCAGTTTCGATTATGCAACGGTCGACACTTTCGGAGTGACGCCACAATACTCGCTTGAGAGCGCAATAGCCGGTCATGCGGATAAAGTGGTGGCCGGTGTGGATTATTACGACGATATTCTCGACGTTGACCGCTATTCCGATAAAAACCATGACGAAGTGACAGGGACCGCAAAGGTGGAACGCGATACTCTCGCAGCCTATGCAAGGAATGAACTCACGACCATCGAAAGTGTCGTGCTTGCTCTGGACGCCCGCGCCGAGACCGCACGAACAGCCGCCGATGTATTCGAAAGTGGGGCCGAAACGGTTGATGCCAGCAAGACATTCAATGAGACGGCGGTTGACGCTTCGCTCATCAAGACGTTCGAGAACAAGTCAAAGATTTATGCGAAAGGTGGAACAATTTACCGCTATCCATTTGTTGACGAGCAGGTCAGTTACTACGGAATCGGCGACATGTTCGACCTCAATCTCAAACCTGAAAGAGGCTGGGATGCCGAAGTGGGAACCGAAATTAATGCAGCAAAAGGACTGGTGATCGGAATGAGCTTGTTCCGGCTGGATATGGCTGACGAGATTGCCTACGATTACGTCACCCAGGAAAACGTAAACCTGGATCATACTGTGCATCAGGGCGTGGAAACTTATTTCAACTATTCTGCACTGGAGTTCGTTAAACTGAGCGGCAACTACACGTTCAACGATACGCGGTTTACCGAAGGCGCGAATGACGGCAAGGATGTGCCGTTGGTTCCGATGCACAAAGCGTCCGCCGATGTCAAGTTGCTGCTCCCTCTCGATCTGGCTTTCGATACGGTCGCCACATACACGAGCGATTGCTTTCTTGGAGGCGATGACAGCAACGTAGGTCCTAAGTTGCCATCATACACTGTCGTCAACATGTTCCTGCGTTGCACGCCAAAGGTGGTGCGCGGATTAGAAGTATACGCCGGAGTCGAGAACGTCTTCAACGAGCAATACGCCAGCCTCGGCTATATGGGTGTGCCCGAAGCCGGCTATTACCCCTCCCCGGGCAGAACATTCCGCGGCGGTGCGTCATATAGGTTCTAGACAATTTTCGATTTCGGATCGAGGATAGAGCCGACTTTATGTCGGCTATGGATTAATTCATGTGAAATTTGAAATGGTAGGGCCGGTTTTACACCGGCCGTAGCCGACATAAAGTCGGCTCTACCTTTGAGTCAGACTTCCAGACCACGCGTAATCTTCCGCTTGCACAACCAATCCTGCCCGCACTGGATTCTGAAGAATATAGGAACACTTGTCGCGAAACCCTTCCGCATGGCGAATCCTGTGGTCGAAATAACCGCTTTGCCAGAGCGGCTGCCCGTCGCCGTTCCTCCGCCACCAGGTCGCGACACGCCCCTTGAATCTCATGACTGCCTTGGATAAACCCAATCGTCCAGCGTTAGCCACAAGATGAATGTGATCAAGCATGATGCAGTACAGATAAACACCCCACAAACCTTCATTTTGTATACGCACCATTTCGGCAATCATCTCTGTGTTCGCATCCGGTGCGGTGAAAGCCGATCTGCGCGGCTTGACGCAGATCGTGACGGCGAAGGTGTTATTGCCATCCGCATAATCAATCCGTGAGCAACGTTGATAACCGCGATATCGTCTTGATTCCATTCTGCATCTGGTAGAGCCGACTTTACGTCGGCTATGCAACTAGTACATTGACAATTTAATTATGCAACATTATAGTGTTGGGCATGAAAAAGCTCGACCTAGGATTGAAGCGGCGGGATCGCGTAATTCTGAAGGGTTTGCTGGTCCATGGGGAACATCATG
>Ga0181520_10008989_pt1 | contig 13973 bp, 11 predicted proteins | sample PEATcosm2014_Bin_29_FD_132451 | JGI IMG/M metagenome (GOLD analysis project Ga0181520, IMG submission 132451) | Peatland microbial communities from MTU Mesocosm Facility, Houghton, MI, USA - PEATcosm2014_Bin02_30_metaG | ecosystem: Environmental > Terrestrial > Soil > Wetlands > Peat | place... | reverse complement strand
TGGTGTCGGAAACCCTTCCTCTTAAAACTAAAACGGCAATGCCCGCACTTGCCCTCTGATTCTTTTGTACCACAGAGCCCGCGAAAAGACCACGGCAGCCGGCAAAAGCGATCAGTCATCAGTTTTCAGCCATCAGCCATCAGTAAAGGGCGCGGATTGTGCGCGGTTTCCTCTTGCGCGAATTTCTGTGTCTGCCTATACTTGTAATTCTCTCACGCCGGTGATGCAAGCTTCCTGGCATGCTCCCGGCGCGAGGAGGTACGGGCCTGTAGCTCAGGTGGCTAGAGCGCACCCCTGATAAGGGTGAGGTCGGTAGTTCAACTCTACCCAGGCCCACCACGCATCAACACTCATGCCGTTCCACAGGTACATCCTTCAGAGCTCTTCGACCGGGAGATTTTACGTCGGCCACACTCAGAATCTCTTTTTTCGCCTCCAAGAACACATTGATGGCCGAACGCCATCCACTCGCGGCCGCGGCCCATGGACGCTGTTTTATTCCGAGGAGTTTTCTACACGCGCCGAAGCTAGTCGCCGCGAACGTCAGGTCAAACAGATGAAGAGCCGGGCGTGGATCGAACAGTTGGCGAGAGCGTCCCGATCGGATCGGGAAGGTCGGTAGTTCAACTCTACCCAGGCCCACCACGCAACGTCGTTTTTTCGTTGTCCAAGTGACCAGAGCGTCGCGATTATGCCCGGATGGTCGGCCGCCTAGTTTCCCCCACTCAGTTCAGATCTGGAATAGTTCTTGCGCCTAATCCGCCGCTTTCAAGCAAGAGGCGGAACCTTGCGACTCATCCTGCCGGAGGCGGAGAGCGCGCGTGGCGACCTCGCTCCATCTCCCAGCTTCGGCCGCAATGACCAAGTCAAGGATCCCCGGTAGGGGTTAGCTGGGCAGTAGTCCACCACTCTGTTGATCGGCAGGTGTTTCGAAAGCATAAAGTCTCGCGGCTTGGGCCGACTTGGATTCGCTCCCTGATTTCAGCCATGCGCGTATAATTGTAAAGACGCGCTGCGAGCCCACCTCCCTGAAGCAAAGAGCGGGCGCCAGCGTCTTTGCAAATGGGTTGGACTTTCATGAACAGGGAAAAGTACTCGCGGCAGATTTTCTTTTCGCCCATCGGGGCGGACGGGCAGGAGAAGCTGCTGGCTTCGAAAGTTGTGATTCTCGGCTGCGGCGCGCTCGGGACGGCGCAGGCCAATGCTTTGGTGCGGGCGGGCGTGGGAACCGTGCGCATTGTGGATCGCGATTTTGTGGAGGAGTCGAACCTCCAGCGCCAAATGCTCTTTGACGAGGCTGACGCGAAAGCGAGCCTACCCAAGGCGGTGGCCGCGGAACGAAAGCTTCGGCAAATCAATTCCGACGCACACGTTGAGGGAATCGTAGCTGACGCCGACAGCAGCAACATCGAGGAATTCATCGAAGGGTTTGACGTTATGTTGGACGCGACGGACAACTTTGAAACGCGCTACCTTTTGAATGACGCCGCGGTGAAATTAGGAATTCCCTGGATTTATGGGGCTGTGGTCGCCAGCTACGCGGTGACGATGACGATTCTCCCGGGGCACACGGCGTGTCTGGCCTGCGTCTTCCCGAAATCTCCCCGCGGAATGCACGAGACCTGCGATACAGTGGGCGTCATCGGCCCCGCTGTCTCCTGGGCTGCTGCCGTTCAGTGCACCGAAGCTCTGAAGATATTATTGGGCCGCGAGTCGGAATCGCACGGGACATTACTCGCCTACGACCTGTGGAGCAACCGCTTCCAGCAGGTCAAGGCGCCACGCGATCCTCAGTGCAGTGTCTGCGCCCGGCACGAATACGCATACCTTGAGCAAGGCGGGGCCACGCACATCAGCATGTGCGGACGGGATTCCGTGCAGATTCATCAAACCGAGTCGCGCGCCATCGACCTCCCGCAACTGAAAGCCCGCCTCGAGCAGTTCGGCCGCGTGCTCGCCAATGAATTTCTGCTGAAGTGTTCTCTCGATCCTTACGAGTTGACGGTATTCCCGGATGGCCGGGTGATTGTAAAGGGAACGCGCGACCCCGCCGTTGCCCGCGGCCTCTACGCTCGCTACATTGGCGCCTGAAACCTGATAAACTCGGACTAGTGCAGCCAGCCTGATGGTCGGTGCCCCTAAAGAGATTTCTTGCCCCCAACATTTCGAGCGAATTCTCCCGAATGTTACAAGAACATGAAGGCGAAGACGTCGCGTTGAAGGAGCAACGTAACCACCGCGATGTTATGATAGCTCATTCGGAAAGAACCTCGCGCCACTGCAATAACAATGACCACCAGGGACATCACTTCGGGGTTGGTGACGCCGATCGTCATCATCACTGCCACGCTGAGCTACGCTGCGATGATCTTTTCCGGCCCCCTCGCGCCGAAGCTGCCCCTTGGCATCGGATACGGATTGGTTAGTGCCGGCATCATGGCGATTGTTTTTGCTCTTGGCAGCAGCATGCCTTTCGCCATTGCCGGCCCGGACTCCAAGCTGGTTGCAGTTCTTGCCGCCATCGCCATGGTAATCGCCGCCGACCTCACGCGTCGGGGACATGCAGAGGATGTCCCCGCCACCGTAATGTTCGCGTTGATCGCGGGAACCCTGATCACCGGTGTGACGCTCTACCTGTTCGGGGTGTGGAAGGCGGGCCGCTGGATCCGTTTCGTGCCTTACCCGGTGATCGCGGGATTCATGGCGGCGTCGGGAGGGTTATTGGCGGCGGGCGGAATTCGCATCGTGACCGGCACCCGGAACTTTGCCGAATTGCTCGAGCCGGAGGGTCAGGGACGTCGCTTCATTCAACTCGCCGTCGGTTTGGCCTTTGCCACCGGTATTTTCTTAATCAAGCGCGTAAAACATCCCCTGGCGTTTCCCGCTCTGCTGCTGGGCGGAACAGTGCTGACGCACGGAGCCTTACGTGCCGCGGGTTACTCACTCGCTGGGGCGCGCGAGGCCGGATGGCTCATGGATCTGTCCTCCGGAGCAGCCCTGCCCGGCCCTTGGCTACTGAAATCCGCTTCGAATATCAATCTGCCGGCGTTGTTTTGGGCCGGCGGCGGGTACGTCGCGCTGATTGCCGTAACCACCATGACCTTGCTCTTGGGCCTGATGGCCATCGAAGTGGAGGCGCGCCTGGATGTGGATCTTGACCGCGAACTGCGCCTGAACGGAGTGGCCAACATTCTGGTGGGAATATGCGGGGGAATGACCGGAACGCTGTCGATGAGCCGGACGTTGCTGAATTATCGCGCCGCCGCGCGCCACCGCGCCAGCGGGATTCTTGCCGGCGCGGTCTGCTTGATCACGCTGGCGTTCGGCACGAAGGTGCTGGGATTCGTGCCCGTGCCGATCCTGGGCGCCTTGCTGCTCCAACTCGGGGCGGACCTGCTGGCGGACTGGCTGGTGAAAGGCTGGCGCACCATGCAGCGCGCCGACTACGTCCAGATGGCTGTGATCTTTCTGGCCATCGTCGCATGGGATTTCGTGGCCGGCCTAGCGTTGGGCATCGTTACCGCATGCATTACCTTCGCCATTAATACCAGCCGACTGCGCTTGGTGAAACTGGGCCTCAACCGGGCCGTCTATAGCGGGCGCGTCGACCGGCCGTCCTACGAGCACGAACAATTAGTGCGGCACGGCCAGAGCATCCAAATCATGTGGCTGCACAGCTTCATTTTTTTTGGCAGCGCCCATCGTCTACTTTTGCAGATCCAGGAGATCGTTGCTGCGCAGAAAGGTTCCTGCCGTAGTTTGATTCTCGACTTCCGCCAGGTGCTGGGAATCGATTCGTCGGCCGTGATGAGCTTCATCAAGCTGCGCCAGGTGGCGGATCGCGAGGGCTTCGTGATGGTGCTGTCAGAAATTCCGCCGGCCGTAGCGCACGCGTTGCGCGTGGGTGGGTTGCTCGGCGACGGCGACAATTTCACCTGCCGTGAGTTTACGAATACCGACGGCGCCCTCGAATGGTGCGAAGACCAACTCCTGGCGGAAATCATGACTCGCGACGAGGCCCTGACTTCGGCGGACAAATGGCTGGCTCAGGAAATCGGCAGCGAACAAATATTCAAGAAGCTTGTTCCCTACCTCGAGGTGGTCGAAATTCAGCCCGGAGAGATGCTGATTCGGCAGGGCGATGCAGGTGACAGCCTCTACCTGCTCTATGCCGGCCGAGTGACGGTGCTGTTCCAGACGCCGGAAGGCACGGTTTTGCGCTTGCGCAGCATGGTGGGGCACACGATTGTGGGTGAAATGGGCCTGTATCGAACGGTGCCTCGCGGCGCCTCGGTGCGGGCTGATCAGCCGACCATTGCCTATCGGCTGTCACAGGGTGCGATGACACATATGGAAAAGGACGATCCCACGCTGGCTTATGCCTTCCACAAAATGGTGATTCGCACGCTGGCGGCGCGGGTGGATTTTGCCAATCGGGAAGTGGCGAGTTTGCAGCGCTCCGGCTAAAGAGAAATCCCAAATTTTATGGGAAAATTCACCACAGAGGCACGGAGGGCACGGAGATAAGCCGCGCGGGACAAACCCATCTTAACGCGATAGACTGCTTTACATGACCGGCAAGCGTCGTTTTGAAGAGCAACTCGCTGCTTTGGAGCAACTCCGTCTCGAGCCACCCCAGGCTTCGATCGAGCCGTTACGCCGGGCGCTCGCCCATCGCAGCAACTATATTGTCGCCAAGGCGGCTGACTTGGTTCGCGAGCTCCACTTGACCGAATTGGTCCCGGAGATGCTCGCCGCGTTCGATCGCTATTTCGCCGACCCCGTCAAAACGGATCCACAGTGCTGGGCAAAGAACGCGATCAGCCGCGCCTTGGCCGCGCTTGATTTTCACGACGCCACGGTTTTCCTTCGCGGCATGCGTCACATTCAGCTTGAACCCGTCTGGGGCGGGAGCTCCGATACCGCCGCCACCTTGCGGGGGACGTGCGCCCTGGCCCTTGTGCCCTGCCGCGGTCTGCCGGAAACGGATCTGTTGACTTACCTCATCGAACTGTTTGCCGACAAGGAGAAGTCCGTACGTGTGGAGGCGGTCCGCGCCGTCGAGCAGGTCGGTTCACCCTCCGCCGCACTTCTGCTTCGCCTCAAAGCGACGCTGGCCGCTGACGACCCGGAAGTCTTGGGCGCGTGTTACAACGGCATCATGGGCCTGGACAGCACCTCGGCGATACCATGGATCAGCCGCTTTCTTGCTACCTCCGATGATGCTGCGGCTGAGGCAGCACTGGCCATTGCCGGCGATCGGTCCCCGCAAGCATTCGCCGCCCTGCACCAACGGTTCCTTCAGGAACACGACCCTTGGTTTCAGTCTGTCCTGCTTTCCGCCATAGCTCTAACCCGGCAGCAGGCGGGGATCGACTTCCTGCTTCAGCTTGTCCGGAAGGAATCATCCCACGCGGAGGCGGCCATGGACGCCATTCTCAAGTCAATGCCATCGGCGGAAATCATGAGTCAACTTGAGTCGCTGGTCTCCGGTAACCCGCCTCTCGCTCGCGCCTTCGCCGCACATCGCGCCAAGTCTTCTTAACTACGGTGGCGTTAAGCCGCCCCTGTAATTATTTTACGCTTCAGACAATAAGTCCCTTGACAAATTTCGGCTACGGTGGTAATCTAGATCCTTGGTTTCACGCTTGGGGCCGACATGTCTTTGCGCAAATCTCCCGCCCGGACTCCCGCCCTCTTAGAGGCCAACCGCGGCAACGCGCAGAAATCGACGGACCCGCGGACGGTGCTCGGCAAGGCGCATACGCGGCTCAACGGGCTACGCAAGGGGACGCGCTCACCCTTTTACCGCAGCCTTCTCGAAGTCTTGTTCAATGCCCCGCCCTGCAGAATGGAGCAGATGGCGAAGGCCGTACTCTCCGCCGAAGCCGCCGCTCACCCGATGATTGCGAGGACCGTCGAGCTTTTTTGTCAGGCGGAAGCCGAAGTGGCTCGCGAGTCCGGAATCATAACGGCGATGTTGGCGACGCGGAGAATGCAGAGAAGAATGATGAAAAAAAAATCGACGAGCTAAGCCGGAATGTCATTGAAAACAAAGAAGGGCTAGCAGCCCGTGGTGGAAACGTGCCTTTTCGGGGTGGTGAGCACCGCGCTGGTGGAAGGCTCAGGGAGCAAGCCAGGCGCTTGGAAAGGTTCGAAAGAGTCGGCATACTCTTTCCAAGCCAGGGGTGAAGGCCCGATTTCGCGTAGCAGGCGCAAAAGGGTTAAAAAGAGGGCCGCATCATGGCCCTGGAGGCCTCGCGGCGTCCCATGACCCAACACCTTGCGCATGACCAGGCCCAAGTTGAACGCTGCCACGTGCACCAGCAGGCGCTTGAGAATATTCCGGTGATGCCGCAGATGCACGCGGCGCATCCCGCCCGTTTCATAGCAGTGGGCAAAGCTCCGCTCCACCTTCTCGCCCCGCTGCCGCAGCCGCCGCTTCCCCCGTTCGCCCCGAATCCGTCGCCGGTTGGCGTACACCGCCGCCTGTTCTGCCTTCTTCCCCTCCCAGCGCCGTCGCCCGCGGTCGGGCTCCGAGCAGTAGGTGCGCACCTGCCAGTCCGCCAACTCCGCCAGCACTTCGTTGCTGTGGTATCCCTTGTCCAGCACCACTTCTTTCGGCCCTTCCGGATTCACCGCCTCGCCCTTCTCCCCGCCCGCTACCGTCGCGATCTGCTCGCCGGCTTCACACACCGTCTCGGGCCCCGTCGCCGTGTCGCCCGCATCCGCCGGCTGCAGCGTCACCCCCACCACCGCGCCGCTGCCGAAATCCACCGCGTGTTCCACCTTGTGCGCCAAGTGCGTCCGCCCATCCTTCATCTTGGCGATGCGCGCGTCCGCATCGTGCGGGTACTCCCACTCCTCATTCGATCCCTTGTGCGCTCGCTTCCGATCCAGCCGCGCCAACTGCTCGCGCGTCGGGGTCTTGATCCCCGACTCCTGCCCCAGCCGCTGCAGAAACTCCTGGTAGCCTTCTCCCGTGTCCCGCCGCACGATGGTCCGCAGAGCGGCGTTCGCTTCCAGCGTGGTCGCGTCCACCCCCAGCGTCTGCCCCTTCAGCAGCCCCTTCTCCGCCAGCACTCCCAGCACCCACGTGAATACTTCCCGATGCGTTTCCACGTCGATGCGCCGCCGCGTGCGCGAGATCGTGGAATGATCCGGCGGCGTCTCGTCCAGTCCCACCCGCAGAAAGCGCCGCAGCGCCAGCGAGTCATTTGCCCGCCAGGCGATCCCGCGCTCGGAATCGATGCCCTCGAAGTAGCCCATCAACAGCAGGCGGAAGTAAACTCCCGGCGCCAGACTCGGTCGCCCCCGCCGCTCCGCATAGAACCGCCGGCACCGCCCCTCCACCAACTCGTCGAAGCGGCTCTCCTCCAGCAGTTGGTTCAAGCGTTGATAGAAAGGATGGCTCGCACCCTTCGCCAGCGAAGTCTGCGGAATCCACATCTCTTCTTGTTGCTCTTGATCCTTCCGTGTCCCCATGGCCATGTCACCATTATAGAATAGGACCACTGTATTGCAATACCTATTAACAAATTATCGCACTTGTGCTGGCAGCAAAACCCCTACCTCAGGATCCGCGTGGGGCTGACTTTTACCACGGGCTGCTAGGGCTGAATTTTCGATACCTCCTGAGATGTTGCTGAAAACAAGGTAGTTAACCAAGATTCGCTATACATAATTGATAACAAATAGTTTAAGTAGAAAGTTAGACCCCAGCCGCCCCCCAACTTACACAAAAACCGCCTTATTTGCGCGAAATCCCCCCTACCTGTGATCTTATAGAAACCAAAACAAGTTACACGCAACAGGGATAAGAGGGAGAGAGACATGGCTGGGTGCGCGAGCACGGCTCCGCTCACTCTGGGCAAATCGCCAGCGACAATCCGCACGGCCAGATGACGGCTCATCCACAGATATTCAACACCACTTTCGTGAGGCCACCGCTGAATTCGGATGACGGCGCAACCCGATATCGAAGGCGGGAATTTCAGCGGCGCTCCATCCCCCCTTTCTTGCAGGTGCTATACTGACCAGCCTTTATCTTGAGTGCCCGGGGAACGGGTCCTTGGCGAAAGCTGAGGGCCGACCGGCATTTTTGAAAGCTGTGGCGTTTCTTGGGACTCGCAATCGGAGGGTTAGGAGAGCAGCAGAATGATGGTCTTTTTTTTGGGTCTGGGATTGATGTGCGCGAGCACGCTGATGTACGAAATCACTTTGACCCGCTTACTCAGCGTGACGTGCTGGTATTACCTCGCCTTCGTTTCGGTTTCGATGGCGATGTTTGGGATGACGGCGGGGGCTCTGGCGGTGCAGCTTCGGCCCCACCTGTTCGATCCGAAGCAAGTGCGGGCGCGCATGGCGCAGGCTTCTTTCGCCATGGCCGCGTCGATGCCCATCGTGCTTGTGATCATGTTTGCCATCCCGCTCGACGTTTCCTTTGCTTTGCAAACAGTTGCCAGCTTCCTAATTTTCTGCGCATTCATTGCTGTACCTTTCTTCTTTGCGGGAGTTGTGGTGTGCCTGTCGCTCACCAAGGCTTGCGCGGCGATTGGCCGGATCTATTTTGCGGACCTGATGGGCGCGGCGGCAGGATGTTTCGGCTCGGTGATCCTCCTGAACCTGGTCGACGCGCCGAGCGCCGTCTTGGCGATTTCCGCGCTGGTCTTTTTGAGCGCGGCGGCCTATGCCCGCTTCGCCGGCGAGCCGCGGATCGAGCGGCGCGGCTACGTTTGGGCCGCAGTGCTGGTGGTGCTGGCGGCGCTCAACGCCTCGACGATTCACGGCATTCAACCCATCTGGTCCAAAGGAAAGCTCGACCCTCGCACCGACATTCTCTATGAGACGTGGAACCCCATTTCCCGAGTGCGGGTTGTCGCTCCCAAGTGGGAGCCCCGCTTTGTTGGGCCCAATACGCCGCCGATTACCTCCGAGGTGGTATACATCGACATTGACAACGATGCCGCCACGGGGATTTATCGTTATTGGGGCGATCTCAAGGATGTCGACTTCCTGCGCTACGAAGTGAACTCCATGGGGGCGCGGCTGCGGGCGGGCGGCAGCGCCGCCGTCATTGGCGTGGGTGGCGGCCGTGACGTCTTGGCTGCAGCGCTTTTCGGCTTTCACCGCATTGTGGGCATCGAGATCAACAAGAACATTGTGAATGTCAGCTCGCGGCGAATGCAGTGGTATTCGGGCTTCGAGAAAATTCCGAACTTTGAACTGCACAATGATGAAGGCCGCAGTTATCTCACACGCAGTCATGAGAAATTCGATGTGATCCAGGCCACCGTCGTTGATACCTGGGCTGCCACCGCCGCGGGCGCCATGGCCCTCACTGAGAATTCCCTCTACTCGCTCGATGGCTGGCGGATTTTTTACGAGCGCCTCAATCCCGGCGGCGTCATTGCCTTCAGCCGCTGGAACCATAAGCCGGATTTCCACGAAACCACGCGCCTCTTCTCCCTGGCCTATGCGACGTTAGTCAGCGAGGGCGTAGTCGATCCGGAAACGCATCTGGCGATGATCCGGCAAGGAGAACTCGCCACTCTGCTCACCAGCAACGAACCTTTCACTCCTCAGGATCTGGAAACGATTCGCACGACCGCCAAGGATCTGGACTACCAGATTCTCTATCTGCCCGGCGAGGAACTGGGAATGCCGCAGTTGCAGCCTGTATTAGAGGCGCGAACGCTGGCGGGATTGGCGGCGCTGCGATCCGCCGATTACTTTGATCTTTCTCCGCCCACCGATTCTTCCCCATACTTTTTCAGTTTTGTGCGCTTCCATGCCATTCCCGGAATCCTGCGAATTCCCGGCATCGATTGGAAAGTGCTGCTGCCGCTTCTGCACTTGGCTTTCTTCATGCTCGCCGCATTAATCCTGGTGGTCCTAACCATCGTTTGGCCTGCGCGCCGATGGACTCGAATGCGGGAAGGATCGGCCCCCGCACCGGCCGACGCCATTTTTTACTTCATTGGCATCGGTCTCGGATTTATGTTGGCGGAGATGGGCATGATGCAACAACTCTCGATTTTTCTTGGGCAGCCGATTTATTCCCTCGCGGTGGTTCTGGCAGGATTGATTCTTTTCGCGGGGCTGGGCAGCCTGGCGTCGGATCGCGTGTCGTTCAATTCCAACCTCGCTGGCCGCGCGCCGGCGCTGCTCTCCGCACTTGTGCTGGTGGTCTATACGCTGGTGGTTCTGCCCGCAATCCATGGCGCCGTCGGCGGAGTCCTTTGGGAACGCGTTGCCGTGTCATTGGCGCTGGTCGCTCCCTGCGGCTTTATTATGGGGTTCTGCTTCCCCGTCGGCATGCGCTGGGCAAGTCAACTTGGCCAAGAAGGAAACCTGCCTTGGATGTGGGCGCTCAATGGCGCCGCCTCGGTGCTGGCCAGCTTCATCGCCATGGCCATCTCGACGGAGACTTCCATTCGCGCGTGCGTCCTTACGGGCGCGGCGTGCTATGCGCTCGGGGGAATTTTGCTGTCGGGCAGAGGGCGAGCCGCGGGCGGCAAATCCGCGACGATTGGCGAGGCCAGGATCGCCACGTCGCGCTGAATCCATTGCGGAGATCGCGGACGCGGAAGTGCGCGTCTGCGCCAGCCGGTCGGGGGTTTGATCTACAGGCGGCGTGACGCCGCCGTTGGCGAGGTAAACTCGCCGCTACGCCCTCGATGCGACCCACACGCCGCGCGACCGCCCAACAGAGGATCAATTTAGGACTGCGGAGGTCGATATTCTCGCGCAAAGGGTTTGGGATTACCATCACCTGAATCATCGGGTGGAGAAGTCCGACATTATTATGGTGATGGGCAGCCACGACCTGCGTGTGGCCGAGCGGGGCGCGCAACTCTTCCTGGAACATTGGGCTCCGCTGCTGGTGTTTACCGGCGGCTTGGGGAGATTGACTCGCGGCGTATGGGACCGGCCGGAGGCTGACCGGTTTGCGGAGATCGCCGCGCGCATGGGCGTGCCCCGCGAAGCCATGCTGATCGAGAACCGCTCGACCAATACGGGCGAGAACGTGCGGTTTACCCGGGACCTGCTGGCGACGCTTCACCTCGATCCGCAGAGGTTCATCCTCGTGCACAAACCGTATATGGAACGCCGCGCGTTCTCGACCTTTCGCAAAGTCTGGCCGGAGAAGCAGGCCCTCGTCACCTCGCCGCAGATATCGTTTGAAGATTATCCCAATCAGGAGATTTCCAAGCGCGCCGTCACTGACATCATGGTGGGAGACTTGCAGCGAATCCGGCTTTACTCCGAGAAAGGGTTCCAAATTCCGCAGGAGATTCCCCCGGAGGTTTGGACCGCCGGCGAGGAACTTATCCGAATGGGCTTCACCCAAAACGTCGTCACGGAATGAGCGCAAAGTGGATAGCATCCACCCGCGAGAGACACTTCGCCCCCCAATCCGTAAAGTCACGCAGTTGGCCGAGAAACTCAGTCACCCGCCGCGTGCATTGGATTCGCGGCACTAGCCCGCGAGTCGTTGTGGGCGAATGACAGCTCTCGCGTCAATTGATAATTGAGTTCGGTTCCAATGGGGATGGTCAAATCTTTGCCACGGCGCCGCATGCGGTCGACGGTGGTGGCCGTCAGCCCCACGGTTGCGCCGACGAGAGGGTGCGCGAACATCAATCCCAGCAGCGTGCCGCCGACGGTTCCCGCGCCAATTTCCTCAAAGTCCGGGAAGCGGGAGCTTGGACCTTTGACGATCCCTTCGCCCCCCACCACCTTGACGTGGTCGGCCCCGTCAGCGGTCATCAAATTTGCGCCGAGTGGAAACGTGCGGCCATCCGCAAGGATGATGTAGTCCACGGTCAGCCGCATCTGGCCAACGCCCTTAATTCGGCCGGGCCGCTCCATGAGAGTGACGCGCCCGGCGAGCGTTGTGCCCACGGGGATCGCCACGCGGCCGTTAATCGTAACGGGCTCGGCGACCATCATGGTGAAAGGATCTCCCTCATGATTCAGCTTGGTGGTCAGGGTTCCCGTAGTCCGGCAATGCAACAGGGTGCCAGCAGGAACGGAAAGCGGATCCGTCTGTACTATGGTTTCAGCATTGGCAAGGGAGAGTGCTGCAGCGGCGAGCAAAATAGCCAGAAAAGCGCGCTTGACCATGTTGAACCTACTTAAAGGTCAGTTCATGGCCGGACCTTGGCGCTTTGTCCAGCTTGGGTTGAAGTTTGGTAGACCAAAGGGTGAGAGGGGAGACCCGCTCACAATAAGAGGGCCTCCCCGGGAAATTTGCTAGCGAGCTCCCTCCGAGTTCGCTGCAACCTGGGTGACACCCTTCGGTGTGCTCAAATACCCCTTTACTTTATCAGGTCCTACGCTATTTACAACCAGCTCGTAGGGCTTCTTGGACCCGTTCACGTAGAAGTAAACCGGCGCGTTGATGGCGCAATCCTTCCGCTCCACATCCATATCGTTGGCCAGCGTGTCGAGATTAAACCGATAGTGCTTGACGTTGGTTTTCTTCAGCGTCAGTCCCACACCGGCAACCTTGGCGGGCTGATTCTTGGCCAGGGTGAATTCAAAGTAGTCGCGATCGCCCATCTTGCGCAGGTATTCGATGTCATCGTGGTTGCGCGCGATGAGGTTGCCCATCTCGCTGCGAGCCATGCCCAAGTCCGACGCCAGGGAGGTCAGATTCTTGTTCGTGGTATCAAGATTCGTCTTGGTTGTGGAAACGTCCTGGGTCAGTGCGCCGACTTGTTGCTGGTCAGCCTTCTGGGACAGTTCCTGCTCGAGCTGTGCGGTTTGGGTCTTTTGTTGATCCTGAAGCTGCGTCACCATGGTGCGCGCGCGACTCAATTCTCCGCGTTGCGCGCCCATACGTTTGGCGGCAGTATCGAGCTCCGATTTTACGGAATCCAGCGCCTCGGCGTTTTGCTGCTCGATGGCCGTCAGGCGATTCGTCACCTGATTGCGTAACTGCCCGGTCAAGTCATCGCGCATCTGATTCTGCTGCGCCGCGAGTTGGTCGCGCATCGCGTTCATGCGGCTGACCGTAACAAATTCCCCCACGGTCAGCGCCGCGAGAACAACAAAAACCACAACAAAAATTATGCCACTCTTTAATCCTCGGTTCGGCTCCTGCGAAACCACCACTGGGACAGGCGCGTCGTCGATTGCCATGTTAGTCTCTCCTCTGATTACCTTCCGACTCACTTTGGGGAGCTTCACGGTCTTCCTGTGGATGACTCCCGTGCCCTGAGAAAAGCACGTCAGATGCCAATTTTTTGTGCGGTCTAAGCCTTGCTTTTTGAAAAGCTTATAGAGGCATGCGACAATCTGGCCGGTTTCCGCCTCCGCAGATCTTACGCGCTACGAGTAAAAAATGCGGCTAATCGTGGCAGCAAAAGTCAAGCGAAATTCAATACGGTGTTTCCGCCATAAGGTTAGGAAATTGGCCCGAATCTTGGCGCAGCGAGGAGTTTGCCTCGCCATACGGCGGCGTAGCGCCGCCCCTACTTTTGTCCTCGCCGCCTTTTCAGCTCGCGCGCCCACCCTTCCTTATTCACCTGACGGCCGCGGCTGATGGCGAGCGATTCCGGCGGAACATCCTCAGTGATCGTCGAACCCGCGGCGGTATACGCCCCCTTGCCGATCCGTACCGGCGCCACCAGCATGTTCCCGCTGCCGATAAACACTTCGTCCTCAATCGTTGTTGGATGCTTATTTACACCGTCGTAGTTACAGGTGATGGTGCCGGCGCCGATGTTGGCGCGCGCGCCCACCGTCGCATCGCCCAGGTAGGTCAGGTGTTGCGCCTTGGCGCCGGGGCCGATGGTCGATTTCTTGATCTCCACGAAGTTGCCGATTCGCGCGTCGGCCGCGATCACCGCGCCCATACGCAGATGCGCGAAGGGGCCGATGGTTACCCCGCGCCCACCTCGCTATCTGTAATCACGCAGGACTGCCGCACCGTCACGCGGTCCGCGAGGGTGGAATCGGTGATA
>Ga0181520_10008987_pt1 | contig 13975 bp, 7 predicted proteins | sample PEATcosm2014_Bin_29_FD_132451 | JGI IMG/M metagenome (GOLD analysis project Ga0181520, IMG submission 132451) | Peatland microbial communities from MTU Mesocosm Facility, Houghton, MI, USA - PEATcosm2014_Bin02_30_metaG | ecosystem: Environmental > Terrestrial > Soil > Wetlands > Peat | place... | reverse complement strand
GTCGCCGAGGAGGACTCCGCCGGGAGAAGCCTGGTCTTTCGCGTCAACGGCCGCGACGTCTTCTGCAAGGGCGCCAATTGGATCCCGGCCGACGCCCTGCCCTCTCGCTGGACCCGCGAGCGCCTGGATGGGCTCCTGAGCTCGGCGGTCGAGGCGAACATGAATTGCATCCGCGTCTGGGGCGGCGGGCGCTACGAATCCGACGACTTCTACGGGCTTTGCGACGAGAAAGGCATTCTGGTCTGGCAGGATTGCGCCTTCGCCTGCGCCCTCTATCCCTCGAATCCTTCCTTCCTGTCCGAGGTCGAAGCCGAAATCCGGCATCAGGTCCTCCGTCTTCGGAACCACCCGAGCCTCGCGCTCTGGTGCGGCAATAACGAGAACCTCGGTGCCCTCGGCTGGTACTCCGAATCCAAGAAGAACCCGATGCGCTATATCGTCGACTATGACAGGCTCTACGAGGGCACGGTCGGCAGGGTAGTCCGCGAGCTCGACCCCGACAGGACTTGGTGGCCCACGTCGCCTTCGGGCGGTCCCTCGGATTTTTCCGACAATTGGCACGAAGACGGCCGGGGCGACATGCATTTCTGGTCGGTCTGGCACGAGGGCAAGAGCTTTTCCGAGTACCTCGAAGTCAAGCCGCGCTTCTGCTCCGAATTCGGCTTCCAGTCCTTCCCGAGCTACGGGACCGTCGCCTCCTTCGCTCCGGAAGGAGAGCGCAACGTCACGAGCCCCGCGATGGAGCATCATCAGCGTCACAGCCGCGGCAATACCATCATCATGGAGACGATGTCGAGGTACTTCCGCATGCCCTCGGGCCAGCGCGAGACCCTCTACCTGTCGCAGGTCCAGCAGGCCTTGGCCATACGGACCGCCGTCGATTATTGGAGGAGCCTCAGGCCGCTGTGCATGGGCATCCTTTATTGGCAGCTGAGCGACCTCTGGCCGGTCTCGAGCTGGTCGAGCCTGGACTACGACGGGGGCTGGAAGCTCCTCCACTACGAGGCGCGCCGCTTTTTCGAACCGCTCCACCTCGCGCTCATAACGAAAGGGGGAGCGATTCGCGCGGTCGCCGTAAACGACGGTCTCGGCTCGTTCGAAGGCCGCCTCGCCCTGCGGCTCAGGAGGCTCGAGGGATCGGTCATGAAGGAGTACTCCTCTGATGTCGGCATCGGCCCCGAATCCGCCTCGGAGCTCCGCAGTCTCGAGATAGCGTCGCTGCCGTGCTCGTCCGACGAGGCCTTCATCGAGGCCGGGCTGGAACTGCGCGCGCGGGACGGCCGCGCGGAGTCGAGAGGGGCGCTGTCCTTCCTCACGGAACCCAAGCGCTGCTCCCTGCCGGACCCTGAGCTCGAAGCGAAGTTCGTCGCCGGCGGGCTCGGACCCGAGCTCCTCCTTCGCTGCGAGAAGCCGGCCTTCTTCATCGCCTGCGAAATCGAGCCCACGAGCGGTCGGACCGTCGCCGGTCGATTCGAGGACTCGGGCTTCCACCTCATGCCCGGCGAGGAGCGCAGGCTTCGCTTCCTCCCGTCAAGGAACGGGGCCGCCCCGAATCTCGACGATCTCGCCGCCGCTACCAGAGTGACGCAGTTGCGTGCAAGCTACGAATAGAGACTGCGACTTCGTTTTGGAAAGGGGTTTTTCAAGCTCGGGATAATTCGTATTCAACTCAAAACTTTTTGGTTCAGGCTGAAAACAGCTCACTCTGTCAGGGATTTTTTGCTTTCAGCTTGAATCTGAAACAGTTAATAGAGGGTAATCAGTTTTATGTTTCTTTTAGATACATGTATCTGGGTCAAAAGAAAACAATACCGGAAATTATTCTTATAATGTCCCTTGCAATCAGCTTCCTTATGGAATCGCAGTTGACTATCTCTATTTAATAAATATAGTTACAGAATCAAGATCCAAATACCACATTTCGCTAAAAACTCTTCATTCTTGGCATGCCTCATGCATAATAATAAGTGAGCGCCTGGAACGGGCTCCGCCCAAGGCGTCGCAGGACCGCGTTGCGGCAAGCGGCGCGCCATTATGAGGCGAATAGATGTTTTTGGAGGGTATCGATATGAAGAGCATGACCGTTTACGATGCTATGCTCCCGGCTTTCCGCGGCGTTTTCAAGGCAGATCCTTTCGAGATCCTCGACAGGGTCTTCGATAACGACTACTTCCCGACCTTCGCCGCTCGCGTCCCTGTCGTGGATGTCCGCGAGAAGGACGGCCGCTATCTCATCGAGGCCGAGCTTCCCGGAGTCTCGGAGAAGGATCTCAAGCTCGAGTTGAAGGACGGGCTCCTCAGCCTTTCCACCGAGAAGAAGGAAGAGAAGAAGGATGAGGACGGGAAGTGGGTTCGCCGCGAGAGGCGCGAAAGCTACTTCTCCCGGAGCTTCGAGCTCCCGGAGGACGCCGACGGCGAGAAGATCGAGGCGCGCTTCAAGGACGGACTCCTCACTATCGAGCTTCCGAAGAAGCCCGAGGCCAGCCCCCGAATCGTTCCCGTCAAGGCGGCCTAAGGCCGGACGAGCTTCCGGGGAAATGCGGCGGCGGGCCCTGGCCCGCCGCCTTTTTCCTGTCCTCGGCTCATTCTTCGGCTATACTTGGAGGATGAGTCGAGTACCCGAAGCGTCCCCGAGCGGCGAGGCCCTAGTGAAGGAAGTATGCCGAAGGATCCGGGTTGCCCGAAGCTATTGGGACGCGCATAACAACGCGGCATGCCGCATGGAGCGTCTCCGGGCCCTCGAGCTTTACGGCACTCTGTCTAAAGAGCAGAAAGGAAAGATCCCCCAAGTCCTTCGCGTATGGCTCCGATACAGAAGCGAAAAGTATTTCGGCGAGGGACGAACGCCACCCCAATAGATGGTATTCTTAAATTCAGTTGCTTGACGCATTCAACCAACCGGGGTACAGTCACTAAATGAATTACGGATATTTCGACGACGGCGAGAAAGAATATATAATTACTACGCCGCGAACTCCGGTGAAATGGATCAACTACGTCGGGACCCTGGATTTCGGCGGCTTCGTGGATTCGACCGGCGGAAGCCTGCTCTGCAAGGGCGATCCTTCCCTCAACCGCATCGTCAAATACATCTCGCAAATGCCGGCGAGCGATTTCAAGGGGCAGACTCTCTACGCTCGATTCCGGCCCGCCCAGGAGCCTCGCGCCGGCGAGCGCGAGGCGTGGCGCGTCTTTTCCCCTTTCTACGTCCCGAGTCTCGATCCATGGGAGGCTTGGGAGTGCCACGTCGGCCTCGGCTACAGCCGTTTCGTCACGCGCTTCTATGGCATTGACTTCGATATCAGGATATTCATCCCGAGGGGCGATGGCCTCTCGAAGCCCGGAGATCGAGAGATCCGCGATATCAGGGTCCGCAATTCGACCGACCGCAAGATCGAGCTCGACCTCGTCCCGGTGGTGGAATATACGCATTTCGATGCCCTCAAGCAGCTGACCAACGCCGACTGGGTTCCTCAAACGATGCAGAGCCGCGCCATCAGGGAAAGCGGAGGCCGCATCGTCCTGGCTCAATGCGCGTACATGAAGCGCGGCCGAGCCGAGAACTTCTTCGCGTCCAGCTCTCCGGCCACGAGCTTCGAGACCGATCGCAAGCGTTTCCTGGGCGCCAACGAATACGGGACCTGGGCCCACCCGCTCGCGCTGGACTCGGATGAGCTCGGCGATTACGAGGCCGGAAGAGGCGACAACATAGCCGCGCTCATGCACAGGATGGGAGGACTCGAGAGCGGAGCGTCGGTCCGACTCGTCACCCAGCTCGGGCAGGCCGAGTCGGTCGACGAGGCCTTGGCCGGCATGGACCGATGGCGGGACTTCGCCGAGGTCGATCGCGCCTATTCGGATCTCGCCTCTTTCTGGGCGGAGTACCTTTCCGCCTTCCAGGCGAAGAGCCCCGTCCCCTCCTTCGATTCGATGGTCAACGTGCATAATCCGCGACAGTGCTTCATCACGAAGAATTGGTCTCGCTACCTCTCGCTCTACCAGCTCGGCTTCGGCTCGGATCGCGGAATCGGCTTTCGCGACTCGTCGCAGGACGTCATGGGGGTCATGGCCCAGATGCCGGTCGAGGCCCGCGAGCTCATCGAGAAGCTCCTCTCCGTCCAGCGCCGCGACGGCTCGGCCATGCACCAGTTCAATCCCCTCTCCATGGAGGCGAGCGCGGGCGACAGCCGCGAGCGGGAGGATAGGCCGCACTACTACTCGGACGATCACTTGTGGATCGTCCTCGCGGTCTGCTCCTATCTCAAGGAAACGGGCGACCTGGGCTTCCTCGGAAAAGAAATCCCCTTCTACGACAAGGAGGAGGGCGGCCGCGCCTCCGCTCCCTTGTTCGTCCCGGTGCTGGAGCACGTCGCCCGCGCGGCATCCTTCACCCGCGGCGATCTCGGGCGGCACGGCCTCCCCCGCCTCGGCTACGCGGACTGGAACGATACGGTCAACCTCCCCGCGGGGGCGGAGAGCGTCTTCACGGCCTGTCTCTACGGAGCGGCCCTCCTCGAGCTGGCCGCCCTCGCCGAAAGGCTGGGCGACACCGACTCGGCCGCCCGTTGGCGCTCGTGGCACGGCGAGATGAAGGACAGCGTAAACGCGGTCGCCTGGGACGGCGAGTGGTGGCTACGCTTCTTCGACGCCGACGGCTCGCCGATCGGCGCGAGTTCCAGCAGGCGCGCCCGCATCTGGATCAATTCGCAGACCTGGGCCGTCATCGCCGGCTTCGCCGAAGGCGAGCGCGCCCGCGAATGCATGGACTCGGTCTTCCGGCTCCTCAATACCGACCATGGCCTCAAGCTCTTCTGGCCCTGCTACGAAAGCTACGATCCCGCCATCGGCGGGGTGACTACCTATCCGCCCGGAGCGAAGGAGAACGGGGGGATATTCCTCCACGCCAATCCCTGGGCTATCATCGCGGAATGCATGCGAGGCGATTGCGACCGGGCCTGGCGCTATTATCAGCAGATCAATCCCGCGGCCCGTAACGACGATCTCGACGCCTTCGAGGTCGAGCCCTATGTCTACCCGCAGAACATGCTCGGCGACGACCATCCTCAATTCGGGCTCGGCAGGAATTCCTGGCTCTCGGGCACCTCGAGCTGGGCCTATCAGGCGGCGACTCAGCGAATACTCGGCATCAGGCCCGATTACGACGCCCTCCTCGTCGACCCTCGAATCCCCGGGACCTGGAAGGGCTTCGCCGCGACGCGAGTCTTCCGAGGCGCGACCTACCGCATCCGGGTCCGCAATTCCGGGGGCGCCGGCAAAGGCGCGACCGCGGCGACCTTGGACGGCAGGCGGCTCGAGATAGCCGGAAGCCTCGGCGACGGCTATGCCGCGCTGCCCCTGATGCCGGCGGGCACCGTCCACGACGTGGAAATAGATATCGGCTGAACGGCAGATATGGAGGATCCAAGCATGAAATACGGCCATTTCGACGATTCGCATCGGGAGTATGTGGTTACGAGGCCCGATACCCCCCTGCCATGGCTCAACTACATCGGCCAGGACGACTACTTCGGCCTTTGTACCAACACCGCCGGCGGCTACAGCTTCTGGAAGGACTCGCGGCTGCGCCGACTGACCCGCTACCGCTACAACAACATCCCCTACGACCTGGGAGGCCGCTATATCTACGTCAACGACGCCGGATCGGTATGGAACCCCGGATGGAAGCCGGTCAAGGCGAAGCTCGATTCCTACGAATGTCGCCATGGCCTGGGCTATACGAGGATCACCGGAGCGAAGGACGGACTCGAGGTCGAGCTCCTCTTCTTCGTGCCGATAGGCCGGAACGAGGAGGTCTGGAAGGTCACGGTGCGCAATAAATCCAAAGCGCGCAAATCGCCCCGGCTCTTCTCCTTCCAGGAGTTCTGCTTCTACGAGGCGCTCAACGACATGACCAATTACCAGCGCACCTACTCGATCGGCGAGGTCGAGGTCGAGGGCGCGGCGATCTACCACAAGACCGAGTACCGCGAGAGACGCGACCATTACACCCTCTTCGCCTGCACCCGTCCCGTCGCCGGCTTCGACACCGACCGGGACAGCTTCGTCGGCGTCCACGAGGGCCTCCACGAGGCGCTCGTCCCCTTCGCGGGGAAGTGCTCGCTCTCGAAGGCCTTCGGCTGGAATCCGATAGGCGCCCACGAGGTCGACCTCGAGCTCCCGCCCGGGGCCGAGGAGAGCTTCGCCTTCGTGCTCGCCTACGTCGAGCAGGGAGGAAGACCCAAGTTCGACGGGCCCTCCGTGATCAACAAGGAGCTCGGCCGGGCGATCGTGGCCGCGTACTCGAAGCCGGGCGCTGTAGACGAAGCCTTCGCCGGGCTCGGCCGATTCTGGGAAGGTCTCCTGTCCAACTTCCAGGCCGAGCTCCCCGACGAGCACGCCGCCCGCATGCTCAACGCGTGGAACCAATACCAGTGCATGGCGACTTTCAACCTCTCGCGCTCGACCTCGATGTACGAGACGGGAATAGGCCGCGGCATGGGCTTCCGCGACTCCAACCAGGACATCCTGGGCTTCGTGCACATGATCCCCGCGCGGGCCCGCGAGCGCATCCTCGACATAGCCGCTACCCAGCTATCCGACGGGACCTGCTATCACCAGTATCAGCCGCTCACTAAGAAGGGCAACGCCGAGGTGGGCGGCGATTTCTACGACGACCACCTCTGGCTGGTGCTATCGACCTGCGCCTACGTCAAGGAGACGGGGGACCTCGGCATACTGGAGGAGCCCTGCGGCTACGCGGACAAGGAATACAGGCTCGACGCCGCGGGCAAGCGCGTCGGCATGGACGGGGAAAAGGCCGAGACCCTCCTCCATCACCTCGAGCTCTCGATCGGCTATACGATGCGCAAGCGCGGGCCGCGCCGGCTGCCCCTCATCGGCCACGCCGACTGGAACGACTGCCTCAACCTCAACTGCTTCTCGACCGAGCCCAACGAGAGCTTCCAGACCGCGGGATTCGTCGGCGACTCCCAGGCCGAGTCCGTGATGATAGCCGGCCTCTTCCTCCACGCCTCGCGCGAGATGGCCGCCCTCTACGACTTCATGAAGCGCCCGCAAGACGCCGAGCGGATGCTCGGCCAGCGCGCGGAGATGCTCGAGGCCGTCGAGGAGGCGGGTTGGGACGGCGAGTGGTATCGCCGCGCCTACGACGCCTCGGGCAGGAGCGTCGGATCCGAGGAATGCGACGAGGGCAAGATATACATCGAGAGCCAGGGCTGGTGCGTCCTCGGGGGCGCGGGCGCCGACGACGCGCCCGGGCCTTCCAGGGGCCGCGCGCGCAAGGCGATGGAGAGCGTGCACAGGCTCCTCTATACGCCCAAGGGCGTCCTCATCCAGCAGCCCGCCTATTCGACCTACCACGTGGAGCTCGGCGAAGTCTCGAGCTACCCGCCGGGAGTCAAGGAGAACGCCGGCATCTTCAGCCACAACAACACCTGGATACACCTGGCCTGGTGCCTTCTCGGCGAGGGCGACCGGGCCCTCGAGTACTATCTCTCCATCTGCCCGAGCGCCAAGCAGGGCGAGATAGACCTCTACCGCTCGGAGCCCTACGTCTACGCGCAGATGATCGCGGGCAGGGACGCGCCTGGCTTCGGCGAGGCCAAGAACTCCTGGCTCACGGGCACGGCCGCCTGGACCCTCGTCGCCCTTACCCAGGGCATACTCGGCATAAAGCCCGCCTACGAGGGCCTCATCGTCGATCCCTGCATCGCCCGAGCGTGGAAGGGCTTTTCCGCGACGCGCAAATTCAGGGGAGCCGAGTACCGCATCGACGTGAAGAATCCCAAGGGGATCTGCAAGGGTGTCGCTTCCGTCAAGGTGGACGGCAAGGCCCTCGACCCCGTAGCCAAGACGGCCCTCCTTCCGATCTTCCCCGCGGGCACGATTCATCGCGTAGAGGTAGAGTTGGGATAAAGCGCATGAAGGGGATTCGCCGCGGAGGCCGCGGCGAATGTCCCCGGCGTCCCATTCCGCTTTCACCCCCCTCCGCCCTCCGATCGACAAGGTCGGATCGCCCATGGCATCTTCGCATCATGGCCGATTCCATCAACGGCAAGGAGCTTGCCTTCCCCGTCGACTACGACCTCAGGCTGATCTACGTCCTGGCCGAGGGCGCGTCGATTCGGGAGGACCTCGAGCGAATCCTCGCGGCGCGCGGCGTCGGCTGGACGCTGATGCAGGGAGACGCGAAGCCGGGCGCCAAGTACGGCCGCTTCGGGGTGAGGCTCATGATGACGAGCCGCGAGCAGATGTACGGGACCTACGAGGACATCGGGAAGCTCCGCTACGTAAAGACGGCGATATAGGAAGGGGCCTCGGCTCGTTCCGTAGGTACCGCACGATCACGGCGGTCGATTCGCCGCCGGCGATCGATCGTCCGCCTCCCTCCCCAGGACCGAGCGCGCCGCCGCGACGGTCTCCGACAGAAGGCCGACGAGTCCTTCCGCGGACTCGTCGATTGAGGCGGCTTCTCCTTCCGGGGCCGCGCCGCTCCGCGAGGCCTTCACGCAGGCGAGCTCGAGGGCCTCGGCCGCCACCGCGATCGGTCCCGCGCAGAGCGAGAGCGAGCTCCCCTTGAGCGCGTGGCCGAGCCGCCGCAGCGCGTCGAAATCGCGCGCCTCCGCGGCCTTCCGTAGAGCCTCTGCCCTCCCCCCGGCTTCTTCGACGAAGTAGCCCAGGAGCTCGCTCATGAAGGCGGCGTCTCCGTCCAGGCGCGCAAGGAGGGCGTCCTCGTCGATCAGCGGAGTCCCGGGCGCGGAGGGCGGAGGCGCGCGCTCCTCGGCCTCGGGACGAGAGGCCCGCACCGTAGCGGCGGCCCTCGGCCCGAGCTCGCGCGGGCTCTCGGCGACGCGCTCGAGGACCCTGTACAGGAGGGCGGGATCGAGGGGCTTGGCGAGGCAGTCGGCCATTCCCTCGGAGGCGCAGGCGGAGCGGATGCCCGGCTCTAGGCGGGCCGTCATCGCGACCACGCGAGGCTCGCCGGCCGGCCCGCCCGCGGTCAGCGAGCGGATGAGCCTGCAGGCTTCGAAGCCGCTCATGTCGGGCAGGCCGAGATCGAGGAGGACTAGGTCGAACTCCTGTTGCGCGAGCATGTCGAGAGCCTCGGTCCCGCGAGCCGCGGCGATGGCGACGTGACCCGCGCTCTCGAGATAGCGCCTGGCGACGGCGCCGTTGACCGGATCGTCGTCGACGACGAGCACGCGCATCGCCCGAGCCCGCGAGCCCGCGAGCTCGGACCGGGGCGCGGCCCCGATCTTCGATTCCTCGCCCGGCTCGAAGCGCGCCGAGAAGGAGAAGACGCTGCCGCGGCCTTCGACCGACTGCACCTCTATCTCGCCGCCGAAGAGTCCCACTATCCTCTTGCTGATCGAGAGGCCGAGGCCCGTACCGCCGAATCGGCGTCCGACGCTCGGATCCGCTTGCGAGAACTCATGGAAGAGCCTCGGCATCTGCTCGGGCGCGATGCCTATTCCCGTGTCGCGGACCGAGGTCAGCACGCGAACGCTGCGCGGGTCGGCGACGAGGGCGTCGCCCGCCAAGGGCTCGAGCGGCGAAAGGCTCACCGCGACGGCGCCGCGCTCCGTGAACTTGATCGCGTTGCTGACGAGGTTCATGAGGACCTGGCCATAGCGAAGGGGATCGCCCTTGACGAGGCGCGGGGTGCCGTCCTCGATGGAGATATCGAGGAATATGCCTTTCTTCTCCATGACAGGCCTGAAGGACTTGAGCATCGACGAGGCCTTCTCGTGGAGATCGAAGTCGACGCGCTCGAGCTCCATCTTGCCAGCCTCTATTTTTGAAAGGTCCAGGAGGTCGTTGACGAGGCCGAGGATTATCTTGCCCGAGGAGAGGATCACTTCGAGGTCGTCCTTGAGGCCGGCCGGCGGCGAGGCCAGCAGGTCCAGGTCGGCGAGGCCGATGATCGCGTTCAGGGGATTGCGGAGCTCGTGGCTGACGGTCGCGACGAAGGAGCTCTTGGCCGCGTTGGCGGCGTCGGCCTTGGCGCGGGCTTCCTCGAGCTCGCGCCTCGCCTTCGCCAGGGCGCTCACGTCGCGGAAGATGAAGAACTTCCCGTCCCGCCTCCCCCGCCCACGCCTTACGGAATGGCAGCTTATATCGTAATCGACTCCTTCGAAGGACCATTCCCTCGTATCCCCTTCGCTTAGGGCTCCCGCGAGGGCGGGAACGATCTCCCCGATGCTCCTCCCGTCGAGCAAGTCGATCGAGGGCGAGATTCTCCTGGCCTCCTCGTTGGCGCCTACGACGAGACCCTCCGAGTCGATCGCGATGAAAGGCGAATCGATCGACTCAAGTAGGACATTCTTCGCGTAGGGCACCGTGTCGAGGATATAGAAATCGCGCAGGGAAATCGCGACGAGGATGCCGACGATCGCGAACGCGATGGGAGTGGGGTCGTAGCCGGTTCGAGCGGAGAAGAAAGAAACGAAGACGGCGTTCGTCGCGAAGGGCAGGGAGGAGAGGACGGCGAGCAGCCGCACCCAGCGCGAGAACAAGCCTCGGGATCGTTTCGCCGTCCTCGACAGGATCATGAGGGAAAGGGCGGCCATGGAATACGCATACGCGATGAAGAGCCAAAAGCCCCAGGCTCCCTTGGGATTGACGGGGAGGGAGGAAAGCGCGTCTCCGATCCAGAAATAGTGGCAAGCGCCGTCGGAGGCGACGGCGAGAAGGAAGGCGACGGGGGAAAGCAGTATGCAGGACAGCTCGATCATCCCGGCGGGCTTCTTGGTCAAGGCCCGCGCCATCAGGTAAAAGGAGGCCGGGACGTACACGATGCCCAGGTATTGCAGCTTGAGCGCCTCGAGCTGGCCCGCGGGCGAGATTATCTCCCATTGGACGAGCCTGAAGACGCTCCAGACGAACAGGGATGTCTGGAAGAAGGCGTAGCTGCGGGCAAGGGCTTTCCTCGTTCCGAACCAGGCCCGCGCGCCCAGCAATAGCGAGACGAAGGCGCAGACGATCATGGCCGCCGCGTAGAGATGCATGGGAAGACCGAGCCGCATGCGATTAAGTATATGCGTAAAGCTTCGCTCGCACAGACCCGCCGATCGGCTTATTACGGAGCCTCGAGCCGGCGCGACCCTTCATGGTCTCGATCCGTAAAGGGCCCCGGCAAGGAGGAGGGCGGCCGCATGGAGGATGAACGTCGATTCGGTCCTACCTGACCAAGTGTTCCTCGTCCGCGCTCTCGATAAGGCAGCAGCCCTCGCGATAATCGATCACGCGCACCTTGGCGCCGCGGGCGAAGGCTTGATCCGAATCCATCGCCCTCGCCCGGAGGGGCAGGGGCTTCGAGCCCTGTCTGCGCAGCTCGGCCTTTCCTTCCATGCCGGGAGCGATGGGCTCGGTGATTATCGCTTCCTCCAGGAGGAGGGTTTCCGGATTCGGGGAGGCGCCGCCCGCGCGGTAGCGCAACGCGCGGATGGAGAGGAAGACCGCGAGGCCCGCGGCCAGGGCGATAATGGCTATATAGAGGGCCGACATGGCTGTCGATCGAATTATACTACGCCCCGGCCTCGAATGCCACGTTCTTCTTTATCTCGACGAACATGCGCTTGCCGTACAGGACGCCGACCAGGCCGGTCAGCGCGTCCGAGAGCGGACCCGACCAGAGCACTCCGTCGAAGCCGAGGATGGGGGGAAGGACGATCATTCCTGCGATGAAGGTGAAGCAGCGCAGGATCATGGCCGTGGCCGCGGGAATGGCCCGGCCCGTCGATTGGAAATAGGAGACCGGGCCGAGCTCGAGGGGGATGAGTATGAAGGCGCAGGCGAATATCCGCAGGGATCTCGCTCCCAGGGCGGCGAGGGAGGCGTCGCCGGAAAAGAGGCGCACGAAAAATACGGGCGCTTCGACCATCGCGATTTCCGACAGGGCGGCGAAGGCGAGGGTCCAGGCGAAGGTAAGGCCGCTGATCCGCCCTATCCGGCGCCATTTGCCGGCTCCGTAATTGTAGCCCCAAAGCGGCTGGGCGCCGGTGATGATGCCGAAGAGGGGGAAGCCGAGGAACTGGGCGACCGTGACGATTATCCCTACGACGGCCAGGCCGAGCTCGCCTCCGTAGGGCTTGACCGCCATATTGGCGACCACGAAGGTCGCGCAGGTAAGGAGCTGGAAGAGGAAGAGCGGCATCCCGACCTGGGCCAGGCTGGTAACGTGTCGGACGCGGGGGAGGAGGAATCGGAGCCTGAGCCTGAGGGCGCTCTTCCTCTGAAATACGTAGACCAGGGTCAGGACGAGGGAAAAGGTCCAAGAAATGGCGACCGCGAGACCTGCCCCGCCGACGCCCAACCCCAGGGCGAAGATGAAGATGGGCGCGAGAGCGGCGTTTACGAGAGTGCCGGCGAACTGTACCATGAAACTCGCCTGAGGCCTGCCTTCGGCCGCCAGGGAGGAGCCGGCGGCCATCGCGGCGGCCTGTCCGGGCGAGCCCAGGAGAATCCAGCCGGTATAGGCCTTGGCCTCGGCGATTATGGCCCCCGTCGCGCCGAAGGCCCGCAGCACGGGCTCGGAGGCCAGCCAGATGGCGGCGGAGGCGAGCGCCGCGAGGACGAAGGCCGCGCCCGTAGCCCGAGAGACGTATTCCTCCGCCTTGGCCTTGTCGCCCGTGCCGAGCGTGACGGAGGCGAGAGTTCTCGCGCCGGTCTGGAAAAGCACGCCGATGGCGAGGCTGCCGATCATTATCGGCCAGGCCGCGGTGACGGCCGCTATCCCGTTGACTCCCGTGCCCTGGCCAATGAATATCCTGTCTACGACATTGTACAGCGAGGATACGAGTAGGCCGCCGATCGCGGGTATGCTGAATTCCCCCAGGAGGCGGCCCACGGGCCGCGTGCCCATCGCTTCGGTGCTATCCATGGAAAACCCAGTATAGCGCCGCCGGGAGACCTCAACTATGCCGGAAGAAACGGCTTTCAATGAACAAACGATGAAATCCGTCGGCGCGCGAGGACGCGGACTCCATTTCCCTATGATGCCGCCGCGCCTCGGTTTCAGTATTATTGAGCAATGGAATACAGAAGACTGGGCGGCGCGGGGCTCAAGGTCTCCGCGCTCTCCCTAGGTTCATGGGTTACCTACGGTCCCCAGGTGGATGTCGACTCGGCCGCCGCGATGCTCAAGACGGCCTACGACAGGGGCGTCAACTTCTTCGATAACGCCGAATCCTATTCGGCGGGCAAGTCGGAGGAGATCATGGGCGCGGCTCTCCGAAAGCTCGGGCTCCGACGCGAGAGCTATATCGTCTCGAGCAAGTTCTTCTGGGGCCTCAATGAAGGCCCCAACCAGAAGAACACGCTCAACCGCAAGTATCTCCTCCAGGCGGTGGACGGTTCCCTCAAGCGCTTCGGGCTAGACTTCATAGACCTCGCCTTCTGCCACCGACCCGATCCCGAGACGCCCATCGAGGAAGTCGTGTGGACGATGAGCGACATCGTCGCTTCGGGCAAGGCCATTTATTGGGGTACCTCGATGTGGAGCGCCGAGCAGATCAGGGAGGCTTGGGAGATAGCCGATCGGCGCAACCTGCGCAAGCCCCAGATGGAACAGCCCCAATACAATCTGCTCGATAGGGACAAGGTCGAGAAGGAATACGCGAGGCTCTACGAGGGCATCGGGCTCGGCCTCACGACCTGGAGCCCTCTCGCCTCGGGCATACTATCGGGCAAGTACGCGAAGGGCATCCCCGCGGCCTCCCGTCTCGCCCTCCCCAATTACGGATGGCTCAAGGAAATGGTGCTCAAGCCCGAATCGGTCAAGGCAGCGAGCGACCTCGCCTCCCTTGCCGGAGAATTCGGCGCGACCGCCTCCCAGCTCGCCATAGCCTGGTGCGCGCGCGACGAGCGCGTCAGCACTGTCATAACCGGCGCGAGCCGGGTCGAGCAGATCGAGGAGAATCTCAAGGCCATCGACCTTCTGCCCAAGCTGACGCCC
>Ga0181520_10008986_pt1 | contig 13976 bp, 10 predicted proteins | sample PEATcosm2014_Bin_29_FD_132451 | JGI IMG/M metagenome (GOLD analysis project Ga0181520, IMG submission 132451) | Peatland microbial communities from MTU Mesocosm Facility, Houghton, MI, USA - PEATcosm2014_Bin02_30_metaG | ecosystem: Environmental > Terrestrial > Soil > Wetlands > Peat | place... | reverse complement strand
GCCGCCGATCACCCATCCCGATTTCTACGGCATCGACACGCCGGAGCGCGACAAGCTGCTCGCCGCGCGCATGGACCTCGAAGGCATGCGCCGCTTCATGGGGGCCGACAGCCTCGCCTTCCTATCGATCGACGGCACCTACCGCGCGATGGGCTATTCCGGCCGCGACCCGCGCCGGCCGCAGTTCACCGACCATTGCTTCACCGGCGACTATCCGACCCGGCTGACCGACCAGGAAGCCGAACCGGAAAAGCGGCAGATGTCGCTGCTCGCCGAAGCTAGCTGACCGCGCCGTCACGAACCTGTCATCCGAGTTGGCGATAGAGTTCCTGCGGCGTCGCCGCTTCGGGGAGCTTTGCACATGACCGCTATCGCCGACGCCAGGGGCGCCGCCGCGCAACCTGCGCCAGCCCGCGTCCATCTCGACCAGCCGCTCGACATGCGCGCGGTGATCATCTTTCTCGCTGTTATCGGCGGCGGCCTTTTCTTCATGGCCTATTCGATCTATGCCGACATCGCGGCGACGAAGGCCCCGGCGCCGACCACCATCCTGCCGTATCTGCTGCTCGGCATGGCGATGGTGATCGCGCTCGGCTTCGAGTTCGTCAACGGCTTCCACGACACCGCCAACGCCGTGGCGACCGTCATCTACACCCATTCGCTGCAACCCCAGGTCGCCGTCGTGTGGTCGGGCTGCTGGAATCTCGCCGGCGTGCTGTGGTCGACGGGCGCGGTCGCTTTCGGCATCGTCTCGCTGCTGCCGGTCGAACTCATCCTTCAGGTCGGCTCCAGCGCCGGTTTCGCGATGGTGTTCGCGCTGTTGATCGCGGCGATCATCTGGAACCTTGGCACCTGGTCGCTCGGTCTGCCGGCCTCCAGCTCGCACACGCTGATCGGCTCGATCGTCGGCGTCGGCGTCGCCAATGCGCTGATGCGCGGCCAGGACGGCACTTCGGGCGTCGACTGGGATCAGGTCACCAAGATCGGCCAGGCGCTCCTGCTGTCGCCGCTGTTCGGTTTCATCCTGTCGGCGGCGCTGTTGTTGGTGATGAAGGCGCTCATCCGCAAACCCGAGCTTTATACGGCGCCGACCAGCGCCTCCCCGCCGCCGCTGTGGATCCGCGGCCTGCTGACGCTGACCTGTACGCTGGTGTCGTTCTTCCACGGGTCAAACGACGGACAGAAGGGCATGGGCCTGATCATGCTGATCCTCATCGGCGTCGCCCCGACCGCCTATGCGCTCAACCGCGCCGTGCCGGAGTCGCATACGCCGCAGTTCATCGCGACGGCCCAGGCGGCCTCGCAGGTGATCTCGGCGCATGGCGCGGGCTTCGACATTCTCGGCGATCCGCGCCCAGCCGTCACCGACTACATCCACGCGCACAAGATTTCCGAAGGCACCTACCCCTCGCTCGCCGTGCTGGTGAAGCAGATCGCCGACGAGGTCCAGCAATACGGGTCGCTCGCCAAGACGCCGACCGACAAGGTGCAAAACGTCCGCAACGACATGTATACCGCCTCGGAAGCGATCCGGGTCCTCGCTAAGGACAAGGAGTCCGAGCTGAAGCCGGATGAGGTCGCGTCGCTCACTGCATTCAAGAAAGAGCTCGACGGCTCGACAAAGTTCATTCCGTGGTGGGTGAAAGTCTGCGTCGCCATCGCACTCGGCCTCGGCACGATGATCGGCTGGAAGCGCATCGTCGTCACCGTCGGCGAAAAGATCGGCAAGACGCACTTGACCTACGGCCAGGGCGCCGCGGCCGAACTCGTCGCCGCCGCGACGATCGCCGCCGCCGACGGCATGGGTCTGCCGGTCTCGACCACCCACGTGCTGTCCTCCGGCGTCGCCGGGACGATGGCCGCCAACGGCTCGGGCATGCAATGGTCGACGCTGGGCAGCATCGCGCTCGCCTGGGTGTTGACGCTGCCGGCGGCGATGCTGCTTTCGGGAACGCTGTTCTTCATCTTCCGCCACATTTTCTGACCCACCCTGCGGCGGCGCGCCAGTTGGAGGCGCGCCGTCAGCCTGCTAGAAGCACGGGCGATCGTCGCCGGCCGCCGCGCCGAAGCGGCGCTGGGGACCTCATGGCCACGCTCGAAGACGTACTTGCCACGATCGACGCCAACCAAGGCGAGGCGCTCGACCGCCTGTTCGCTTTGCTGGCGATTCCGTCGGTCTCCGCCGTTCCAGCCCAATTCGCCGATTGCGCCCGCGCCGCCGACTGGCTGAAGCGGGAGCTTGGCGATCTCGGCTTCGAGGCCGCCCGCCACGACACCGCCGGCCGGCCGATGGTCGTCGGCACGGCCAAGGCGAAGACCCGCGACGCGCCGAGCGTGCTGTTCTACGGCCATTACGACGTCCAGCCGCCCGACCCGCTGGCTCTGTGGACGACCCCGCCGTTCGAACCGCGCCTCGCCGACGGGCCGCGCGGTCAGCAGATCGTCGCGCGCGGCGCCTGCGACGACAAGGGCCAGTTGATGACCTTCCTCGAGGCCTGCCGCGCCTTCCGCGCCCATGGCGGCCTGCCTTGCAACGTGATCGTGCTGCTCGAGGGCGAGGAGGAGACCGGTTCGGTCTCCCTGCCCGCATTCCTCGCCGCCAACGCCAAGGCGCTGAAAGCGGATCTGGCGCTGGTCTGCGACACCGAGATGTGGGACGCGGAGACGCCGGCGATCACCACCATGCTGCGCGGCCTCGCCTTCGAGGAAGTGACGATCCACGCCGCCAACCGCGACCTCCATTCCGGCCTTTACGGCGGCGCGGCGATCAATCCGATCCACGTCCTGTCGCGCGTCCTCGCCGACCTCCACGATTCCAACGGCGCCGTCGCCCTGCCCGGGTTCTACGACGGGGTGGAGGAGCTGCCCCAGGAGGTCGCCGAGCAATGGCGCGCGCTCGACTTCGACGAGGAAAAATTCCTCGGCGAGGTCGGCCTGTCGGTCCCGGCCGGCGAGAAAGGCCGCACGACGCTGGAAATGATCTGGTCGCGCCCGACCTGCGACGTGAACGGGATATATGGCGGCTACGCCGGCGACGGGGCGAAGACCGTCCTGCCCGCCCAGGCGACCGCCAAGGTTTCGTTCCGACTGGTCGGCAAGCAGAACCCGGAGCGGGTCGCCCAGAGCTTCCGCGTCTTCGTCAAGGCGCGGCTGCCCGCCGACGTCAGCGCCGAATTCGTCTCCTATTCCGCCAATCCGGCGATCGCGCTTTCGACCCGCAGCGAGGCGGTGCGACGCGCGGGCCGCGCGCTGGAGGCCGAATGGGGCCGGCCGGCGACGCTGATCGGCTCCGGCGGTTCGATCCCGGTCGTGGGCGCGTTCAAGCGCGAACTCGGCATGGACAGCCTGCTGGTCGGCTTCGGCCTTCCAGACGACGCGATCCATTCGCCCAACGAAAAATACGAGCGCTCGTCGTTCCACCGCGGGGCGCGATCGTGGGCGCGCATCCTCGCCGCCTTGGCGACGTGAGCGCGCCCGTTCCGCGCGTCGGCTGCGGCGCGGCGATCGTCCGCGACGGGCGGCTGCTGCTGGTCAAACGCCTGACGCCGCCAGAAGCTGGCTCGTGGAGCCTGCCCGGCGGCAAGGTCGAGTTCGGCGAGCGGCTCGCCGACGCCGTCGCGCGCGAGATCCGCGAGGAGATCGGCGTCGAGATCGCGCCCGAGCGCCCGCTCGTGGTTGTCGAGACGCCGAACGTCGACGGCCAGCATTGGATCGCGCCGGTCTATCTCGCCCGCCTCATCGCCGGCGAACCGCGCAATTGCGAGCCGACAAAACACGCATACGTCGCGTGGTTTCCGCTCGACCGGCCGCCGACGCCGCTCTCGGCCGCGGCCCGCGACGCCTTCGCCGCGCTCGGCGGCGGCTGACCGTCCGGCCGAAAACGCAAGCGGCCGTTCTTCTTAAGTCGAGGAAAGGCTTGCGCAGCGCGTCCCCCGTCTGGATAGTGCGCGGCGGGACGCCTGTGTCGGCGCTATCCCGCTCCCGACCCGCTCCGAACCGCGCGAGGCCCGAACCGAGCAATGATGCGGCAGTACGAACTGGTCGAACGCGTCCGCCGTTACAATCCCAACGCCGACGAGGACTTGCTTAACCGGGCCTACGTCTTCGCAATGAAGGCGCACGGGGCGCAAAAGCGCGCGTCCGGCGACCCGTTCTTCTCGCATCCGCTCGAAGTCGCGGCGATTCTCACCGACCTCAAGTTCGACGACGCGACGATCGTCGCCGCGGTTCTGCACGACACGATCGAGGACACCACCGCCACCCGCGAGGAAATCGACCGGGTCTTCGGTGCGGAGATCGGCGGACTGGTCGAGGGCCTGACCAAACTCAACCGGCTCGACTTCGCCTCCAAACACGCCCAGCAGGCGGAGAACTTCCGCAAGCTGCTGCTGGCGATCGCCGACGACGCGCGCGTGCTGCTGATCAAGCTCGCCGACCGTCTGCACAACATGCGCACGCTCAACTTCATGCCGCAGGAGAAGCGCGCGCGCATCGCCCAGGACACGCTCGACATCTACGCTCCCCTCGCCGGCCGAATGGGCATGCAGGGGATGCGCAGCGAACTCGAGGACCTCGCCTTCCGCTATCTGATGCCGGACGCCTACGAACTGATCATGGCGCGGCTCGAAGAGCTGAAGAAGAAGAACGGCGCGCTGATCGCGCGCACCGCCGACGAGCTCACCGACCAATTCGCGCGTCGCGGCATCAAGGTCGAGGTCAAGGGCCGCCAGAAGCAGGCCTATTCGATCTGGCGCAAGATGGAGCGCAATTCGATCTCGTTCGAACAGCTCTCCGACATCTACGGGTTCCGCATCCTCGTCGACACGGTCGCCGGTTGTTACGCCGCCGTCGGCGTCGCCCATACGACCTGGCCGGCGGTGCCCGGCCGCTTCAAGGACTACATCTCGACGCCGAAGCAGAACGACTACCGCTCGATCCACACCACCGTCATTGGCCCCGGCAGCCAGCGCGTCGAGCTGCAGATCCGCACTTACGACATGCACGAGATCGCCGAATACGGCGTCGCCGCGCATGCGCTCTACAAGGACGCCTCCGGCCATTCCGAGCCGGTCGACGCCGGCGAAAGCCGCGCCTATCGCGGCCTCCGACAGACGATCGAGGCCTTGGCCACCGACGACTCGGAGCGGTTTCTCGAGCACACCAAGCTCGAGCTGTTCCAGGACCAGGTGTTTTGCTTCACGCCCAAGGGGCGGCTGATCGCACTGCCGCGCGGCGCGACCGCGATCGACTTCGCCTACGCCGTCCACACCGACGTCGGCAATTCCGCCGTCGGCGCGAAGATCAACGGCCGCATCGCGCCGCTGATCTCGGCGCTGCGCAACGGCGACGAAGTGCTGATCGTGCGCTCCGACAGCCGCGCGCCGCCGGCCGCCTGGGAAGGCCTGGTCGTCACCGGCCGCGCGCGCGCCGCGATCCGCCGCGCCACCCGCGAAGCGGCGAAAGCCCAATACGGCGGCCTCGGCCGGCAGATCGTCGAACGCGCCTTCGCCCGCGCCGGACGCAAGTTCTCCGACGCCAAACTGAAGGCGGCGCTGGGGCGCCTGGCGCGCGCTTCCGTCGACGACGTCTTCATCAGCGTCGGCCGCGGCGAGCTCTATTCGTCGGACGTCGTGCGCGCGCTCTATCCCGACTTCCAGGAGGAGCGGAAGCCCGGCCCCGCGGTCGCGCCTGGCGAAAGCGGCTGGTTCGGACTCGCCAAAGCCGCCAATCTCGTCTTCCGCGTGCCGGGCAAGGGCGAGAACGGCGAGCCGCTGCCGCTGCGCGGCGTCGATTGGGACGCGCCGGTGCGCTTCGCGCCCAAGGGCGGCGCGGTGCCCGGCGAACGCATCGTCGGCATCCGCACGCCGGGCGAAGGCATCACCATCTATCCCATCCATTCGCCGGCGCTCGTCGCCTACGACGACAAGCCGGAATTGTGGCTCGACGTCCGCTGGGACCTCGACGCCGCCAACAAGGCGCTCTATCCGACTCAGCTGCAGGTGACGACTCTCAACGAGCCCGGCGCCCTCGGCGCCGTCGCCACGACGATCGGCGAGAACGGCGCCAACATCGACAACGTCGTGTTCAGCCCGTCTGGGTCGGACTTCCGCGAACTGCGTTTCGACCTGCAGGTGTTCGACATCCAGCACCTCAACACGATCGTCGCCCAGTTGCGCGACAAGCCCGTCGTCGCCAAGGTCGAGCGGTTGAGCGGGTAGTCGAACGAAGCCGCCGGGCGGCGTCGGCCCTCTCCTACTCCACCGGGCAAGGTTTCGCGCCCCAGATCGCGCTGGCGTATTCCTGGATCGTACGGTCGCTGGAGAATTTGCCGGACGCGGCGATGTTGTGGATGACCATGCGCGCCCAATCGTCCGGCCGACGACGCAGCCCGATGATCCGCTCGTCGGCCTGCAGATACGCCTTGAGATCGGCGAGATGCATGTAATGGTCGCCGCCGGTCAGCAGGACGCTGCGCAAAGGCTCGAACACGCCGGGCTCGTCGCGGCTGAAATGATCGGAGAAGACGAGGTCGAGCGCTTTGCGCGTTTCGGGCTCGTTGTCGTAGTGCCACCACGGACTGTACCAGCCGCGGCTGCCGGCCACCTGGTCGGCGGTGAGGCCGAACAGGAAGAAGTTCTCCTCGCCCGCTTCTTCGGCCATCTCGATCGTCGCGCCGTCGCGGGTGCCGAGCGTCAGGGCGCCGTTCAGCATGAACTTCATGTTGCTGGTGCCGCTCGCCTCGTAGCCTGCGGTCGAGATCTGGTTGGAGACGTCGGCGGCCGGGATGATCCGCTCGGCGAGCGACACGTTGTATTCGGGCAGGAACACCACCTTGAGCCGTCCGCGCACTTCCGGGTCGGCGTCGATCGTCCGGGCGAGATTGTTGATGAACTTGATGATCGTCTTGGCGAGGCGATAGGCGGGCGCCGCCTTGCCGGCGAAGAAGAAGGTCCGCGGCGCCACGGGGTCGTTGGGATTGGCCAGCAGGCGCTGGTAGAGCACGACGATCCTCAGCGCGTTGAGAAGTTGGCGCTTGTACTCGTGGACGCGCTTGACCTGACAGTCGAAGATCGAATCCGGATCGACGATCACGTCGAGGCGCGCCCTCAGCCAGTCGGCGAAGCGCGCCTTGCAGGCGCGCTGCGCGTTGTGGACGTCGGCGCGGAAAGCGGAGTCCTCGGCGAGCGGCTTGAGCCTCTGCAATTGCGCGAGATCGACGATCCAGTCGTCGCCGATCGCCGACGAGATCGTCTCGGCCAGCGACGGATTGACGAGCTTCATCCAGCGCCGCGGCGTGACGCCGTTGGTCTTGTTGTTGAACCGGTCCGGAAACGCCTCGGCGAGGTCCTTGACCGTCTCCGTGCGCAGCAGGTGCGAATGGATCGCCGCGACGCCGTTGGTGCTGTGCGAGCCGACGATCGCGAGGTTGGCCATGCGCACCTGCTGCTCGGCGCCTTCCTCGATCAGGCTGACGCGCGCGGCGCGGCCGTGGTCGTCGGGAAACCGAGCGCGGACATCGTCGAGCAGCCGTTTGTTGATCTCCAAGATGATTTCGACCAGCCGCGGCGAGATCAAGCGCAGCCAATCGACCGGCCAGCGCTCCAGCGCCTCGGGGAGCAGCGTGTGATTGGTGTAGGCGAGCGTCCGCTTGGTCACGTCCCAGGCCTCGTCCCAACTCAGACCCGCGCCGTCGATGAGGATGCGCATCAGCTCGGGAACGGCGAGGCTCGGATGGGTGTCGTTGAGCTGGATCGCCGCCTTTTCCGGCAGCGTCCGCCAGTCGGCGTTGGTCTCGCGGAAGCGGCGCACGAGATCGGCGAGCGAGCAGGCGACGAGGAAATATTCCTGCATGAGCCGAAGCTCGCGCCCCTGCGGCGTCGAGTCGTCGGGATAGAGGACGCGGGTCAACGACTCGGCGCCGAGCGTCTCCGCCATCGAGGCGACGAAATCGCCTTCGCTGAAGCGATGAAAATCGAACGAATGCATCGCCGACGCACTCCACAACCGAAGCGTGTTGATCGTCTTGCCGCCGTAGCCGACGACCGGGCGATCGTAGGGCACGCCCATCAGCGTCGAGGGCTGGTTCGGCACGAAGCGCAGCGTTCCTCCGCGCAGCTCCATCGTACAGCCGAGCTTGATCTCGACGCTTTCGGCCGGCCGCACCACTTCCCAGGGGTCCGGGTGCTTGAGCCAGTTGTCCGGCTTCTCCTCCTGCCAGCCGTTGCGGAACGCCTGTTTAAAGATGCCGTGCTCGTAGCGCAGGCCATAGCCCATCGCCGGCAGCGCCATCGTCGCCATCGAATCGAGGAAACAGGCGGCAAGCCGGCCGAGGCCGCCATTGCCGAGGCCCGCGTCCGGCTCCTCGTCGAGCAACTCCAGCCACAGCCGGCCGTGCTCGTCGAAGGTCTTCGACACGACCGGATCGAGCATCAGGTTCATGACGTTGTTGGCGAGCGAGCGCCCGATCAGGAACTCGATCGAGACGTAATAGACGCGTTTCGGATTTTCTCTCGCGTAGGTCTCGTCGGTGCGCAGCCAGCGGTCCGAGAGGATGTCCCGCACCGCGCGGCCGGCCGCCTCGTAGCGCTCGCGCTGGTCGGCGGACTCGGGCTCGACGACGTTGTCGAACTTCAAGTGCCGCTCGTAGAGGGCGTCGGGCGCGCCGGCGAAGCGCAGCGTCCCGCAACCGTAGCCGCTGAGAATCGCCGCCTCGTCCGTCCCGCGTTCAATCGGGTTGATGGTCGTCGTCGCTTGATCCATCGCTGCGCGCTCCGTGATGATGGAGAAATGCCCCGGTCCGCAAAAGAAAGTCTCGCGCTCAAACGATAGCATCCGGTCAGCGCCATTCTCATGACGGCTTTGGCGAGCGGCGTTCAAACTATGTGGCGCGATTGCGGCCGGCGGGGCTTGCGCTAGACGCGGCGGCCGACCTCGACTACAGACCCGCGGCGCTTTGAAATCGAAACAGTGACGCTGCCCTCATGCCGCTTTATTTCGCCTATGGCTCGAACATGGACGTCGAGGCGATGGCGCGCCGCTGTCCGCGCGCCAAGCCGCTCGGCGTCGCCCGCCTGGCGCGCCACCAGCTCGCCGTCATGCGCGAAGGTTGGCTGACGGCGCTGCGCGATCCCAGAGGCGACGTCCACGGCGTGCTGTGGGACGTCGGCCTCGCCGACATGCGCGCGCTGGACCAATACGAACAGCTCGCCAGCGGGCTCTACGCGAAGGCGCTGCAGCCGGTGATCGGCGAACGCGGCGCGAAACAGGCGCTGGTCTATTTCGGAGCCAATTCCGGACCCGGCGTCGCCGCGGCCGACTACATCGCCGGCGTCGTGGCGGCGGCGCGAAATTGGAGGCTGCCGGCGGCGGCGATCGCCCGGCTCGAATCCTTCGCCGCCGCTGCGGGCGTCGCCCGGTCCGCGCCGCCGGCGAACCCCGAGCCTGGCCCACGGGTACGGCCGCGTTTCGCCACGCCGTTCGACTGGAAATGATCGAAGCGCCGCGCGCAAGCGCGGCCGCCGAGCGAGCCTACGCCCGCCCTGCGGCGCCGCTGAAGCTCATCCCGGCGCGGCCGCGCATGTAGCCGTCGACGAGCGGCGTCGGCGCGATCAGCGCGCCGAGCTCGGCCTGAGCTTCGGGCGGCGCGATGCGGCCGTCGAGCGCAGCGCGGAATAGGCTCGCGACCTTGACCATGTCGGTCGTCTGCGGCGACAGCCGGAAATGGCTGACGCCGGCCGCCTGCAACGGCGCGAGATCGTCGAACGCCGCCGCATACCCGTGCGACAGGGTCTGCGTGCCGTTGACGACCAGCAGCGGTCTGCCGTCGAGCTGGTCGGCGGCGAGTCCGTCGGGATCGAGCTCGCAGACGAACTGACATGAGTCCTTGTGCAACCCGTAGGCGCGCGCGTGATAGCAGCGCATCGACAGCGACAGTCCCTGGCGGCCGAAGACCAGCGCTTCGGTCTCGACCGGGTTGTGGCGCGCCAGCGTCGCGATCGCCGCCGCCGACAGCTCGACCGGCAGCCCGATCCTCGCCGCCCCGCGCGCGACGAGAAAATCGATCGTCGCCTCGTTGAACGCATTGATGAACGGCCCGCTGACGAACGGCGCGCCGGCGAGCAGGTTGATCGAGGCGACGTCGTTGGCTTCGATCATCATCTTGTCGCCGCAGAAGGCGCGGATCGCCTCCATCTCGCGATCGGTGGTGACGAGCGCGAGCGTCGAATAGACGACCTGTTTGCCGGCGGCGACGAGCCGCTCGGCGATCGCCGGCAGGTCGTCGACGAAGAACGGCTCGCGCTTGGAGCAAATGACCTCGCCAAGATAGACGCAATCGACCGGCGCCTCGTCGGCGACGCGGGCGTAGAAATCGCGCCGCTGCTCCGGCTTCCAGTTGAACAGCAGCGGACCAAGCGTCAAGGCGCTCATCGCCAGCCCTTCTTGTAGGCGCTGAGCGTCACCTTGCCGCCCTCGGCGATCGCATGCAGGTCGCCGACCGCGCCCGACGCCTCCTCGCCGCACGCCAAGGCGTCGAGCGCGGCGCGAAAGTGGGCGACCACTTCGGCGACATAGGCGCGGCTGCGCTGGCGGCCCTCGATCTTGAGCGCCGTCACGCCCGCCCCTTTGAGCTCCGCGAGGATCGAAGCGGCGTTGAGGCCGACCGGCTCTTCGAACAGATAGGACGCCTCGCCTCGCGTCATCAGCCGACTCTTGCATGGCGTCGGGTAGGCGGCGTTCTCGGTTTTCGCGTAGCAGTTCGTCATCACCTCGCCGAGGCGCGAGACCATCTTGCCGCCTTCCTCGCGATAGGAGACGAACTCGGCCGGCGCGCAGACGCCATCGCTGCTCGGCGAGCGGCCGGTAATGTAAGACGACAGATAGCAGCGCCCCTCGACCATGGTGCCGAGGCTGCCGAAGGCGAAGACCTCCGCCTCGATCTTCATCCGCGCGATCAGCGCCGCAACTTCCTTGACCGCCAGCACGCGCGGCAGCACCACCCGGCTGACGCCGAACGCCTCGCGATAGAAGTCGATCGACAGCGGGTTCGACGCCGCCGCCTGGACCGACAGGTGAAGGCGCAGGCCGGGATGGCGGCGCGAAGCGTAGTCGAGCAGGCCGATGTCGGCGAGGATCGCCGCGTCGGCGCCGGCGGCGGCGGCGGCGTCGACCGCGCGCCGCCATGGCGAAAGATCGCCGGCGCGCGGAAAGGTGTTGATCGCCACCAGCACCCAGCGGCCGCGCGCGTGGGCGTATTCGATCCCCTCGGCGAGCTCGCGGTCGTCGAAGTTGAGGCCGGGATAGTTGCGCGCGTTGGTGCAATCGCGAAAGCCGCAATAGACGCTGTCGGCGCCCGCGTCGATCGCGGCGCGTAGCGCCGCCGGCGTGCCGGCTGGACAGACGAGCTCGAGATAGTTGACCGCTCTCACGCCGCCGCGCCCTCTTTGCGGCGCTGATGCGCTTCGAGCTTGCTCAGCCGCGCCTTCAACGCCTCGATCTGCGCTCGCAATTCGGCCGCCTCCGCTTCGCCCAGCCCTGCACCCTCGGCGCTCGCCGCCGGCGGCGCCAGCGCCGCCCGCAACCGCGTCGCGCGGCGCTCCCAATTGAGGATCGCGGCGCGCGCCATGCGTCTGAGCGGGCCGAACAGCGACGAAGCCTCGTCGAGCACGCTGATCGTCTCGCGGTCGAGAATGTTGCGCAGCGTGACCACCGCCGCGGTGTCCCCGCTGACCGTCAGTTCGCGGGTGAAGAACAGGGCGTCGCCGTCGACGCGGGCCTCGAGCAACGCCATCATCGCCTCGAGCCCGCCCTTCAGTTCGGCGTCGGCCGCGACAGCGCCCTCGTCGTCGGCGAGCCGCAGCGACGGCGCGCCGCCGCCGTATTGCAGCAGGAACCGCCGCGGCGGGTCCGTCAGCTCGACCAGGACGCGGGTTTGCCGCTGCTCGGCGAGCACGGCGAAGAGGTGGGGATGATTGCGGCCCATCGCGGCGAGCAAAGCCGCCGCCCCGAGATCGAGCGCCGGCTTCGGCGCCGCGCCGATGAACGCGCGCGCCAGCAAGCTCGGAAACTCATTTTCGTGCATTGCGCCTCCGCCCGACTGCGTCGTCTCGTCGCGCAGACGACAGAACGCGCTCGTTTTTCGGCGCGCTGATTGATTTGGGTCAACGAGGGGCGAGACCCCTCTGGGCTATGCAAATTCGCAACGCTGGCCGCGCGCCGTCGCCGTAGCGGCGTCGGCTCGAGAAGAAAAGCAGCGCAATGGGGCATCAGGGTTTCGTAGGCCGCGAGATTGTCGGCGTCGGCGGCGCGCGTGAATGTTATCTGTCGGTTGACGTAGAGCCAGACCTCGCCTTCCTCGATCAGCTTGAGGCGTTGCGCGCCGGCTACGCCGCCGCCAAATCCGAGATGGGCCTGCAGCCGGGCAGCGCCATCTTCCGCCGCATCTTCCTCAGCGACGCGATGAACCAAGCCGAGCGCGTGCGGGTCAGCGAGCTGATGAGCGCGCCCGACGAGGGCCCGGTGGCGGTGTCGATCGTCCAGCAGCCGCCGGCGCACGGCGCCAAGCTTTCGCTGCTCGCCTACCACGTCGAGCGCGAAACGCCGATCGTCAAACGCACCCTCGGCCATCATCACACGCTGATCGAGATGGGCGGGCTGCGCCACCTGTGGAGCACGCGGATGTGCGCCGCCGCTGACGTCGGCCCCGCTTCGGCCGCCGACCAGACGCGGGAAGTGTTCCGCGACTTGATCGGCGCGCTCGCCGCGCAGGGCGGCACGCTGCGCGACGATTGCGTGCGGACCTGGCTCTACATCCGCGACGTCGACGTGTTCTACCTGGACATGGTCAAGAGCCGCGCCGAGATCTTCAAGCGCGAGGGCCTCAACGGCGACACGCATTTCATCGCCTCGACCGGCATCGAAGGCGCCTGCGCCCACCATTACGACCTGGTGGCGATGGACGCCTATTCGGTGCTCGGACTTGCGCCCGGCCAGGTCTCGTACCTCAACGATTTCGACCACCTCTGCGCCACCAAGGACTACGGCGTCACCTTCGAGCGGGCGACGCGCGTCGCTTACGGCGACCGCGCCCATATCTTCATGTCCGGCACCGCCAGCATCGACGGCGAGGGCTGGGTCGTCCACCCCGGGGACGTACTGAAACAGCTCGACCGAGCGCTCGAGAACGTCGACGCGCTGTTGAACGCTGGCGAGATGCAGCTCGCCGACTTGAGCCATCTCATCGTCTATCTGCGCGACCGCGGCGACTATTGCCGGGTGCGCAATCGCCTCGGCGAGCGTTTCCCGTCCCTGCCGCTTCAGATCGTGCAGGGGCCGGTGTGTCGGCCGGAGTGGCTGATCGAAGTGGAGGGGATCGCGGCCAAGACGATCCAGAATCCCGGCGCGCCCGCGTTCTGACGGGAGAACCGGGCTCCGTCCGACGAGGGCGAAAGCCACGACGGGGATGGAGCGAATGGAGGGTGTCATGCCAGAAGACAACGCGCCGCTGACGATCATCAATGAAGCGGCGATCGCCGCCGCCGACTTGCGCCACGACCCCTACGATTATTGCTTCGTCGACGACGTGATGCCGCCGAGCCTGAAGGAGCCCGTGCTCAACGACGCGCCGGTCATTCCCGACCGCGGCAGCTACGGCCTGCCCGATCTGAAATACGGGCCGAACTTCGGCAAAGTGGTCGACGAGCTCCTAAGCGTGCGCTTCCGCAGCCTGGTCGAGAAGAAATTCGACATCGACCTCAGCAAATGCCCGCCTTGCATCGTCATGATGGGCAACACCAGCGGCCAATACAATGAGGGCTACTCGCATCCCGACTCGAAGCACAAGATCATCACCGTCCTGGTCGGCTTCAGCTGGGAATGGCCGTACGAGCGCGGCAAGCTGAGGGTGCTGCGCAGCGACAACCGCGACGACTTCGCCTTCGAATACGCCCCCGAATACGGCAAGATGCTGATGTTCCGCG
>Ga0181520_10008985_pt1 | contig 13976 bp, 20 predicted proteins | sample PEATcosm2014_Bin_29_FD_132451 | JGI IMG/M metagenome (GOLD analysis project Ga0181520, IMG submission 132451) | Peatland microbial communities from MTU Mesocosm Facility, Houghton, MI, USA - PEATcosm2014_Bin02_30_metaG | ecosystem: Environmental > Terrestrial > Soil > Wetlands > Peat | place... | reverse complement strand
TTCCTGCAGGGGACACGGGTGAAGAAGTGGTACGGCAAATTCCGAGTCTATTTGCGTGATTGCAATGGGAAGGAGGTTGAGAAGACACGCAAGGTAGTGCTCGGTCCCAAGGCAACGCTTCGCAAGTGGGAAGCAGAAGAGCGGTTGCAGGAAGTCATCCGGCAGGAGAATGGCAGCGACTCCGGTATGGAGGCTTTTGTTTACGATGATTCGGTCACGGTCGGCTGGTTTGTAGTTGAGCGGTATCTGCCGATACGGCGCGGCCGGTGGAGGGTGGCAACCCAGAAAACCACAGAGGACGAAATCAAGCGGTACTTGCTTTCTACTCTGCGCGATTTGCCGCTCAGAAAGGTCGGAATGTTCGAGCTTCAGGTTCTGCTCAATCGGCTGGCTAAAGGCTATTCGGACGCTGTGGTCCGTCACGCCTATGTGAACATGAAGGCGATTTTCCGAACTGCTCGGAAGTTGAAATTCATCTCTGAGAACCCAGCAGAGGATGTTGCGATGCCAGAGACAAAACCGGTGGAGCGCCCCGTTCTAACAGCAGCGCAGATTGCCGCCCTCATCAGTGCAATTGAGGACCCGCGTGATCTATGACGCCTTGGCAGGTACCACTGTCGAGATTCATCTCAGCTTGCAAACTATGCGATTGCATCGTATATTTTGCAGATGTGGATTCCACGAGATGTCGAGCCCCGACTGCAACGCTCCGCCAAGACGCGACCGGTGATCGTGTTGACCGGTGCCAGACAGACTGGCAAGACCTCTACATTATTGCGCCTGTTTCCGAACTATGCATTCGTATCCCTTGATCTACCCGCTGAGGCTGAGCAGGCCGAAAAAGAACCAGGACGTTTTCTGCAGCGTCATCCGCCGCCGGTCATCATCGACGAGGTGCAGTATGCCCCTGGACTATTCCGACACCTTAAAGTAGCTGTGGACGCCAGCCGCACGCGCAATGGGCAGTTCTTGCTCACCGGCTCCCAGAAATTCACTTTGATGAAGAATGTCTCGGAATCTCTGGCAGGCCGGGCCGATATCATCGAACTGGAAACTCTTTCCTTCGCCGAGATTCGAGCGGCGTTGCCACAAACCGGGGTTGAAACGGCCATCTTGCGCGGCGGGTTCCCGGAACTCTATGCCAACCCGGACATTGATCCGGTAGCCTTCTATAATTCCTATCTTGCCACTTATCTCGAACGAGATGTGCGCTCGCTGGCCAACGTAGGAAGCCTGCGGGATTTCGAGAGATTTCTGCGCGCCTGTGCACTGCGTTCCGCAAACTTGTTGAATAAGGCAGACTTGGCGCGAGATGTCGGCATTTCCCCTTCGACGGCGAACATTTGGCTGTCCATGCTGGAGGTATCCGGCCAAATCGTATTGCTTGAACCGTGGTTCTCGAACCGAACTAAGTCCATTGTCAAGAGCCCAAAGCTTTACATCGCCGATACAGGTTTGCTCTGCGCCCTTCTGAATATCCGCTCCGAAGAAGCTCTCGGACTTTCACCGGTGATCGGTGCTATTTGGGAGACGTTCGTCTTTGCTCAGTTTCGGAACCGTGAACGCCGCGCCGGTCGCTCCGGCAGTCTATTCTTCTGGCGTGATCGAACTCGGGAAGTGGATTTCGTGGTGGATGCAGGCGGACGACTGGAGCTGTTTGAAGCGAAATGGACTGAGCTTCCCTCTTCCGGTGACACGGTGAATCTGGACTTCGTGCGCAATGTCATCGGTAAAACACGGTTCGCTTCTGGCGCGGTCGTTTCCCGAACATCCATTGACTTTCCGCTTCCGAACGGATTTCGCGCGCTGCCTGTGACCGAACTTGAATGAGCCCATGGGGCCGGGAGTCTTGCGTCGCAGAATCTGTTTGGGAACGCATCGCGTGACATTCCCAGATCGATGGAGTTCATGCGCTGGCTTCCTCCTCGATCACATATACGAGTAAGTTCCTTATGGGTGTGGTCCCGAGCGACGAAGCGGCTGCGATTGCAGAGATTCCAGAAAGCGCGATTCGAACGGCCATCGAGAAACGTTCCATCTCTCCACGGGCATCGCGCGTCGGCAAGTCAACGCGCTATGAATTCGATTTGAGCGAGTTGCTTTTTATGAAACTCATGTCGGAGTTTCCCTTCCCTTTGCCCAAACAGGACAAGGACTCGCTCCGGCAGATCTTGGGCAAATCCGTTGGTTCAGCGGGACGCTGGCAAATGCGCGGCGCAGACCTCCTGCTGAAGGAAGACAAGTTGTCCGTGTCTGTTCATTATCATCCGCTACGAAAACAGCTCTTTCAGAATGCGAGTTTGTATCGTAAGGGTCTTAGCCGTATTGTTTCCAGTCCAGAGATTCTCGGGGGAGAGCCTGTGTTCGCGGGAACTAGGATTCCCCTGCAGCACATCGAATGAGTCCACCTCCGGGCCGTCCTCGAAAGCCTCTTGAACTTGGGCGTGGGAAGGCGGCATGAAGTTCGCGTGAAATTTCTTCTTGATGAGCACCTATCACCAAGGTGTGGGCTACGAGAAGAAGTGTTGACAAGCGTAAACTATGGATTTACAGTTTACAGGTGATTAAGTCATTCCGGCACGCTGGCGTCGAGAAGTTCTTCAAGACCGGCAGCAAAGCTGGAATCCAGCCTAGTCATGCAACCAAACTTCAAATTCAGTTGACCGCTCTTGATGCCGCGAAGGAACCTGTCGATATGAACGTAGCAGGTTGGAACTTCCATGAACTCGCAGGCGACAAGAAGGGCCGCTATTCAATTAAGGTCAATGCCAATTGGCGGCTGACGTTCAAGTTTGAAGATCAAAACGCCATTTTGGTCGATTACGAAGACTACCATTAGGGAGGTGGACATGCCCACGGAGATGTACAACCCGGCACATCCTGGCCGCGTTTTACGCGAGTATTTGAAGGACATGAACGTCACGCATGTAGCGAAGCACATCGGCGTGTCTCGCGTCATGCTGTCCAAGATTCTGAATAGCCGCGCCGGGATCACCGCTGAAATGTCGTTGCGTCTATCTGCCGCTCTGGGAACCAATCCTAGTTTCTGGTGGGACATGCAGACGAATTACGAGTTTGCGAAAGCGCGTCGCAAGAAACTACCGAAGATCGGGCGCTTAGCTGCGTAGGGTACGCGGACGAGGGTAGCTGGGAGGATACTGCTCATACACCCGGTCTCTTTCGATGCGCGTTCGACTCGCTCCCTGAACAATTTCAGAGCGAACCGCAGGCACCGGAACCCGCAATTGGAGCTGTTCCACCATGGCTGTAAATCCAATCAGCATTTTGAAGTTCGTCCCAAAGACTGTTTGGTCGAAAAACGTTAACCGATGTGCGAAATCGTTCTATTTTCAGCCATACGGCCGAAATTCATTAACTCTCACTGGAACTCAGAGTACATCAGGAATCCGTTAATGGACCTGAGCTGTCACGGTTCTACGAAACATTGGCATTGTCGGACTCCTGAAAACTGAATCTTTCACATTGTTTGATTGTTATTGTTCCATCTTGGAATGATACTGACAGACGCGTTGGCGGGCTGGTTCCCCCCAACGCATCGTAACCGCGATTGTGTTCGAATCTCAGCAATTGCAGCAAGCAGCTTAACTGCTCCTCGATGTCCTCAGGGGGCGCCCAGGCTGATTCTGGCAACCGTGGCTAAAGTAGACATATTTCCAGAGTAGCGGGACTACAGCTACCTATATACGCACTGCGCGTATATACTTACGCATTATGCGTACACGCAACACTCTCGATGCGCTCTTTCCAACGGTTCGGGCCGGTGTGCTCTCCGCCACGTTGCTCCAACCGGAGCGCTGGTGGTTCATGACAGAGTTGGCCCGCCATATGGAAGTATCTCCCTCCAGTCTCCAGCGCGAATTGGAATCCCTCGTCACCTTTGGGCATTTGCTACGGCGCCAGGATGGCCGACGAGTCTATTTCAAAGCCAATACAGAATCGCCGCTTTTCCCGGAATTGAAAGGGCTGGTTGAGAAGACCGTCGGAATTGTCCCGGCCCTAAAGACGGCGGTCACGAGGTTTGACGACCGAATCAAACTCGCGTTGCTTTATGGATCGGTCGCGCGCGGAGAGGAACACGCCGGCAGTGATGTTGACCTGATGATTGTAGGCACACTTCGGCAGATCGATTTACTTCCTGCTTTGCGGAAGCTTGAAACTCGCTTCCACCGTGAGGTAAATGTCACCCTGTTTTCGCCGGAAGAGTTCCACAGTAAATTGGCCAAGGGCGATCACTTCTTTAATACAGTGCTGAAGGGCAAAACAATTCCACTAAAGGGCAGATTGAATGGGTTGAAAGAAACTGCTTCAAGACAATAAGATTCATCGACATGCGACCACCCAACAGGAACTAACGAGATACGCCGCCTCATCGCGCGTGATCTTGCTGATGCCGCAATCCCAGCGCTCTCTGAAGACCGCCGTTTCGCCACTGCTTACAATGCAGCACTTCAGACGGGCAAAATGGCCATCGCTTGTGCGGGATACCGGATCGCCAGCGTTCCCGGACATCATCGCTTGACCTTCGAGTGTGCCAAGTTGGCCGTCGGCGAACTGGCTGAACTCCTGGCCGATTTCTTCGATGCCTGCCGCCGCAAGCGGAACGAAATCGATTACACCGGAGCGACCATCGCCACCAGCACCGAAGCAGAGGAACTACTAGAAGCTGTTTCATAACCGGATGTGGGAGCGTCAGACGTATTCCCTCAGGTGCTAAAGCCCGCGGTTTTCCTGCCGAAGCGGCACGGTTGAAGCCGTGCCCTCTTAAAACCGGAATATGAAACAGCTTCTAGAACATGCCAGGTCCTTTCTCGATTTGGTTGAACAATGGATTGTTTCGACACACCAACACTGAAACGTTAGGGTTCTAAACAACCGATGTATTCTCGAATGTCAAAGGTCGGAGTAGATATGATCTACGAAGTGAATGTCGAGAGTTTTCGTCAAAACCTGGGTGAGATGCTGAATCAGGTGCAGTATCGAAATAACAATATCGTCATCAATAAGGACGGCAAGCCGGTGGCGGCGCTGGTCGATGCTGAGTTCTTTGCTCGTATGCGGCGCTTGCGAGAGCGTTTCGACGCGCTGAGTAATCGGATCGCGGAAGCTTATGCCAGGGTACCGGTCGAAGAGGGTCTGGCTGAAATCGATTCCCTAGTGACTCGGGAACGCGCGGGCTGATGGCGGGTTTGCGGGTGGTCTCGAATGAGCACGGATAGCTCGCAAACACCTAAGTTTCTCTGAAACTCCGAGTTCGCCTACAGACCGAGGATGATTTTCTCAATGGAACGAACAATGACAACCTGGCGGACGATCCAATGTCATTGTCGATGGATGTTAGGGTGGATACGCATGATTTTTGTCCGTGGCATTTTGATGAAATTCAGGCAGTCATGAACTCGAAGGCAGATGCTAGGGCCCTTTTCCTCGCTCGTCAAAAATGCGGCGAACAGTTAGCCTTCTGCGCTGGTACGGGAATGGAGGAATGATCTCAGATGATAATCATCCATATTGTGGTTGATTATCATTCGATCAATGGTTGATTATATAGAGATGCTGCGCCGCAATCTTACCGACCGCCTTCTCGATGCTTTGGCAGACACACCCGCCGTTTTGATTAATGGCGCTCGGCAAACCGGGAAAAGCACCCTGGTGCAATCAACCGAACTCGGGGAACTGAGCCGGCAGTATCTCACCTTCGATGATCCGGGCATTCTGGCGGCTGCCCGGCGCGACCCCAACGGTTTTATTGCCGGCCTGAACGCGCCGGTCACGCTGGATGAAGTGCAACATGTGCCCGAGATCTTTCCAGCGATCAAAGCTGCGATTGATCGAAAACGGGAGCCGGGCCGCTTCTTGCTCACCGGGTCAGCCAACGTAATGCTCCTGCCGAAGCTGTCGCAGTTCCTGGCAGGACGCATGGAAGTGATGACACTTTGGCCATTCTCTCAGGGCGAGATGCGCGGAGTGCGGGAGAACTTTCTGGACACCCTGTTTTCTCAGAAGGCCGTCGGATGGGCCGGAAAAATCGCCCCGGCGCAGCGGGAGGGGTTGTGGGAGATGGTTGTCGCCGGTGGCTACCCGCTCGCGGTTGCCCGCCAGAAGGCTACGCGCCGCGACGCATGGTTTCAGTCTTACGTCATGACAATGTTGCAGAGGGACATTCGCGATCTGTCCAATATTTCCGATGTAACGGCAGTTCCCCGTCTGCTTGCGGTGGTCGCGGCCCGTGCTGGGGGGTTGTTGAATTTTGCGGACTTGTCCCGAACCATGGCCCTGCCGCAGACCACCTTGAAACGGTACTTCGCTCTGTTGGAATCGACTTTTCTGGTGCAGTTGTTGCGCCCCTGGGCTAGAAACCTGGGAAAGCGGGTCATCCAAACCCCCAAGGTCTATCTGAATGACACCGGGTTGCTGGCGCACGTGATGGGAGTTACTGTTGAGCGGTTGAAGACGGAGGGGAATCTGGCTGGCGCAATCCTGGAAAACTTCGTACTCATGGAGTTGCGCAAGCAGTCCACGTGGTGCGCTGCGCAACCGGAGCTGTTCTACTGGCGCACGGCTTCCGGCCAAGAGGTGGATGTGGTGCTGGAAGACCGTGCCGGGAGGCTGGCGGGAATTGAGGTCAAGGCCGCCGCAACCCTGGGAAGCAACGATGTGCGTGGATTGCAGGCGATGGCGAGCGCGGCCGGCAAACGCTGGATGAGCGGCGTAGTTTTTTACAGCGGCACGGAAGTCATTCCATTTTCCGCCAACCTGCACGGCGTTCCCATAGCTCGACTCTGGTCGGCTTTGTAGAAACTGGCTGAATCCCCGGTGATCGGGAGGATAATGACGATAGGGGTTTAGCTCTGAATTCAGCAGAACGGACAGTGTTGACGGTGCTTGGTGAAACATATCCGCAAAAAATCCACCTTCATCAATTGGCGACGAAGATGGAGCCGCCACTGGATCAAAATGAGTTGCTTCAGGCGGTTGAGGGCCTGCACACTCGGAGACTGATTGAGTGTGCTCCTTAAAGGGCGCTGAGGGCCTGGTGGATGCAGCAAACATCCTTCTTTCCTCAGAAGGAACCAGGTCGAAAACTACAAGACAAGGACACGCACGCCATGAAACGCAAGGCAAGCATCTCGCATGATGAAGCGATGGTAAAGGAACTGTGCGAGCGTCCGGACTTTGCCGCCGAATATCTGAAAGCAGCGCTGGAAGATACGGAAGAGTCCGGTGTCCTGCTGGTAGCCCTGCGCAGGGTAGCGGAGGCCCGCGGTGGCGTGGCAAAAGTGGCGAAAGCTGCAGGTGTCCAACGTGAGAGCCTTTACAGGGCGCTGTCGGCGCGCGGCAATCCACGGTGGTCTACGCTGGTCGCTGTCACCAAAGCAATGGGGTTGAAACTTACCGTCGAAACCGGGCAGTAAAAATACTTGGAAAGAGGAGGAACGCCATGACTTAGGCACGCAACTGCGACCTGGAGTTTGTCATGAGCCGTTCTTACCGCCGCCCTTATGCGGCGATTACGGGCAATGCCAGCGCGAAAGACGACAAGCGCATGGCCCAACACGGTGTTCGCCGGAGGCAAAATCTGGCGCTGAAAATCTGCGCCGATTACGAAAACCTGCTTCTTCCCCATCGTCTTGAATGCTCCTGGAACGAGACCTATTGCTGGGACCGGGATGGCGGACAGATCGATTACAGCTTCTGGCGTAATTCAGAAGACGAATGGTGCCAGCGCTACTACCAGAGGCTGTTGCGCAAGTAGACGCGCGATAGCCGTATTTCGTGCTCCAATCGCGGACATGGCGTTTCGTTTGGCTTTTGCACCCTTGATCTCCCCACTGAGGCTGGGCAGGCCGAAAAAGAGTCCTAGACTCACCACATATTCCGCTTCCTCTCGGAAAATGTTCATTATGTCGCTTTGTTCACGTTTCGTGTACACCTTTAACGATGACTACCAGAGAGGCGCTTCGATGGATAGACAATCCAGCGGCAGCGTCCCCCTGAAGCCTGATCGTCGCTGACCTTGGTATCGCCGCTCAACAGATGCGAGAGCACTGCTGAATTGCTGAATCGGCGATGCAGGGCAACTTGCCATGCATCCAGGTCCGCAGGTGTACCCGCGGTTCTAGGCACTGGAGCGCTTTCTCTCCACCGCTGCCGCTTCCTTTTTTGGATGAAGAGCTGCTATGACTGCATTAGGATTCCTCGCGATAACCGTCAGAAAAGCTCGCGCGGAAGACTCGGGGGTGCGCCGCCCACCTTCCCAGTGCTTCACAGCATCGAGGCTAAAACCAAACGTGTCGGAAAAGCGAGACTGTGTCATCTTCAGCTTTTTGCGTATGGCTTTGACATCGATCTCAGCAGGCACGCTTACCTTGTAGCCGGTAGTCTCTCCCGCCAGGAAGTCGTCAGCCTCATTAAGTCCGGTCATCATCTCTTCGAATATGGTAGCCATGTTTTACCTCTTGTACTTGGTGAAGATCTCGGATAGATGACACGTGATCCTCCGCGCTTTCCCATGCCACTTCGGCCGATTCGCACTTTGCGAAACTCGGCAGTTCCCTGTATCACTTCGCCGCATTCCGGATCGGCGGCGACCATGGCTACGATGGCCTCGTGCTCAGTTTCGCTAAAAATTGCTTCGGCAGCCCTGATGTACGAGGGTGTTTCCACCACAGTCTGGATTCTTGTCTTGTACTCCAATGGGCACCTTTTTGTCATGCGAGGTGTCACTGGGCATCTGTGTGCGTGTAGTGCTTTCCGCTGCAAACTGGCCAAATCGGGCAGGCAGACAGGCGAGAATGGACCACTGGTCAACAAAACGGTATCGACCATTGTCATATGTCGAATTAGTTTGATTTCATTTTTGATATAAAAATGCAGATTCATGAATCAGGGGTTCATAGCGCAATAGATATGCGATAGTATATTGACGCGAGGTATTGATATGCCATTGCATCTAAAACCTAAGCGACTCAATGGTCTGCCGGAGGCGATGCGCAAGGAATTGATCGAGTCACGCCGCAAACGCGGCTGGAGCCAGGCGGAGTTGGGCGAGCGTCTTGGATTGCCGCAGATGCATATCTCCGGAATCGAGACGGGCAAGATCGTGCCCCGGTTCGACACTCTCCTCGATCTCGTTCGTGAGCTTGACCGTGATCTTTTGATGGTGCCGAGAGCGGTTGTGCCCGCAGTACAGGCGCTGGTGCGGGATGCCCTGCATCCTGAAGGCATGTCCGAAGCTGATGAAGGCGAGCGCCCGCTCTATGGTAGCGGCGTAGAGCAGCCGGAGATGCACGACGATGAAAAGTGACCCCAAGCTCAATGCGTTAGCCGTCCATCTATACGGACAGCGAATTGGTGTTATTAACCGCCTTGCCGGGGACCACCATCTCTTCTCATTTGAGCAGGGGTATGTCGATAACCCAAGCCGCCCGACACTAAGTCTTTCGTTCAAGGGGCAGTCCGGAGGACTGGTTACGGCTATTCGCCCAGTCGGTCGCCGAGTCCCTCCGTTTTTTTCGAACCTTCTGCCCGAGGGACACCTTCGCACCTACCTCTCGGAACAAGCGGGCGTGAAACCAGAGCGAGAATTCTTCCTGCTGGCTGCGCTCGGCGCCGATCTTGCCGGCGCGGTCACGGCCACGCCGTTCTTGGCTGAGGGGTCCAGTTCGAAAGAGCAGGCCAACGAGGCCGAACAGGCTTATGAGCGTTCACTCGGCGAAAATGCTTTGCGATTTTCGCTGGCCGGTGTTCAGCTCAAGTTTTCCGCCGTGCTGGAAGCTTCCGGCGGTCTCACGATTCCGGCACACGGCATTGGCGGATCTTGGATCGTAAAGCTGCCCTCTACGCGATTCCCTGCCGTGCCGGAAAACGAGTATGTCATGTTGGAACTGGCGCGCGCCATCGGGATCAGAGTGCCGGAAGTCCGCCTGGTTCCAGTGAGTGAAATTCGGGGACTACCGGAAGATGCCGCGCGGATGCAAGGCAACGCACTTGTGGTTCGGCGTTTTGATCGCGAAGGCCAGCATCGCATCCACATGGAAGACTTCGCTCAGGTCTTCGGGCTGTTTCCAGATGACAAGTACGGACATCGCAGTTACGCCAACATTGCCGCTGTGCTCCGGGCGGAAGCGGGAGAGGACAGCACAAATGAGTTTGTGCGCCGGGTCGCTTTTTCGGTGGCGATCGGCAACGGCGACATGCATTTGAAAAACTGGTCGTTGCTGTATCCGGACACTCGCCGTCCGGTGCTTTCTCCAGCGTACGATTTTGTCTCAACCTTCGTTTACATCCCCGGCGATAAGCTTGCCTTGAATTTCGGCGGGAGCCGCAGCTTGAACGAAATCACCGTTGACCAGGTCAGGCGCTTTGCCGATACCGCGCATCTTGCGGTAAATCCCGTCTGGCAAATGGTGAGCGAGGTCGTCGAACGGACAGCCGACGCCTGGCGTTCGTTAGACGAGAAGGATTTGTTGCCGCCGGAGATGCAATCTGCGATTGGCAAGCAGATTCAAACGCAACTTGCGAGTTTGGTTCGCAACTCGTAGATGTAAGTCTCAGCGGAAGTTCGGTGGGTGTTGTTTGGACTTTCGATTCCTCCTATTGATGCCATGCGCGATAGTGGATCGGGCTACTATCCCAACTCGCCACCTCGGAAATAAATTCAATTGCCATCACTCATGGTGCATATCGGAACGAAAAGGATTCTAATCAGCGGATCGCAGCGTCGTATGGTCCGCTTTCATACCGCGAAAGATTTTCAGGGAGGCGGTGCGAGTGAATTCGATGGTGGCGCGGATACTAAGGGGAAGATTGCCGCTGATGGCCAGCTTGGCAATGCCATGCACAAACGACCAGGCCATCCACGTTAGAGGCAACGGATCGCCTGCCGGGAGGTCTCCGGACTGCTGGGCCGCGACGATAGACTCGCGAAGAACACCAAAAGCATTTTCTCCGGCGAGCTGATACTTTTCCTGTCCATCCGAAACCTTGGGAAGATCGAACATTACAAGGAAGTGCTGCGGCCACCGCAGGGCAAACGCCACGTATCCGCAGCCGCACTCTTGCAGCCGCTCTCCTGGCGAGTTGGCGCGGGCCATTCGCTTACGCATGGAAACCGTGAGCCGCTCGAAGCCCTCCGCAGCAACTTCCGCCAGAAGTTCATCCTTGCTCGCAAAGTGGCGATAGGGCGCATTGTGCGATACCCCGGCCCGTCGCGCGACTTCGCGCAGGGTGAAGGCGCGAGGGCCGACCTCACCGATCAGGGCGACGGCGGCATCGAGCAGAGTTTGGCGGAGATTGGCATGGTGGTAAGGCCCGGCTTGAGTCATGCTCTTTTTTTAGCAGAAGATGTTGACAGAAGCAACTTCGCGGATTATGTTGTCAGTGTCAACATGCTACCGACGAGGCAGACCGGAGACACAAGGAGGACAGAACGATGGGAATCGGAATTCCTTACAAACAGGCAAAGCTGGCGGAAACCTGGGATGCGATCGTGATTGGCTCCGGCATGGGCGGACTCACCGCAGCCGTCCTGCTGGCGGCGCACGCGGCCAAGCGCGTGCTGGTGCTGGAAAGACACTACGCGGCCGGCGGGTTTACCCATACGTTTCATCGTCCGGGATATGAATGGGACGTGGGTTTGCACTACATCGGCCATATGCAGGATGAGGGCTCCAGGGTGCGGCAGGCCTTTGACCACGTTACCGAGGGCAGGGTACGGTGGCAGGCCATGCCGGAGGTATACGATCGCTTCCTTATTGAGGGCCGGACATTCGAGTATGCCGCCGGACTGGAACGCTTCCGGGAAGGTCTCGGTCAATCGTTTCCGGGCGAACTCAGGGCCATCGACAGGTATATCGCAGCGGTCCAAGCGTGCAACCGAGCGAGCGGCCGTTACTACGCGGAGAAAGCGCTTCCGGCTTCGTTGGCCGCGTTGGCCGGAAGCCTGATGCGCGCGCCCTACATGCGCTGGGCAAGACGCACCACGCGCGAGGTGCTAGAGAGCTTTACCAGCAATCAGGAACTGATCGGAGTGCTGACCGCGCAATGGGGCGACTACGGGTTGCCGCCCGCAAAGAGCAGCTTTGCCGTCCACGCTACGATTGCCGAGCACTACTTCTCCGGTGCCCGCTACCCGGTTGTCGGAGCAGCCGCTATCGCAGAGGCCATGGTGCCGCAGATCGAGCGCGATGGCGGAAGCGTGGTCACCAGCGCCGAGGTTGCAGGGATTCTGCTGGAAGGCGAGAAAGCAACCGGCGTTCGGATGAGCGACGGACGGGAGTTCCGCTCGGGCGTGGTGCTGAGCGCAGCGATGTTGCCAACCACCGAGGGCACTTGCCGCTCCAGTTCGGCGAGCAGCCGCCTCGAATTGGTGTTGAGTTGGTATAGGAGACTCGAACTCCTGACCTCTACCGTGTCAAAGCGTTTATAATCAATTAGTTACAATCACTTACGGGAATTCTGAGGACTGCCGGGAAACTTGTAAGTCGTTGAAGAAACGCATGGCGGAACCCTCCTTCGGGTTGAATCTCGGGTTGGAGCCAATTTCGGGTTAGTCTCGGATCTGCGTTTTTTAACCCCTATTTTGTGGCAAAGAGAAAGCGAATCTGCCGAGATTAACTTCCTAAACGAAGGTCGTTCTAGGTTCATACCTCCTCCGGTAGAAGTCCAGATTGTTGCAAGAAAATTCCTGGTAATGATTATCCCTTATAAGAGTCCAGCTCGAAATGCTGAAGGGGGCTGTGACCTCAACCCGAGATTGAATTTGGCACATAAGCCGGTAGTCAATTGACCATTTTAGCCACATTAGATAATATAGCTTTACGTATGGAATCCACAGTCAACTCCAAGCGCAAGAGCATCAATTCGAAATCGAAGTTTCCGGTTCCTGGAGCATCCCTTCAGGAACCCTGTTACACAGCGACGGAAGCCAAGAACGAGTTTGGCCGTCTTCTTGACCGAGCAGTGCAAGGGGCGACAGTCGTGATCACTAAACATGACGCTCCACGGGCAGTTCTGATCTCGGTAGAGAAGTTCAATGCTCTACAGCGGGTGCCGCAGATGAACCTCGACGCGCTGAGCGCGGAGTTCGATGACCTATTAGCGCACATGCAAAGTACTTCGGCTCGCGGAGCTATGGAGAGGGCGTTCAATGCAACGCCGACACAGCTAGGAAAGGCCGCTGTTCGCGCGGCACGCAAGCGTGGCTAGTCGAACTCCTGTTCCCCGAATCTACGTTCTCGCCGGCACTAACGGAGCTGGGAAAAGCAGCATTGGAGGCGCAATGCTCATGGCCGAGGGGACTGAATACTTCAATCCCGATGAGGCCGCGGCGCGTATTCGGAAAGCTATTCCCGGTATCTCGCAACAAGAGGCCCAGAGCGCAGCTTGGAATCAAGGCCGGAGACTGCTTGAACGGGCCATCACCGAGCGTCTGGATTTCGCTTTTGAGACCACTCTCGGTGGCAACACGATTTCTGCGTTGCTTGAAAAGGCGATGCAAACAGGAATCGAGGTCCGTATCTGGTATGTGGGACTCGCCAGTCCGGAGCTGCATATCGAGCGCGTCCGGAAACGGGTGTCCCGAGGAGGACACGATATCCCCGAGGCCAAGATCCGCGAGCGCTACGCCAGCAGCCTTCTCAATCTGATTCGGCTGCTTCCGCACCTGTCCGAATTTCGCTTGTACGACAATAGCCTGCAGGCCGATCTACACACTGGCGCGGAGCCTAAGCCTCGCTTGCTTCTGCATCTGAAGAAACGCCAAATTGTGAGCCTGTGTGATCTCATCTCCACTCCCAATTGGGCCAAGCCAGTGTTACTCGCGGCGATTAAGATTTCGGAACATCAACAGTCAGTACCCCCGGCAGAGCCGGGGGCTTGATTGTGTGAGCCGCTCAAAGCGGCTTGAGCGGGGACGCTAACGCGGCCCCGGTTGAGTTGAGCCACCTGTTCGGTGG
>Ga0181520_10008984_pt1 | contig 13980 bp, 9 predicted proteins | sample PEATcosm2014_Bin_29_FD_132451 | JGI IMG/M metagenome (GOLD analysis project Ga0181520, IMG submission 132451) | Peatland microbial communities from MTU Mesocosm Facility, Houghton, MI, USA - PEATcosm2014_Bin02_30_metaG | ecosystem: Environmental > Terrestrial > Soil > Wetlands > Peat | place... | reverse complement strand
GTTTTTCCGGCCGGACGCCTTGATTTTGGCGCCTGCGGGAATGGGAATGGTGTTGCCGGCGCCATCCATCGGGGCCACGGGGAACCATCATGAATTGGATCGCGCGTTTACTTCGGCCTGCACCGCATATCCCACCGCTTCCAAGGGAGCAGGCGCAGCGGCTCTATCCAAAGATGCGCTGGCAGATCCTTGAATCCACCTTCATCGGCTACGCTACGTTCTATTTCGTCCGCAATAATCTTCCCGTCGTCTCCCGGGAAATGGGCCAGGCCCTGCACTACAGCATGGAGCAGGTTGGAAACATCCTGGCCGCCACGGCCATCTCCTACGGCGTCGGCAAGCTCTTCATGGGCGTGTGGTCCGATCGCAGCAATCCCCGCTACTTCATGCCCCTCGGCCTCGTGCTCACCGCCCTCTGCAATTTCGCCTTTGGCGCCGTCAGCAGCTATCACGTGCAACTTACGCTCTGGGCCTTGAACGGGCTCGCGCAAAGCATGGGATGGGCGCCGTGCGGGCGCTCTCTCGGTCACTGGTATAGCGTCAGCGAGCGCGGCACCATGTTTGCGTTCTGGAATGTCGCCCAGAACGTCGGCGGAGGATTGACCGGGCTCCTTGTTGCTTACAGCACCATTCTGCTCGGCTGGCGCTCTGCATTCTACGTCCCCGGAGCCCTTGCCATCCTCTGCGCCATCTATCTCCTCATCCGGCTCAGAGACACTCCGCAATCCGTTGGCCTTCCGCCCATCGAGGAGTGGCGCAACGACTATCCTGCCGGCACCCGCAAGAACGGCGAGAAGGAGTTGGGCACCCGCGACCTGCTGACCAACTACATCTTCAAGAACGGCTATCTCTGGCTCTTCGCCTTCGCCAATTTCTTTGTCTATATCGCCCGCTACGCCATGCTCGACTGGGGCCCCACCTATCTCAAAGAGGTCAAGCACGCCAGCATCGGCCAAGGTGGCATCAGTACGGCCGCGCTCGAGTTTTCCGCCATCTTCAGCACCATTCTCATGGGCTGGCTCTCTGACAAGCTGGGCGGCCGCCGCGGCATGATCAGCGTCCTGTGCATGGTTCCCGTGCTCTTGTCCTACCTGGGAATCATCTACGGCCCGCCGGGCAAACTATGGATCAGTCTCGGCCTCTTCGGCGTGATTGGATTCTTTGTTTATCCCGCGGTGCTTCTCCTCGTCGTGAGCGCGCTCGACTTCACGTCGAAAAAAGCTGTGGGCACGGCCGCCGGATTTCTGGGCTTGTTTGGCTATCTCGGCCGCACCGTCGAGGGCGAGGGCATCGGCGTGCTGGCCCAGCACTACGGCTGGACCGTGGCGCTCCATGCGGTGGTCGTCGCGGTGGTTCTGGGAATAGCGCTGCTTCTGTTCACCTGGAAGCTGTCGCCGCATCATGCGCGCAGCCGCTAGAGATCTGTTTGCCTCACGGCTGTGCGCCGGGTGGAATCAGCAAGGTCAGCGAGTGGGGCACCACTTCCAGCCGCACCGGCAAGGACCCCAGCACCTCTCCATCCGCTTCCACCAATAACGATTCGCGAGAACCGTTATGGGCGCGGACATCGATGCTCGGTGTCTCCAGCAGCTCCACTGCGCCGTTGAACGTATGTCGCCCGGCCAGTGCCGCCAGCAGAAATTTGAGATAGTGCATCCGGCTTTGGGTCTTGAATGCCAGCAGGCTCAGATTGCCGTTGTTCAAGCTGGCGCCCGGAGCCAGCTTATTCAGAACCCCGCCGAACGACCGCACCCGCACGGCCAGCAATTGCGACACATCCACCACGCGACCGCCGCCGTGTCCATTTGCAGGCAGAACCGCCTCAAAGTAGGGAAACGAAAACGTAGCCCACGTCCGGAAGCATTCGACCAGGTACAGCACGTAGCCCAGCCGCCGTTTCAGCCCCGCATCCATGCGCGACATCACCAGCGCATCGGCGCCGATTCCCGCTGCCACCACGAAGTAACGCGAACCGGGATTCCCGGCCTGGTCCTGGTAGTGAATGCGTCCCACTGAGATGCGTGTCGGCTCAGCCTCAAGAAGCTTGCGCGCGATTTTGGCCGGTGCGCCAATCAACCCAAGGTTCGCGGCCAGCGCATTCGCCGTGCCCAGCGGAATCACCCCCAGCGCCACATCGCTGCCCACCAAACTCTGCAGAATCTCGTGCACGGTGCCATCGCCGCCGCAGGCCAGAACCGCATCGCAACCATCGTTCATCGCCTGCCGCGCATGAATCGTTGCTTCCCCGGCCTCTTTCGTTTCCATCGCCTCGGCCGTAACTCCCGCTTCGCGAAGCACGGCCAACGTTTTCTCAATGGCTACCTTACGTCGCGCGGAATACTGGCCGGATACCGGGTTGTAGATCAGCGCCACTCGGCGCATAACGGGTTTCACTTGAACGGTGGGTCCTGTCTGGTTAACTTGCCCTCAGGCACACCCTGTTATCTTCGCAGATTTTCGCCAGAAATGGCCGAAGACAACACCGAATCTGCACCATAGTTTCCTGTTCGTCCAACTGCAACTTAAGTTGTCCCATTAAGGCAACCTGTGTTTCACACAATCGGTCTATCATGACCCTGTGGAGATACGAACCCCATGAATTTCACCGGCAATACCATCCTCATTACTGGCGGCGGCTCCGGCATCGGCCGCGGGCTTGCAGAATCCCTTCACGCGCTTGGCAACCAGGTGATCATTGCCGGCCGCCGGCAGCACGCGCTCGACGAAACCACCGCCGCCAACCCCGGCATGAAGTCCCTTCCGCTCGATATCGAGGATTCCGCTGCAATCCGCGACTTTGCTGCCAAAGCTGTCGCCGAGTTTCCCTCGCTCAACGTCCTCATCAACAACGCCGGCATCATGCGCGCGGAAAAGTCGCTCGCCCAGCAGCTCGATCTTGCCAACGCCGAGGCCATTGTCACCACCAATCTTCTCGGCCCCATCCGCCTCACTGCAGCGCTCTTGCCGCATCTCCTCAAGCAGTCTTGGGCCGCCATCATAAACGTCTCGTCCGGCCTGGCGTTTCTGCCTCTCGCGCTCACACCCACCTATTGCGCCACCAAGGCGGCTATCCACTCCTACACGCTTTCGCTCCGCTATCAACTTCGCTCCACCGGCATCGAGGTGCTGGAACTGATTCCTCCCTACGTCGCCACCAACCTGATGAGCGGCGCCGAAGATCCGCGCGCCATGCCCCTCCATCAATTTATCGCCGAAGTCATGGAGATCCTCAAGCAGCAGCCCACCCCATCCGAAATCTGCGTTGAAAACGTCAAGCGCTTGCGCTTTGCCGCCGAATCAGGCAAATTCGATCAGATCTTCAACGGCCTCAACGCCTCGATGACAGATATCCACTAGTTCTCTGAGGTCTTGAGGAAGAACCTCCCCGTGCCCCATCCGTTCTGTCATTCTGAGCGAGCGGAGCGAGTCGAAGAACCTGCTTCTTGAAACTTTGGGCGAATGGGTGGGAGAACACGCATCCGCTCCCCGCCCGCCATCCGTCGTCTTCCGTTCCCTGATCCCCGCCTTTTCGCTCCCTTGCTCCCTCGCTCCCTTGCACCCTGTCTTCTCGTTCCCTCGCTCCCTTGCTCCCTCGCCTTCTTGACACCTCCCCAATCCCCTCGTGTAGGGTTGAGGGCTAGATCGGTAACGTTTACGAAAAGGGGTCCAAACCATGATGAATCGCAGAGAGTTCCTGGTGACCGCGGCTGCCGCGCAATTGCTTGCTTCCTCCCGGCTCAGAGCCGCTACCGGCGGCGCCGTGCCCCCTGTCCCGCCCGCCGAAGTTCCGCCTTTCGACCCCTCGAAACTGAAACCCTCCAGCTTCTCCGATGCCGACCTCGACATGCCCTACAACCTCACCTATCTGCCGCGCATCGCCAACAGCATCGAAACCGACGGCCCCGATCGCGGCTTCATCAACATCTCCGTGTGGCGCGGGACGCAAAACCTTCATCCCTATAACGCGCGCATCATGGAAAGCATTCTCACCCTCGCCTGGTTTTACGCAAGCCGCCGTCCGTGGAACCAGTTCTACGCCAACCGCGCCCTGCGCGCCCGCCTCGAGCTCGCCTTAGAGTACTGGTGCAACATGCAGAGCCCCGACGGCAAGTTCAGCGAGTACGGTGCGCAAAAGTGGAACCTGGCCGCCACTGCCTTCGCCGTCAAATTCATCTCCGAGGCGCTACGCCTGCTCAAGTCCGGTCCGCCCATTGCGCCCGCTCTCCATGCCCGCACCATCGATTGCTGCCGCAAAGCAGTCCACGCCACGCTCTACGACCCCGATCTCTTGAGCCACGGCAAGAGCTACTCCAACCAGTTCACCAACATCTTTGCTGGCGGCGCAGCCTTTCTCTCCATGTACCCTGACGCCACGCTGTGGGCGCGCTTGAAAGAGCAAGTTGAGGCCAGCCCCACCAATCTGCAGAGCCCCTGCGGCTACATGTACGAGCACGACGGCCCCGACCTCGGCTATACCCTCAACACGCACCACGAAAACCTGCAGATGGCCTATCACTACTGGCGCGGCACGCCCCTCGGCGAAATCCTCCTCGAAGAAGAGAACCGTTTCGGCAAATGGCTGTCGTACAACATCATGCCCGAGCCCGGCCAGCCCTTCTGGGTGGCCAACCGCAGCATCGAGTGCCGCCAGCAGCACTCCATCTTCCCCGCCGTCGATACGCCGCTGGCCGATCGCTGCCTCATCATGCGCGCTTTCGCCACGCCGCCCGACCGCCGCGCCGGACAGATCCACGCCGCCCGCGAAAAAATGGAAAAACAGTGGCCCCAGGTCGATCCGCTTCCCGTGGGTGAGTTCAGTGCTCTGTCGCCGTACGTTTTCTTGCAGCGCGCGCACTACGACTGGCATCCCACCGCCGAGCAGATGGTCGAAGCGCGCAAGCTGGTGCGGCCGCTGCACGAGGAGTCCTTTGTCGAGCAGTTGAAAGACACGCGTGAACCCATCGTCTTCACCTACATCCGCCGTCCCGGCTACTACGCGGCCTTCGCCTCCGCGCCCAAAGTGATCTCGGAGCAGCAACGCCTTGGCCTCACCTTCGTCTGGACCCCCGAAAAAGGCGTACTGCTGCAATCGCAAACCAATGGCAAAGAGACCGCATGGGGCACCTCGGCCGGCGGCGCATTGCCTGTGGAAGCGACCGGTCTCGATGCCACATACAGCGACGGCAATACCGTGGTCCGGTACCCGCTCCCCGGCGGCGGACAGAAAACCGTCACCTTCGCCGACGACCGCATTCACGTCACCGTGGAGCGTGAGGGCGAGATCATCGAGCGCGTTCCTGTATTCGATCCGGCCAGCGTCGTCTCCACGGCCCAAATGACCGCCGGCCCCGCTCCGGCGCGCAGATCCGGCCAGGCAGTCGCTCCTTGCGCCAATCCTGAAGCTGGCTGTGCACTAACCGAAGGTCCCGTTCCGGGCAAGACCCTCTCCATCATCGAGTTGCACGCCACAGGCAAGCTGGAGTACGAGATTCGGCCAGCGTAAGAGAGGCTCAAACGCTGCGCGGCATCAAGACAACCGCGAAGAGTGGAGATACCATCTCACCGGGCAAGGAAAAGTTATGGCGTCCAGTGCACCAAAGAACAAGTCCACCGGCGGAAAGAAATCATCCCGCAAGTACTCGCTTGCAGCGGAAAAAGTCGTCGCGACCGAAATGCGCGCGATGGAGCAAGGGAAACTGAAAAGCGGGCGCAGCGGCAAGAAAGTCACGAGCAGAAAGCAGGCCATCGCGATCGCGCTATCCGAGGCGCGAAGGGCGGGGATGAAGGTCCCAGCCAGCAAGGGTTGAATCGCAAGCAACTGTTTGTACCGTCGCGCCTCGCTTCAAGCGTGTGGGGCCGCTGCTCATGCCGTCGCCCAAGGCACTGCTTCCTTTTTTGAGGCTGGCGTATAATTCCCGCAAAATACTGCAGCAGGCAAATACCGCACTCAAACATTTCATTGCTCTCGAGCTCCGCTGCAGATGGATTCGAGGGGCCTTATGCGTTCGAGATGGTTGTATCTCGTTGTGGCGTGCGCTCTCGCCCGCCCGGTTGCTGCCCAGAACCAGCCCACTCAGTTGGTTACACAGCCGGTCGACGCGGCCAGCGTAGTCACGCTGCACGGCACCGTGCATCCGCTGGTCCGTTCCGGCATCGACCGCGGACCCGTGAATGAATCCATACCCGCAGAGCGGCTTCTGCTCGTGCTCAATCGTCCTCCCGAGCGCGAGGCAGCCTTCCAGCAATTGCTCAAGGATCTGCACACGCCCGGCTCGCCAAACTATCACCAATGGCTCACGCCGGATGAGATTGGCAATCGTTTTGGACCTGCCGCCGGCGATCTGGATGCCGTGACGGGCTGGCTGCGCTCCTCCGGCTTCAGCGTCAGCCGTGTCTCCCGGGCGGGCCGATTCATTGAGTTTTCCGGAAACGTGGGCCAGGTGAACGCGGCCTTTCACACCCAAATTCACGAGTACATGGTCAACGGTGCTTTGCACCACGCCAACGCTACCGAAGTGCAGATTCCCCAGGCCCTTGCCGGCATCGTGAAGGGCGTATCTCCGCTCAACGACTTCCGGCCTCAGTCGCTGTCGCGGGCCGGCGGAAAAGGGCGCTACGATGCCGCAGCGCGGCAGTTCGTGCCCCAGTTCACCCTGCCTTCCAGTTGGTCTCCGCTTCTCTACGGCGTTGCTCCCGCCGATTTCTATACCGAGTACGATCTCGCTCCGCTCTATACGGCGAGCGTAACCGGAGCGGGAAAGACCATCGGCATCATCGACGAATCGAATATCGATGTCAGTCTCGGCAATGCCTATCGCAGCGTCTTCGGGCTCTCGGCCAATCCCGTCCAGGTGGTCCTCGACGGCGGCGACCCGGGCATGAATTCGAGCGACGTCGAATCGTATCTCGATGTGGAAGTGGCTGGAGCCGTGGCGCCCGGCGCAACCGTGAATCTCTACATCTCCGCCGGCTCGCCCTACCAGGATCCGCTGGCCCTTGCCGCCCTGCGCGCCGTTGAAGACAACCAGGCCGATGTGCTGAGTATCAGTTGGGGCGCAGGCGAGCAGGAGCTCGAGGCCAGCGGCAACCAGTTCTGGAGTGCCTTGTGGGAACAGGCCGCCGCTCAAGGACAAACCGTGCTGGTGTCTGCCGGAGACATGGGTCAGCTCCCAGACGAAGACTATGCTTTTATCGGGCTGTTCACCGCACCTGCCGTCAACGGGCTGGCCTCCACGCCGTGGAACGTCGCCGTCGGGGGCACAGACTTTTATTACTCCGATTACGCTTCCGGCGCGCCCAGCGCATCCACGCTTTGGAACGCCACCAACGATCCCGCCACCAAAGGCTCCCTCAAGGCCCGCTTGCCGGAGCAGGTGTGGAACGATCCCTTCGGCCTCGACGCCATCTCGAACGGATTGGAGCGTAACGAGATCTATGCCGGCGGCGGCGGCGCGAGCAATTGCACAACACTGAATACCACTACCAACTCTTGTGTCAGCGGCTATCCCAAGCCGTCCTGGCAAACCGGCCCCGGCGTTCCTTCCGATGGCGTGCGTGACATTCCCGACGTCTCGCTTTTCGCTTCGAACGGCGCTAATTTCTCCGGCTACGTGACCTGCGACTACGAAGGCGCCTGCACGCCCGATTCCAGCGGCAACTTCGGATTCGATTTTGTCGGCGGCACCTCGGCCTCCGCGCCCGCCATGGCCGGCATTATGGCGCTGGTCGATCAGAAATATGGCCGCCAGGGCCAGGCCAACGCTGTGCTCTATCCTCTGGCCCAGCAAAAACCCTCATCCTTCCACGACGTCACGCTCGGCGGCAACTGGGACATCTGCGTGGAAGGAGATGCCGACTGCACGCTCAACGTCGCCGGTCTGGGAGCCCAGGCGGGCGAGTCCACGGTCTACTCCGCCACTCCCGGCTTCGATCTCGCCAGTGGATGGGGTTCCGTCGACGCCGCCAATCTCGTGAACAACTGGAACGCCATCACGTTCAAGTCAACCTCCACAGCGCTTGAAGTCGAGCCCACGCAGGTCACACATGGCTCCAATGTGACCCTCACCACCAGCGTCACCCCTGCCTCGGGTAGCGGCACGCCCACCGGCGCGGTTTCGATTCTCACCACTTCCACGTTGCCCTCCAACGAAAGCCAGACCGCGATCACTTTGACCGGCGGAAGCGGCTCCACGACGGTGAACTATCTGCCCGGCGGCGCCTACCAGCTCACTGCGAGCTATGGCGGAGATGGAACCTTTTCCGCCAGTTCCTCCTCGCCGCAATCGCTCACCGTTTCGCCGGAAAAATCAACCCTCACGGTGCAAGTTGAGGGAGACTACGGCGCCTCCAAAAGCTATCTCACCTATGGCCTGCCGGTTTACTTGAGCGCGCAACCGGTGGGCGTGAATTCTCCCGTAAACGAGACAGACGGCGCCGCCACCGGCAGCGTCAGCTTCACCCTGGATGGCGCATCCACTTCCATTCCACTCAACGTGGGCGGCATCGCCTCGTGGACCACGCCCATTCTCTCTGTTGGCTCCCACACCGCCGGCGCCAGCTACTCCGGCGATGCGAGTTTTCAGGCATCATCGGCCACCGCCGTCAACTTTTCCGTTACCAAGGGCTATCCGTCCCTGAACATCAATCTTCTCGCGCCGGAGTCGCCCTCCGGTCCGTTTTGGCTGGTCAATCCCGGTGGCAGCATCAGCATTGCCGCGGAGGTGGGTCCGGAGGTCGGTCTCCTCACGGGCGGCGTCGCCCCTCCCGGCGTCGTCGGTCCCACCGGAACCGTGACCATCTGCCTGAACACCCAGTCTTCTGTCGGCGTTCAGGCTTGCACACTTGGTCCCGGCTCCTACTCACAAACCGTCCCTCTTGCCTCTCCCAATGGAATGTACGGTCTCTATTCCGAAGCCACGGCGACTTTCACCAACCTGGCCGCGGGGTATTACATGCCGGAGTTCGTATACAACGGCGACGCCAACTGGCAACTCTACGGCCTGGATTACATTGTCTACGTGAACGTCCAGGCCGTTACTCCGCAAACTGCCTCCACCACCACTCTGAGCGTTTCGCCCAGCAGCATTTCGGGAACCCAGGGTGCGACAATGACCACCACCGTCACGGGCAGCAACGGCGTCGCGCCAACAGGATATGTTTACTACTACAACAACGGCAACTACATGACCTGGGATTACCTGGTCCCCTCGGCTACGGGCGCTACCAGCACCGATGTGTTTGCCGTAAGCCCCGCGTGGTTCTGGAACAGCGGCTCCAATCAAGTGGTCGCTATCTACAACGGCGATAACAATTACGCGGGTTCCACCAGCAATACGGTGAGCATGTCCGTTACCCAGACGGTGGGCGATTTCATGATCGCTCCAGCGGCCCCGCAGATTACGGTGCCGGGCGGCGGCAGCGGAAGCGTCACTCTGAACCTGACCTCGGTGAACAACTTCAACGGCGCGCTCAGTCTCACTTGCACACCGTCTTCAAGCGAGTTCTCGTGCAGCGTCAGCCCCTCCTCGGCCTCGTTGAGCACAATGGCCACGGCCACGCTCACCATCAACGCAACTGTTCCCGGCGCAACCGGAATGCTCGCGCCCGCCCCGAAACATGGCGGCCGTTTCGGAACCCAATTCGGCGCAGGAACGGCTCTCGCGCTCGGCATTGTGATCGTCCTGCCGTTGCGCAGGCGGCGCTGGGCAGGGATCTCCTGCCTGCCGGTTTTGCTGGCCGTCGGCCTTATGGCCAGTTGCGGAGGAGGCGGCGGGAGCACCTCACCCTCGAATCCGACTCCACCGGCAAACAGCACGCCCTCAGGCACCTACACCGTGCTCGTCACGGGAACGGCCAACGGCATTGTGCACAATGCCAAGGTCACAATCGTGGTGCCCTGAGCGCTTCCCGGTCCAGCCGCAGTTCGGCCGGGCCCGGTGCTCGGCCGAATGATTCCGCTTTTCCGAAAGCCGCCTTGGTTCTTCACAGGCCGCTGCCGAGGCGTTTTGTCCTACACTCATTTTTGAGATGGCCACCGTTCCCGACCTTACCCTGGATGCCGGATTGCCCGCGAACCTCGACGCGGAAAAGACCATCCTGGGCGCAATTCTGCTCGATAACGCCGCCCACGCAGAGGCCGCCGAACACGTCAAGCCCGACGATTTCTCACTCGACTCGCATCGCCGCATCTTCCTGCGAATGGGCGAGTTAATTGACGCCGGCCGGGCTGTCGACATCGTTACGCTGTCCAACGAACTCTCCCGCTACAAGGAGGTCGAAGCCGTCGGCGGCGTGGCCTACCTGGCCTCGCTCACTGAGGGCTTGCCCCGCCGTCCGGTCATCGAAGACTACATCCGCATCGTCAAGGACAAGAGCCTGTTACGCCGGCTCATGGGCATCTGCTCGGCCGCCATCGCCAAGGCCGCCGACCAGAGCCAGGAAGCCATCAGCGTCCTCGACGAAACCGAATCCCAACTGCTCGAAGTCAGCGAGACCGGCCTCACCCTGGGCCTGCAGAACATCGAAGCCATCGTTCGCGATTCCTTCGGCTCCATCGACAACCTCTACGATCACAGGGGCGACGTCACCGGCCTCCGCACCGGCTATACCAGGTTCGACGAGATGACGAGCGGCCTGCAGAAGGGCGAGCTCATCATCATCGCCGCGCGGCCGTCGATGGGAAAGACGGCACTCGCCATCAACATCGCGGAGAATGCCGCAGTGCGCTACGGCTCCACCGTGGCCATCTTCAGCCTGGAAATGAGCAAGGCATCGCTCCTGCGCCGCATGCTGGCCTCGCAAGCCAGCGTTGACCAGCAAAAAATCCAGAAAGGCTTCTTCGGCCGCGCGGAGCAGGAGAAGCTCCAGTCCGCCTTGAACCTTCTGGTGGAGTCGCGCATCTACATCGACGATTCCGCCAGCTCAACCATCGCCGAAATGCGCGCCAGGGCCCGCCGCCTCAAGCAGAATGCCGGTGGCCTCGACCTCATCTTGATCGACTATCTCCAACTCATGTCCGCAACCATGCCCGGCGCCAGCAAGAGAGGCTTCGAAAACCGCGTTCAGGAGGTCTCTGCCATCTCGCGCGGCCTCAAAGCCATGGCCAAGGAACTCCAGGTTCCCGTCATCGCGCTCTCCCAGCTCTCGCGCAGCAACGAGAAACGCGACGACAAGCGCCCCATGCTCAGCGATCTCCGCGAGTCAGGTTCCATTGAGCAGGACGCGGACGTGGTCGCCTTCATCCATCGCGAAAGCTACTACAACCGCGACCAGAATCAGACGGCCGAAGAACTGGCCGAAGCGGAGATCATCATCGCCAAGCAGCGCAACGGCCCCACGGGCATCGTCAAAATGCACTGGAACGCGTCCTTTACTCGCTTCGATGGTGTGGATACGCACCATGAAGCGGAATAAGCGATCCGCCTTGCGCTCCGGAGGAGCGATCGAGAATAGCCCAGGGTGAAGTCCGCGTGAGCGGACGAGAACCCTGGGATAGCGATCCCTCAACCGTCCCCGCCCCGGAGGGCCGGTCGAATTCAACACAGGGTCTTTGAGAGTAGGAAGTCGAAGGGTCTTCGCCCGCACGCAAATGGCATAGTAACCCCGAATTCTCTCTCCAGCACTGGTTCGCCTTGCGTCCCCTTCCCCGGCATCGCTATCTTGATCAAAGTACCTTGACCAGAAATAGGGAAGCTTTTCATGGACGCTCTTAAACGCCTCTTCGAGCAGCACTTTCATTCGCCGGCTGAACACGTGCAGCCGCTTCAGGGCCAGCTCGGCGGTTCGGGGCGCAATATCATCAGGCTGGCTGGCTCGGGCCACACGGCCGTCGGCATTCTCTACGGCGTGCGCGAAGAGAACCTCGCCTTTCTCGAGTTCTCCCGGCACTTTCGCCGCCATGGCCTGCCCGTCCCGGAGATCTACGCCGAGGATTTGAGCCACGGTGCTTACATTGAAGAGGATCTCGGCGACACCACGCTCTTCGAATTCCTCAGCGCCAATCGTTCCTCAGAAAACATCGCGCCCGAAGTTGTCGCGGCCTATCGCAAAGTGGTCGCCGAGCTGCCGCGCTTTCAAGTCGTAGCGGGCCGCGATCTCAATTACAAAGTCTGCTATCCCCGCTCCAGCTTCGACCGCCAGTCCATTGCCTGGGACCTGAATTATTTCAAGTATTACTTCCTCCGCCTTGCCGGCATCCCCTTCAACGAACAGGCGCTGGAGCTCGATTTCAGCCGCTTGACGAAGTTGCTGCTCGCCGCGCCGCACGACTATTTTCTCTATCGCGATTTTCAATCGCGCAACGTCATGCTGCAGGAGGGGCGACCCCGCTTTCTCGATTATCAAGGCGGCCGCAAAGGCGCTCTGCACTACGACATCGCGTCGCTGCTCTACGACGGCAAGGCCGATCTGCCTCCCGCGCTGCGTCAGGAGTTGCTCGACCACTATCTCGATGCGCTCTCTGCTTTTATCGATCTCGATCGCGGCACATTCATGGAGCACTACTACGCCTACGTCTACGTGCGCATTCTGCAAGCGCTCGGAGCCTACGGCTTCCGCGGTTTTTACGAGCGCAAGCCGCACTTTCTGCAAAGCGTTCCGTACGCACTCAAAAACCTTCGCTGGCTGGCGGAGAATGTCAGGCTACCGGTCGCTCTGCCGGCCTTGCTCGACGCCCTTGAGGCCATGCAGGCCTCGGAAAAACTGCGCAATCTCTCCGCGCCTGCAGCCGGTCTAACGGTGCGCATCTTCAGCTTCTCGTTTCACAACGGGTTGCCCGCCGATGAAGCCGGCCACGGCGGAGGTTTCGTCTTCGATGCCCGCAGCCTGCCCAATCCGGGCCGCGAAGCGCGCTTCCGCCAATTCACAGGCAAAGACGAAGCGGTCATCGAATACCTCGATCGCCAGGAGAGCGTGCATCAGTTTCTCTCCCACGCTGCATCGCTTGTGGACGCGAGCGTCGCCAGCTATCAAAGCCGCGGTTTCTCGAATCTCATGGTGTCGTTCGGCTGCACCGGCGGCCAGCACCGCTCCGTCTATCTTGCGGAGCAGTTGGCCGAGCATCTGCGCGCCACAAAGGGCGTGGAGGTCCAGGTCCGCCACACCCAGCTTGAGAAGTCAGGCATGCCCGGGGAAACCGCATAAATGAAGGCGATGGTTTTTGCCGCCGGTCTGGGCACGCGCCTGCGCCCCCTCACCGACGACCGTCCCAAGGCGCTTGTCACCATCGCCGGCCGCACGCTGCTTGAAATCACGCTCGCGCGTCTGCGCACCTTCGGCGTCCGCGAAGTCATCCTGAATGTCCATCACTTTGCCGACCAGGTTGTCGCTTATCTGGCCGCCAAACAGAACTTCGGCATGAGGATCGAACTCTCGCGTGAGGAGGTCTTGCTCGACACCGGTGGTGGCCTCAAGAAAGCCGCATGGTTCTTTCTTGAGTCCGGCGCCAGCACAGACGAACCGTTCCTTATTCACAACGTCGACGTGCTCAGCACCATCGATCCCGCGCGTATGGCGCAGTTCCGCACGCAACACAACGCCCTCGCCACACTCGCCGTCGCCGAGCGCCCCACTTCGCGCCCGTTGCTCTTCGATGCGCACGGCCGGCTCCACGGCCGCGGCGCCGCGAACAAGACCCAAACTGTGGGTGCCCAAACCCTGGGTGCCCCCGGTCCCTCGCTCTCGGGGACCGGGAATAGCGCAACCGCCGGCCCCACTCATCCTGGAGCTGCCCTCGCCTTCGCCGGCATTCACGTAGTATCGCCGCGCATCTTCGCCAAGCTCGATGAAGAGGGCACTTTCTCCATCATCGATGCCTACGTGCGCCTCGCAAAACACGGCGAACCCGTCCTAGGCTTCCGTGCCGATGGCTCCTATTGGCGCGATCTCGGCCGCCCCGGCGACCTAATCTCCGCCGAACGCGATTTCGCAGACGGAACCTACCCCGCAATCAATTGACGACGTGATTGCTGACCTTGTACCGCC
>Ga0181520_10008982_pt1 | contig 13981 bp, 14 predicted proteins | sample PEATcosm2014_Bin_29_FD_132451 | JGI IMG/M metagenome (GOLD analysis project Ga0181520, IMG submission 132451) | Peatland microbial communities from MTU Mesocosm Facility, Houghton, MI, USA - PEATcosm2014_Bin02_30_metaG | ecosystem: Environmental > Terrestrial > Soil > Wetlands > Peat | place... | reverse complement strand
TATGGGCTGTGATGATACTTGGCCTAGCCACTGTTGCTTTCCGGCTTAGTGGAAGATGGTGACCGTTGCGGCATAGCCTTCGTTGCACTTACCCGCCGGGCGCTGCTGGCCGGAACCGGCCACTCGCGAAACCGAAACCGGCCACATAACTATGCATTCTGGGTTCAGACGGTTTTTGCGAGGTGTCCATGTTCTCGGAAAGCAAAGAGTACGGGGATTACGAGATTCAAGTCACTGAATATGCTGGCGGCTATCAGGCGGCCGTTCATCCAAGGAAACAGGAGGTGAAATCAATCGATTGGGAGACCAAAATGATTTGGTCTCGTGACGTCATGGGTGCCTTTGCTCTTGCGGAGCAACGTATCAACGAAGCTCTAGCCGTTTAGGCTTTGCCACCCTCGATTAACCGGCCGTAAGGCGACCCTAGATATGATGACTTTGCCGATGCTAGCCAGCATCTGGTGCGAAATTTTCCACTGCGCTCCGCGAGGTAAGTCGTCACCAGCATTGGGGAGAGAGTCGTGATTGAGATCGTGTGTCTCTATTTCTACGCCGGTTTCAGCATCGCGGTCGGAACCGCAGCGGGACCGCGTGGGCGTTCTCAGGGAGCATGGCTATTGTTGGCTTTGTTGCTCAGTCCAATAATGGCCGCTGCATTCCTTTTTGCACTTCCCCGGAAAGACACCGTGACCGACGAGCCTGTCGAGGAAAGCCCGGAGTTGCGTGAGCGCGTTAGCCGCTGGTCGAGAGCCTTGCCGTAGGCACCCTTGTTGGAGCGCAGTGATGCAATCCTGCAAGTCTCACTCGGCGCAAGCCGTTTACGCCGCTGATGCCGGGCCGCCCTGCTATGGAACGACTTCAAGTTTGACCTTTGCGATACCCTGTTCGGTCATTCCGAGGCTTTCCGCCGCAAAATATGATACGTCGACTACCCGTCCGGGGACGAACGGGCCTCGGTCATTTATCCGAACTGTCACGGATCGCCCATTTGTTACGTTCGTAATGCGCACCCGCGTGCCGAATGGCAGTGTAGGGTGCGCCGCAGTCAATTGGTGACCATCAAACTTTTCACCGCTCGCGGTCTGTGATCCTTCCGTATAGAAACTGGCGATCCCAAACGTCTCACCGGGCGTTCCGGCTGGGCGTTTGTTAGTTGCGAGCGAGGCACGCCTATTCGTTAGGGGTGATGCTGTGAGGTTGGGACCAAGCAATGCCTGCGGTTTGGCGGCGAGTGATGCGGTCTTGTTGGTGGGGGATTGGGCGCAGGCCGCAAGGGTCACCGCTGTCAGGGCGATGAAAAAGAACTGAACGGCTTTCCGACCACCAAACAAAATTTCCGGACAACTGGCGCAAAACATGACGCTCTCCCCACCAAGCCGAATCCGATTGGTTAGGCGGGGCAGAAGGGTGGCCAGATGTGAGCAACATCTGGGCGCTATCGATTTTCACTTACGTGTAGCTTTTTTGTCGCAGCCGGTGAAATGTCACGGCCGGTGAAATGATGACTCGTCGATTTCTGGGCCATTAGAACCGCAGACATCGGCGCCACAGGTTCGCCACAGGTTAAGCGGTCTAAATCGCGAACGTTCGTCCACAAGCGCAGCAAAAATCCGTGAAAATTCAAGCCCGAGTACGTAAGCTGGCTCGTTCGGGACGAGGGGGTCGCAGGTTCAAATCCTGCCACTCCGACCAATACTCAACCTCTGTTATATTTCGCGACCGATCGCGCCGGCAGCAATGCACATTTTGTTGTCCGCGCCTTTGGGGCCGGCAACGGACTGCCCTGCACGTTGCGGCAGTCAAGCCGTCCCTATTTGGGCTCCGGCGAACCGACGCTGCCCGTTGATATTTCAGCAAGCAATAGGTTCGACTGGTTCCTCGAGTATCGATAACCGATCCCGAAGTCGATCGGCGTTGGATTGCCCTTGCGGTACAACTCCGCCATCCGGGCTTGATAGGCGTAGCGGAAAATAGGAATAGGCCTGAAATAGTGGCCGAACAGCTTGAGCCGCCATTTCTGGGGATCGAAGTCGATGACCGGAACGCCGGTGTCGTCCTGAAGGATCATCGCGCTGTGATCGAGAAGGAAATTGCGCATGCTCGAAAAGTTGCTGCCGTGCAGGAGATAGGAAGCGCTTTTGACGAGGCTGTCGGCCACGCTGAACTTGTCCAGGAACTTCAGAAAGCCGCTCCTCATTAGCCCCGTGTCGGTAAGATCGGTGCTGAAATAGTAAAGCGTTTGCCTTGGGCCATCGCCGTCTGAAAACACGATCCTAACGCCCTTGGCGAAGCTTTTCGGAGCGTTCCTGAGGGCGCTTTCATCTGTTGAATCGATCGGCGGTCGGGGTTCGCCGTTGTTATCGAGGTTTACATAGCTCATCTCGTGAATGGTCTTGCCGGTGCGCGCCAAAAACACATACAGCACCGGCAACGTTCCGTAGACCGGACCCATGTGCAATTGAGACTGCATGCGACTGGTGATGAAGAAGCCGACGCCGAGCAGCGAATGCAGTGAGTTCTCGAGGTTTTGCAGGGAGCGCGCGACGACGAGGTGCGGCAGTGTGGTCAATTGCGGGATTTCACCCGGCGGCTCTAGGCCGGCCAAAACGTATGTCGAGGCAGTAGGAAACAGAGAAGTGGCGTAAAGGAAATCCGGACCGCCGAACATGTAAAGCATCGTGTCGTGCTTATGGGTCAGCTGGGCGTTCGAAAATGCCCGGACCTTGGAAAGGGCTTCGGTTTCCTTCCGCGCGAAGACAACGTTGAAATAGTTGGCGTGCTGCTGCCAGTACGGATTCTTGGCAAGCGCGACGAGGGGCGAGTCCGGCGATGGCGGCAATCCGGCCAAGAAGCGCGCCGTATCATCGGGAGTTGCGGTGTCGGCGCTCAGTGCCGCCGCAGTCGTCAGAGACAGCAAGCATCCAACAAGCGCGACCTTGATCAACTTCGATATCGTCGGGAGCATCTGCTCACGTCGTGGTTTGATGCGCGTCGGGGACGTCGAATATCCGAGTGATACGCCGAGTGCGACCGGAGACACAATCGCTGATTTTTGGGAAAGCGCCAGAGACAAAAGGCTTGACGGCCGCCATTCAACTTCGATAGCGGACATACACGCTCAGGTCACCCCAAGCGGTGACACTTGTCAAAAGGTTTGAATGTCGGGGGCCTTGTAATAGAGTAACGGTGGGGGTCGGTCCGATGGTGTACCGGTCGGGCACGATTGCGTGGATGGGCCGCTTGCGCCGATCCCGGTTTGGCTTCGGGGGCGTGTCCGCCACCGCAAGGTTCGACGGGACTTTCTTCCGTCGGCCGGCGAAGCTGACGACCGGCCAGCGCAGAATTTCCTGGCGTTTAGCAGGCGCCGCCGGCGCTGTTTTGTGCGTTCCCCTCTTTCTGCATCCGATCGCGAGCGCCGCCGAAACTCATGAAGCGAATGTCACAATCAAGATCGCTTTCGCCGGCGACTCGCTCGTCGACAACTACTGGGCGGGCATAACACGACTTGTTGCCGCTAATCCGTGCCCGAAAATCACCTTCGAACTTGGTCGCTTCGCCAGGAACAGTACGGGTCTCGCCCGCGGCGACCGGGTTTACTGGCCGCGCGAGATCAGGCGGATTAACGACAAGTTCAAGCCGACACTGACGGTTATTTCGATTGGTTTGAACGATCGTCAGTTCATCGTCGACGGTAAGGGTGCCCGCACCGCCTGGGGCGCTCCGGAATGGAGCGACAAATACCGGCACGAGATCATGGAATTTTTCGAGGGAGCGATCGCCAGCGACGCAATCGTCCTCGTCATGGGCCTTCCGGTGATGCGCGACAGAGTCGCCAATGCCGACGCTACCGAGAAAGACAGCATGTTCATGGAAGCGATCAACGCGATCGGGGCTCCCAATTTGCACTACGTCGAACCGTGGAAGCTTAGCGGGTCCGAGCCTGACACCTTTTCATCCTATGGCCGCGCCAAAAATGGCAGAATCTTGCAGATCCGGTCGCCGGACGGCGAGCATTTTGCCACCGACGGCGAGGACCTTCTGGCGCAATATCTCTTACCTGTGATTATCGGTTCGCTGAAAGAGGCCGGATTTTCAGTCGATCAGTGCCCGAATATGCCGCAGACCAAGGCCGAGAATTAACTCCGCTCATCTGACCGAGTGCCTCCGCGCCGAACCATCAGATGCTTTTTCCCACCATCGATTTTGCGTTGTTTTTTGCCGTCGTCTTTCCAATCACCTGGCTGCTGAACGGATACAACACTTGGAAAAAATGCTTTCTGGTGGCTGCAAGTTATTTTTTCTACGCGTTTTGGCGGCTGGATTTTACCCTGCTGTTGTTTGCGAGCTCATTAGGAAACTACCTGATGGCGCTTGCGCTCGGTCGGCTCAAGGATGGCGCGGCGCGCCGGACTCTGTTCTGGGCCGCGATTGCCGGCAATCTGGGGCTGCTCGGATATTTCAAATATTATAATTTCTTTGTTGCTTCATTCGTCAACGCGCTCGAAGCGATCGGTTTCAAGGTTGAGATCGGCTTCATCGAGGTGGCGCTGCCAATAGCAATCTCCTTCGTCACCTTCCACGCGCTTTCTTACATTATCGACGTCTACCGGGGCGTGCTGAAGCCGACCACTTCACTGCTCGATATTCTCTTCTACATCAGTTTTTTCCCGCATCTGATCGCCGGACCGATCGTGCGCGCCAACAAATTCCTGGCTCAAACCGTAGGGCCGCGGGACCCGGCCAACATCAGATTGGGCCAAAGCATTTTTCTGATTCTCGGTGGATTGTTCAAGAAGGTGATTATCGCAAACTATTTATCGACGAACTTCGTGGACGACATCTTTCGTGATCCTGCGGCAAATTCGAGCCTCGACCTTATTTTCGGAATGTACGGCTATTCGTTGCTGATCTACTGCGACTTTAGCGCGTACACGGACATTGCGATCGGAGTCGCCAACCTGCTCGGCTATGAGTTTCCGCAAAACTTCAATTACCCCTACCGGGCAATCTCGGTGCAGGACTTTTGGCGTCGCTGGCACATGTCGCTTTCGAGCTGGCTGCGCGACTATCTCTACATCCCGTTGGGCGGCAGCCGTTTCGGTACATTAGCGACCTTCCGGAACATCATGATTACGATGATGCTGGGAGGGCTTTGGCACGGCGCCAGCTGGAATTTCTTGCTCTGGGGCGGCCTGCACGGGGCGGCGCTCGTCATCGAGCGCGCCTTTGGTCAGACCGGCCAAGCGGACGCCGTCCGGCGCTCGCCGGCCGCCACCGCGCTTCGATGGTTCGTGACCTTTCAATTCGTCAGTGTCGCCTGGGTATTCTTCCGCGCCTCTTCAACCGACACCTGGCTCGCCTATTTCTCGACGCTGTTCTCCGGGGCAAATTGGAGCACGAGTATCACGCCATTCGTGGCGGTTATCTTCGTTCTTGGCGCACTCTCTCATATCATTCCGCCCCGATGGTTCGAAACTTGGGAGGCGCGTTACGATCGTGCCTCGCTGCCGGTGAAGATACTCGTGCCGTTCGTGGTGATCTTTCTCATCTCGGTTGCAGCTCCGAACGGCATCGCACCGTTCATCTATTTCCAGTTCTAAGGTGTCGCCATGCTCAAAACTAACCCGCCCGATCTTGCACCACCATCCCCGCCGCAACCTCTGCGCACGTCTGCGTTCGTCGTCTACGCGACTTTGGCGCTGCTGGCGCTGACGATCCCACAGAGTCTCGTCGGCTGGCTACAAGACAAGAACAGCAGCGAGCTTCAAGAAATAATGCTGAAAGGCGCCAATGTTTTGCAACGCGTCTCGCAGCAGACAGGTATTGCGATCCCGTATCAGAGGGCTCGCGACTTCTTTCTTGCTGCAACCGGCAAGACAGACGATTGAGCCGGGACGGTATTCCGGAGCCTGCTGGCGAAGCGGTCGCACAATAGCCGCATCAACGAGTGTCATGGAACGTGGCCGTGGTTCAACCGTGGCAGCATGAAGGCGGTCGCAGGTTCCACCGATTTCTCGCCGGAGCGGCCATATTGCGGCCGCTTAATTCTTCTTTCACCATATTTGCCCCAAAAAGTCGCATACGGATCCAGGTGGACGTAATGCCCATGTTGCGATCGAAATGGCTGATGGTCGGCGTCTTGACGTTGGCTTGGCCATCGCTCGCGGGCGCTGCCTCCTATGTGCTTGGCGACAGCATTGGCGAAGGCGTAGCCATCGCCTCGGGCGTCAAAGGTCTTGCTAAGATCGGCATTCACATCCGCGGCCCCAAGGCACTGGAGCAAATCCAAAAGACGCCGCGCGGGTCGACGGTCTTCATTTTTCTCGGGACCAACGACGCCGACGGCAGTATCCAGAATATCGGCAAAAGCATCGACGACATCGTGGTAGCCGCCGAGCGCCGGGCGCTTACCGTGGTCTGGGCCGGCCCGCCTTGCGTGCGCCGAGCGTGGGATACGCGTTCGCGCGATCTCGACGAGATCCTGCGCGTCAGGCTCGCAAGCACTTCGGTGAAGTACGTAAGCATGCGCGACACCCGCATCTGTTCCGGAGTTTTCCAGGAACCCGACGGCGTCCACCTGAAAATGCCGGGCTACCGCTACATGTGGGAAAAGGCCCTCGGCGCCGCCAACTCTCCGGCAACCGTCGTAGCGGACGCGCCGCCGCCGAAGGACAACCTCGCCGGAAGCTCACGGAACGTCACAGGCTCAATTGCGCCGGTCGGGCCTTCCGTGCCGACGCAACAGGTTCGCGGCGACATTGCCGGCACGACGCATCGTCTGGTTATGGAAGTGCACGTTCCCGTGTCGCCCTCCGAACCGTTGATATGGTTCAAGAGCTCGAACTGATTGGGGGATGAACGGGTGCCGGAGGCTTGCGGCGGCGCCCAAAATTGTCGCAATTAGCGACGACGGTCCTGCCGCCGCCGATTGGCCGTGCGAAAACACAGCGGAAACGGTTTATGGATGATCTGCCCCGTGACCGGCTGATGCTGGGCGCCGCGATTTTGGCGATCACATGCGCCTCGCTGGTCGCCGGCACTGTGCTGGTTGTTCTCGGCTCCTCGGCGTTTCCCAAGCTGCGGAACAAAGCCCCGCCTTATCAGGTGGCGACGCCCGTCGTTACACCAGCGCAGGTGCCGGTTGTTGATGACCACCTCTCGCCGGTGGCTGACACGCAAGACCGGGCGACCGTGCCGTCGGAGGCGCCCGTCGGAACGCCTCATGCCGCCGAATCGCCGAGTGGCACCCCGGCGCCCGCTGACCGTTTAGCCTCTGATCAAGGTATCCCGCCGCTTGAAACTCCGGGTCAGCTGGAAACCAGCACCGTTCAAATCACGTCAAGCACAATAACCCGCAACGCCAGACCGCGACGCAAATCGTCCGGAGATACTCAGACCCGGCGCGGGTTGGAGATCCTGCAAATCGGCGACAGCCACACGTCCGCAGATTTCTTCAGCGGTGATCTGCGGCGGCTGCTGCAACAGCGTTATGGCAATGGCGGCGCCGGCTATATTACGGCAGGCCACCCACATATTGGCGTGCGTAGTTCTGCGCTGAAGGTCACCGCATCGTCAGGCTGGACGTATAAGGGGATACAAAAATCCGAGAGTCCGTCGGAATTCTGGTTATCCGGCTTCAATGCACTGGCCAGTGAGCCGGGGGAGACGCTGACCTTTACGGCGGAAAGTCCCTTCGTTTTCGATTCGATCGAGATCGAGGCTCAGCGCCGGCCGGGCGGTGGTGCGATCGGCATCAGTCTGGATGGTGTCGTGCAAGCGACCTTCGACCTCGATGCCAAGGCGGTTGAACCGCTGGTGATGCGACTGAGCCCGGACGGAATTCCGAAAGACCGCGTCCGCCAAATCGAGATCCGCACGACGAAGGATGGCGCGGTCAGCATCGCAAGCGTTGCCGTTTACAACAAACAGTCGGGCGTGTCGTACAACAGTGTTGGCTATCCTGGCGCCACCGTCGACTTGCTCAACAAATTCGATCAGACCCTCTTCGCGGATGGCCTTCGCCGACTCAATCCACAGATTGTGGTGCTGTCTTTCGGTACGAACGAGGCGTCCAAGGAGGATCTCGATCCGGACCGTTATCGACGCAACTTCGAGAAAGCGATCAATAAAATCGTATCGGTTCTGCCGGACGCCAAAATTGTGCTGATTGGACCGCCGGACGGCGCAGAGAGAGCTTCGCATTGCGCGAAACCATCGTTGGATGCGGCCTGCCACTCCCTGCCGCGAGCGGACATGCCGTCAGGTGAATTGGCGCCGGCCGGCACAAGGCCACCCGATGGGGCGACCCCGGTATCCTCGAAGACTGATGAATGTGATTGGCACCCGCTGCCGAAGCTCGAACTCGTACGCACGATCGAGCGGAACATCGCCGAACAGCGCGGCTTCACGTTTTGGAACTGGGCGTCGATCATGCCGGCGAAGTGCGGGTCCCATATTTGGGCGACCGCAAATCCACCCCTGATGATGCCGGACCACGTTCATTTCACCATTGCCGGCTATAACAAGGGCGCGGAGCAATTTCTCACCGTGCTAATTCCGGTGATCGAAAAGTTGCAGGTCAGGCCGAACATCACGGCCGACAACTGAATTCGCCATTCGTCCACAAACGCAAAATCTGCCCGAAAATTCGAGCTAGAACATGTTAAGATGCCTCCGTGGGACGATGGAGGTCGCAGGCTTAAATCCTGCCATTCCGACCAACGTTTCGCACACGGTGAATAAGGCAAAACCGAAATGGGGAAGGCGCGCGTGGTCCTTACCTTCCTGCGCCACGGCTCCAATATCTGGCTCGCGCTCGGGCTCACCGTGCTCGTTGCCGGCTTCATAGCGGGCGCCTGGTCCTTTTCCCTGTTCTGGGTCGTGATCGGGGCGCTCACCTTCTACGTTAGCGAATACGGCTTCCACCGTTTCAGTTTCCACGCCGAGCCGTCACGCTTTGCGTTTGTCCGCAAATTGCAGCACCGCCTGCACTACGATCACCACGCCGAGCCCGACCGGCTCGACCTCCTGTTCCTGCCGATCTGGTTCCTCGCCCCCAATCTGGCAATCACCGCGCTCGGCTATGCGCTCATCTTCGGCTGGGCCGCGGTTGCTTCGGCGATATTTGGCGTGTTGCTGGCGACCTTTCACTACGAATGGGTGCATTACATCGCCCACATTCCATACCAGCCGTGGACGCGTATCGGCCGCTGGCTGAAGCAATATCATCTGCGCCATCACTACATCAGCGAGAAATTCTGGTTCGGGGTCTCAAATCCGTCGATGGATTTCCTCGGCCGCACGTTTAAGGCCGCGCGCGACGTTGAGCGCAGCGGCACCACCCGCAAGCTTTACGGCTAGTGTCGCGCGCGCCGGCGCTTTAAGCTCGTCGCCGCTGCGGAACAGCCAAGTGGCCGAAACCGAAACTACAGACGTTGTCATTGTCGGCGCAGGCCCGGCCGGGCTCGCGGTCGGCGCCTGCCTGCGCCGGGCGGGCGTGGATTTCGTCATGCTGGAAAGGGAAAGCCAGCTTGCGCCGTCCTGGCGCCGGCATTACCTGCGCCTGCATCTGCACACCGTCAAACGGCTTTCTTCGCTGCCGTTTGTGCCGTTTCCGGAAAATTATCCGCGCTATGTACCGCGCGCGCAAATGGTCGAGTATCTCGATTCATACGCCAAGAGGTTCGATCTGCAGCCTCGCCTCGGCGAAACCGTGCGCTCGATCCGCAAAGACGGTGACGACTGGATCGTGGAAAGCACGTCGACGTCTGCTCGCGCGCCATTTGTTGTCATCGCTTCCGGCTACAACGCCGAGCCGTTCACCCCGTCAATCCCCGGCATCGAGAGATTTAAAGGCAAGATCGTCCACGCCAGGGATTACGCCAATGCCAAACCATACGCCGGTCAACCGGTGCTGGTGATCGGCATGGGCAATACCGGCGCTGAGATTGCGCTCGACCTCGCGGAGCAGGGCGCGCGGCCGACCATCTCGCTGCGCGGCGGCGTGCACATCGTGCCGCGCGAGCTTTACGGCATCCCGATTCAAATGCTGTCGATTCTCTCCGCAATCCTGCCGCTTGGCGGCAACTCGCCGCTGCTGCTGCGGATCGTCGATCATGCGCTGGGCGACCTGTCGCGCTACGGCATCAGGCGGCCGCCAGGGCCGATTATGCAAAAGACCGGCGGTCGCGCCCGGATTCCGGTTATCGACGTCGGCACGGTCAGGAAAATCCAGGACGATATGATCAAGGTAAAGCCCGGTGTCAGCGAAGTGACCGCGGACGGCGTCATCTTCAACGACGGGAGCAGAGGCGCGTTCGACGCCATCATCTTCGCCACCGGCTATCGGGTTAATTATTCGACCTTTCTACAGACGCACGATGGCGCCGATGCAGTCGGCGACAAGCCGGTGAACGAAGTCAGCCGGAGGTCGAGAGTCTATTTGGTCGGGCTGCGGAATTCTGCGGCGGGGTTGCTGCGCGACATATCCAAAGAAGCGATGCTGGTCGCCGGCGACATCGCCCGGCAAAAGCAAAATCGCCTCGCCGCCTGATCTGACGCCATGACCAGCGACAAAGCCGCGCCGGCGCGATTACGCTCCTTTTCCACGCACCGCCGTTCATTTGCGCCGCCATATTGATCGCAGCGCCGTTCATTCCCCACCATTTGGCCAACCGCCATTGGTTGCACACGGCGCTGATCGCATTGATGGTGTTGTTGACCTACGATCTGGCGGAACTCAATCAAGGCGTCGCCAAGCTCCTGCCGGAGCGGGTCATCGACATGCTGATCGGCTGCACCATGGCGCCGGTGGGCACCGCGTTCGCCTTTCCGCGCGCGGCAGTCGTGGAGCTCGACAGCCTAGTCCACGATGCCCCGCGCGGCGAAAGTCCGCACGGCCGCAAGAGCAGAGCCGCAGGCCACGACGACGGCTCCGACTAGGCCATTTACTCGACGCGGGGGCCATTGCCGGGACCCGGATTCAGTGATTACTGGCTCCCGCCATGGCCGCGCGCATCTCCATCCGCAAACCCGACGACTGGCACCTGCACGTCCGCGACGGCGAAATGCTCAAAGCGGTGTTGCCCTACACGGCAAAGGATTTCGGACGCGCCATCCTGATGCCGAATCTCGTACCGCCGGTACGCAGCCGGCAGGATGCGATGGCCTACCGCGCGCGGGTTATGGCCGCGTTGCCGGCGGGATCGCGCTTTACGCCGCTGATGACCTCCTACCTCACCGACGACACCGATCCCGATGACGTCGAGCGCGGCTTCCGCGACGGCGAGCTGACCGGCGTCAAGCTCTATCCGGCGAACGCCACCACCAATTCGGCGGCTGGCGTTACCGACTACCGCAAAATCACGCGCGTGCTCGAACGCATGGAGAAAATCGGGATGCCGTTCCTCATGCACGGTGAGGAAGTCGGCCCCGATATCGACATTTTCGACCGCGAGGCGGCGTTCATCGACCGGAGGCTGTCGAATTGGGTGAAGGAATTTCCCGGCCTGCGCTTCGTGCTGGAGCATCTGTCTTCGAAGGAAGGCGCCGACTTCGTCAAGAGCGCCGCGCCGCAGGTCGCCGGCACCATCACGCCCTATCATCTCAATCTGACGCGTACCGACTGGCTCGGCGCGGGCTTAAAGCCGATGATGTATGCGATGCCGGTGATCAAGACCGCGCGCGACCGCGCCGCGTTGCGCAAGGCTGCGACCTCGGGCGACGTCTGCTATTTCCTCGGCACCGACTCGGCGCCGCATCCGTTCGCGCGCAAGGTGGCGGTCAACAGCGTGCCCGGCATCTTCAACGCGCCGGTCGCGCTTGCGACCTACGCCAAGGTGTTCGAGGAAGAAGGCGCGCTCGACAAACTCGAAGCTTTTGCCTCGTTGAACGGGCCGAAGCATTACCGCCTGCCGCCAAACGGGGATAAAATCGTGCTGGAGAAGTCGCCATGGACGGCGCCGGTCGAGATCAAGGTGGCGGGCCCCGACGAACGCACGCTGCTTTATCGCGGCGGCGAGACGATCGAGTGGAAGGTGGTGGAGTGAAACTGTACTATGTGCCCGAAACGGATCGATACATGACGGGCTTCCCCGACAAAGAAGTGATCGCCACGATGACGGCGAAGATGCTCATCGAGGTGGAAGCGGTCCGTTTCATGACCGACAAGCCGTTCATTTTCACCTCGGGCTGGGCAAGCCCGGTTTACACCGATTGCCGCCGGCTCATCTCATTCCCGCGCGTGCGCCGGACGCTGATCGATTTCGCGGTGACGACGGTTGAGCGCGAGATCGGCTTCGAGCAATTCGATGCCATAGCCGGCGGCTAAACCGCCGGTATTCCCTTTGCCGCCTGGATGGCGGACCGCTTGATGCTCCCGATGCAATATGTGCGCAAGAAGGCGAAGGGTTTCGGCCGCAACGCACAGATTGAGGGACAGATCGAAGCGGGCGATCGCGTGCTCCTGGTCGAAGACATGACAACCGACGGCCGCAGCAAGGTCAATTTTTGCCAGGCGCTGCGGGCAGCAGGCGCAACCGTCGAGCACTGTTTCGTTTTTTTCTTCTACGACATCTTTCCCGAGGGCAAAAAGATCCTGAGCGATCTCGACATCAAGCTGCATGCGCTCGCCACCTGGTGGGACGTGCTCGAGGTCGCGAAGAAAAGCGGCCGGTTCGACAAGGCCAAGCTCAAGGAAGCGGAAAAGTTCATGAAAAACCCGGCCGGCTGGTCGAAAGCGCACGGCGGCGCCGCTCAGGCGGCGGAGTAGGTAGTGCCCGGCAGCGATGCGGACGTGATTGTCGTCGGCGCCGGCAATGCCGCGTTTTGCGCTGCGCTGGCGGCGGCCGAGCACGGCGTCAGGGTGGTGATGCTGGAAGCGGCGCCGGAGGAGGAATCTGGCGGCAACAGCCGCTTCACGGCGGGTGCGATAAGGGTCGTCTATAACGGCGTTGAAGATATAAAAGCACTGGTCCCCGATCTGACGCCGGCGGAAATCGACAGCACCGATTTCGGCACTTACGCCGCCGCGCAGTTTTTCGACGACATGGCGCGTGTCACGCAAGCGCGCGCCGATCCCGATCTGGTCGAGCTTCTGGTCACCAGGAGCTTTCCGACGCTGGAATGGATGCGCGGCAACGGCGTGCGCTTCATACCGATCTACGGCCGCCAGGCGTTCAAGATCGACGGCAAGTTCAAGTTCTGGGGCGGGCTGACGGTCGAGGCCGTCGGCGGCGGGCCCGGATTGGTCGCCATGCTGACCGAAGCGGCGCGCAAACGCGGCGTCGAAGTGCGCTACCGCACCCGTGTTCTCGATCTCATCTACGACGGCAGCCGCATTGAAGGCGTGCGGGTGCGCGCGGATGGCGCAATATGCGAATTGCGCGGACGGTCGGTGGTGCTCGCCTGCGGCGGCTTCGAGGCAAATCCGGAATGGCGCACGCGCTATCTCGGGCCGGGATGGGATCTCGCCAAAGTGCGCGGCTCGCGTTTCAACACCGGCGACGGCATCCGCATGGCGCTCGACATCGGCGCAAGCCCGGCAGGCAATTGGTCGGGCTGTCATGCCGTGCAATGGGAAATGAACGCGCCGGAATTCGGCGACCTGGCGGTCGGCGACCAGTTCCAGAAGCACTCCTATCCGTTCGGCATCATGGTCAACGCAACCGGCAGGCGCTTTGTCGACGAAGGCGCCGATTTCCGCAATTACACCTATGCCAAATACGGCCGCATCGTACTGGAGCAGCCGGGCCAGTTCGCCTGGCAGGTTTTCGATCGCAAGGTGAAGCATCTGCTGCGCGACGAATACAAAATCCGCCAGGTTACCAAGGTGACAGCAAATACCATCGAGGAGTTTGCGCAAAAGCTTGAAGGCGTGAACGCTGCCGAGTTTCTCAAAACGATCAAGGCATGGAACGGGGCGGTGCGCACCGAAATCCCGTTCAATCCGAACGTCAAGGACGGGCGCCGCACCCAAGGCCTT